>JAEIGA010013680.1_pt1 | contig 12350 bp, 11 predicted proteins | sample 9270691 | NCBI WGS metagenome assembly JAEIGA01 (sample SAMN17057246, study PRJNA624740) | gut metagenome | biome: biome; isolation source: fecal sample | host: Bos grunniens | place: China: Xizang | collected 2019
AAAGATAAAAGTAAATCGACGGTAGAAAAAATTTACACCCGAACATATCATGCTATTTACATAGTCATTATATATTCTCCTTGTACTTCTCTACAAAAAGTTTTATGGAATTGCTTTCAAAGAACGCTTCTTTTTAAAGTCACCAACCAGGGCATTTCCTGATTAGCGAGTGCAAAAGTACACACTTTTTTAATAACTGCCAAATGTTTGGGCAAGAAAAATTTAAAATTGTGCACACCAAAACCAGCCAAAACCTGTATAAATACATAGAGGCCAGTTCATTAAGTGTAATAAAAAATTTTACTCTTTTTTCAAAGATTTATGCCTTCCCTTAGGCGCGGACTACAAAAATCGATGTTTTTTACGGTTTGACAAAATTAAAATTTAAGAAAATTAATGAAAGATGCTGAAGAACATAAATTCACCTGGATTGGGAGGCGGGGTTTATTATTTTTGCCTAATGCAAATGCTTTTCGTGAGCAAGGAGGGGCAATATCCGCTGAAAGGGAGTCATTAAGCCGGTGTGAGGTCTGGATAAAGAAAAGTGCTGCGAATATGGCGAAGAGAATATGCCACGAATATTTTCGTTTAGCTACAAATGGACACTGATTGGCAAAAACATTTATAAGGATAAGAAAGATAAATTTTGCGAAAGATACATCCTTGTGCGATTTATTCTTCGACTCCTTATATATAATATACAGTACGCGCGCGAGGCCAGCCGCCTTACCCATATCTATATTTAAACAGAGTGGTCTGCTACTCACGCAGCAGACCATCCATCTAAATAAATTTACTTAAAGAAAAATTACTTTATATTGAGGTCTTCCCTCAATGCGTCCAGTTTACTCCCAAGGACTTCCGCCCCAGTTATTATCTCCCCACATACCATCTTTCTTGTTGGAGAGCTGAGCGCCATCTTCAGAAGTATTTACTGTATTCGTATTATCTATTCTCATTGACATTGCCAATACTTGTTCTGCATCCAGGCTGATCGCCACAGCAGTTGGCTTTGCATATACTTTCTTCATAATTGTATAGTCTTTTGTTTGTATTGCATTATTATTTCACCATCACCTTTTTGCCGTTGATGATATATACACCTGCGTTAGTAATATTGTTAAGGCGACGACCGCTGAGGTCGTAGATAGGAGCATTGGGGTCGAGTTCGCTCTTCACTGATTCGATAGCAGTAGCGTTGCCACCGAAGTTGAAACGGAGCAGTCGTGCTGAAGTTGCAACTGATGAAACAGGGAGATATGCCTTGCCAGCATTGTTCAACCATCTGCCATTAGTCATTTGAGCTTTGTAAAGACCAACACCCTCCTTATTGCCAAGAACGTAAGCTTCTTCGGTGATATATTGATTGTCAACAGAACCCTTTAAAAGATTTGTTGTCAAAGGCGCTTCGTCTTCGCCGACAACAGTTACGGCAACAATGTTTTCATCTGCTTCAACTTCTGTCTTGAGAATAACACCTGTATTTGCAGGAATTACAGAGCCGACAGCTAATTCATTCAATGATATGTAATCGTTGTTGATGGTCCCTTCTGCGATTGTGTATGCAGTAACACCTTCTGGCATCTTAGTTGGAGCGTTGCTATAGAATGTTGCGTAATCTTCTTCGCCAGAATTCTTAATTGTAATATTGAGTGTTTCATCGAAGCCGTCCAGTTCGCAAATTTGGTAAACGGTGAAAGTACCATATCCATTGTTGAAAGCAGGTGCTTGTGCACTTGTTTTACGGTCACCGATGTTGAGCCATTTACCATTAGTCACGAAGCGTACGATATAGTCATAACCTCCCGCATTTTGAATAAATCCATCAGAATTAGCATCACGATTAAAATATCCTTCGCCATTTGCACCTGATGCCACCTCTACAGGTTTTACCGCAGTAAATACAGCAGCACCATCTGTGGTTTCGGCATATGTACCGGGATTGCTTGCTTGCATATAACCATTACCAATTTTTCTCAAATAGTAACTTCCGGCTTCGCCGTTATTAACAGGCTCCCAAACGAAAATTGCATTTTGCTTGAAGTACTCAGTTGAGGTGTTTTCTTCACCAGATTCATAGTTCCAATATTCATTGTTCTTGTTTGCCAACCCTTTTATTGCAATGTAAGTAGGTTGAGTTTTCGCCATAAGTTCTCCGGCTTTAAGGTTCTTACCGCTTGGGTGATAAAAAGCTTTTTCTACAATTTCTACAATTGGTTCAGCTGTCAAAGAAATTTTATACAGTCCGTAGAAACAACCATGCGCAGTGTAGTTGTTTACAAGCTTGAGTTTTAATGTATTTGTGCCATCTGTTGTCACTTTGATTGGAGATTCTGGATTGAGAACAACTTCAACGTCCTCCCCACCATTCGAGTTTACCTTGATTGCGACATCTTTCTTTTCTGCAATTTTGTTGTCATTCTGGTCTAAGAGGATAAAGTCTATATGTTGTGCATTAGCATTGTCTCCCTGGAATGCACCTGAACCATTCAAAGCTACACTTGTAAATGTAACCTTTGTGATTTCATATGCAGAAGAAAAGCCCGCAAGTGTAAATGTTATAACACCTTCTCCTCCTGATGTCATATCCTTAGTGTTCTTATTTGGACAGAGGATGCTTGCATTGGGGAAAGTCACGCTATTTGCGCTAAAAGCTTTCCAATCTAGATTACAACTTATGGTAGAAGTAACACCTGTAACATCTGTAATATCTTCAGTTACTATTACTGTTGCACCTTCTTTCCCTGACACACTGTTGTCTCTGTTAAAAGTCAGGTCAATTGTGCTCTGCGCCACTGCAGCCCCAGACAGGAGCACGAGCGCCAAAGAGAGTAAAAATTTCTTCATAATATTTAATGTTTAGTTTATATACATTTCGGTGCAAAATTAGACAAAAAGTTCGATTTACCCCCCCCCATTTAGTTAAAGGTTGTTAATATTTTAAAATTAGGCCGTTTTTATGCTTGTTTTCTGATTTTTTGATAGAATTTGGCAAGCGAAGCGAGCCGATACGCTGGGTTTATTTTGTGTTTTGGGGGTAATGATGTAACTGTGGCTTATCGTCTACTATGCTGCACTTTGTTCTCTGCTCTCTACTCTACCCCCTCCGAGCCTACGGCTCTCGTCCCCTGCTAGTGGGGACAATGCGGATGGCGTTTGACAAAACTGTTTCTTAGTCTCCTACACTATTATTTATTATTATTGTAAAAAGGAAGGTTCCTCCGACCCAGGAAGGGGAGGGAGGAACCGCTATAAGAGGAGTCGTGCGATGTCAAGTATTACGACTTCACATGAGTTCTTTATTATATAACATCAACCTTGTGTTACTTTACATAGACTTTCTTGTTGCCTACGATATATATACCTTTGGAGAGGCCTTGTGCTTTGTTCACGCGACGACCGTCAAGGGTATAAACTGGTGCATCTGTAGTTGTTTCTACTTGGTCTATAGCTGTAGCTTCGCCTACACAAAGGATGGCGTCTACGATGAAACCACCGTTGGCAATGATACCATTGCTACCTGTTGGTGTGCCGTCTGCTGCGAGCTGGCCGCCTGGGTCTACGCTATTCCAGTCCACCTTGAAGCGAATGCGATAGTTGCCCGATTCAGTAGGTGCCTGGAATGCAGGACAAGCCAGAGTATTGCGGCGATCGCCCGAGAGGGCAGTACCTGCAGAGTTGTATCCGCTAGCATCATTGTTGAAGTCGCCAGAGTAGAAGCTGAAGGATTTTACTTCAGTACCTTCTTGCTTGGTATCACCTTCAGTGAATGAGAACTGCTTGTCATTGTTTTCGTCCACGAATACGTAGCCATGCATCCACGTACCGGTATATGAAAACTCTGCAGTCAACGTTTCGCCTGGCATACATTTCAGGTAGTTACTTTCCTTTGTTGTCAAGTCGTTGTAGACCTTGCTACCGCCTACGCTCAAGGCTTGCTTTTCACCACCTGCCGCAGTCAAAGATACAGCGTTGAGCTTGCGGTCGGTGCGAGTCGCTGTTGCGTTCTTTGGGAAGTTAACGGGATAGGTTCCGTCATCCTCTACTTCGACCTCGCCCTCAACTGTAGCAAATACAGCCACGAGGTTTTTGTTTTCGGTCATAGTAGTTGTATATTCTGGCTTATAGGAAACGATCGTTCTGCCCTTGCGCCAGCCGTGGAAGTAGAAACCTTCTTTCACCTCAGCCACGACTGTCACTTCGGTGCCAGGTGCTACGTTCAACATTTTCTCGTTTGTACCCTTGATGCTCACTGTACCGCGGTCGGCAGCGTTGGCTGATACCTGCAAGGTACGTTGTGTTTGTACCATACCCAGGGTGAAGGGCAAATCATACATGGTGCCATAGAAATCGGCGTTGGGAGATTCGCCACCGCTTTGGTCCACACGGATGCGGAAGCGACCATTTGTAGCCTTGCCAGCAGGTACGGTGAATTCTGCTTCGAGCAATTCGCCCAAGGTAGGTTTCACGCTTTGATCAAAAGTACCATCGCCGTCGAAGTCCGCCCAGACAGTTACCACCAAACCTGTTTCGCTTGCGCCAACCAGTTTTGCAGTCAATTTCACCTTGCCTTCGTGCATCAACTCTGCACGTTCCTGGGTATAGAGTGTATAGCGGCCAGTGGTCGAGGGCTTGTAGTGCAATTCAGTCAATACGCCGTCGCCAGTGATGTCTACTTGAGTCAAACGCGTCTTAGCCGAGTAGGTACCACAAGGCAGACGATAGGCTGCGATAGTAGAGCAAACGTCGGGATCTTCGTCTGCGGGAGGTTCTGGAGCAGTCGTGTTGTAACTGGTCTCCTTGATTTCCCAATAAGAGTTGCCACGGCCTGTCTTCACATAGAAAGCCACTACACCAGTAGCGCCTTTGTTGAGACCGAGGGTGGCATCGTCGTTGTAGTTGATAGTTCCCTGGTCATTAGAGGCCAGGAAATAAGTCGTACCACTACCAGTTGTACCAGCACCGCGGCTTACATAGTATTCCACAGGTTCGTTGCCCAACTGCACATTCGTACTGAGGGTGATATTGCACGTCTGCATATAGGTATCAGTCGCTACGTTTTTAATATAATAGCAGTCTGCTTTTCCTGTAGGAATAAACTCCCACACATAGACGCCGTTGTCCGCATTGAGCGCACCGACTTGCATCACGCCATCAGCGGCGTAGATATACGAACCTGTCTCGCCATTGCGATTGATGGTGTAATATTTGTCTTGTTCGAAGGCCCAACCTTGAACGGCTGCGACCAGCAACAAGCATAGGGTGAATATCTTTTTCATAATGATTGATGATTGGGTTAAAAGGATTGGAGGATCTGGGCTCGGAGAGCTCAGATGATTCTGAGGACTCGGAGGATTCTGAGGGCTCGGAGGGCTCAGAGGATTCTGAGAACTCAGAGGGCCCAGAAAATTCGAAAATCTCGTTATCTCTTAGAACTTTCTCCAGGCATAGTCACCTTGAACAAATCGCTGGTGGTGTGCTCTTGGTTGATGATTTGCACCATTTTCTTCACCACATCGGGATTTTCGGCTGCTACGTTGGTATCTTCGTGTACATCAACAGAGAGGTCGTAGAGTTGAGTCGCACCATCCTTGACCACCAACTTCCAGTCTCCCATACGCAGTGCCATCATGTTGGTTTCATGGAACTCCCAGTACAGGAATTCGTGCTTTTCCTGTGCAGCATCATTACCACGGAGCGTATTATTGAACGACACGCCGTCCCAGCGCTGAGTGGCTGTGCTCGCCTTGCGACTGTAAGCATCACCATTGAGTCCTGCATAGTCGAGGAGCGTAGGCATCAGGTCGTAGAAGGCCAATTGGTGATCGTTCACTGTACCTGCAGGCACACCGGGACCTTTGGCAATGAAAGGCACGCGGATACCGCCTTCGTGTGTAGAGCGCTTTGTGCCACGCAACAAGCCATCGCGGTTGAACCATGCGGGATCTGCACCACCCTCTTCGTGAGGTCCGTTGTCCGAGGTGAAGATCACGAGGGTATTGTCAGCGAGTCCCTTTTCTTCGAGCTTTTTGAAGATTTCACCTACCTGAGTGTCGAGACGTGTGATCATAGCTGCGAATTGCGCATGACGGTTGGCGTTCTTGTAATACCACGAACCGAATGCACCACCAAAGCCACTGTCGTCGCAAGCAAACACCTGAGTATACTTTTGCAAGATACTGTCGTTGGGTTGCCACAACTCTGCGTGAGGCAGGGTATAGGTGAAGATACCGAGGAAGGGTTTGTCGGCTTCCTGACGGTCGATCCAGTCGAGCGCGTATTGGTGAATGAGGTCGGCTGTGTATTGCGCACGATTTTCATAGTCGGGGTGTCCCGACGATACGTCGCGGTGCTGAATGTTTTGCTTCAATGTATCCACGACGATGTGCTTGTCGCCATACTTTTCGGGGTCGTAGCGATTGAGGAAGTTGGGATAGTAGGTGTGTGCCTGGAATTGGCAAATAGGTCCGTAGTAGCAGTCGATGCCGCGCTTGTTGGGCAATGACGCCGAACTGCTGGTGCCAGAAGCGCTGGTGATGGTGTTGCCCTGAGCATCTACCTTGTAGGTGTCGGGGTACTGCAGGTTGTAGTAACCACCTGCCCACTTGCCAAACATACCGGTGCGGTAGCCAGCTTCCTTGAACAATTCGGGCACAATCTTGTGCGTATTCTTATAGGGTTCCTGACCGATGATGCGATAGTCGGGGTTAGAGCCAAACATATTTTCCTGGCGTGCACTTTGCCAGTACTCGCGGTTACCACGTACGTGCACGTGGCCTGTATGTTGACCTGTCATGAAACTTGCACGCGAGGGCGCACTCACAGGGCTACCGGCGTAGGCCTGAGTAAAGCGCATGCCTTCGGCAGCCATTTTGTCGAGGTTGGGTGTCGAGATCAATTGCTGACCATAGCAACCCAGGTCGCCATAACCCATATCGTCGCACATAATATAGATGATATTAGGGCGATCTTGTGCCGCAGCCAATGCTGGCAGGGTACCGGCGATGAGCATCAATGCATTCTTTTTCTTCATACTATCTATAGATTTTGTAACTTACAGTTTGCAAATATAAGAAATTGGGGGGAGGTAAAAAAAGAGAAAAAGGCTTTTTTGTACAAAATCGGTTTCTTTAAGTAAACAAGGACAGAAAACGCGCCATTCATCAGATTTTCTTGATCACAAAAAGCACTCCCGTTTTGTGCCATTTTGCATCCCCGAAAAAAGGTTAGACCTTTTTCAAAAAAGCCTTAACCTTTTTTCAACGAGGCGTCGCGAAATTTTCACGAGGCCTTGACTTTTTTTCAGAGGGTTTGATCTATGCACAAAAAAGCAGTGGCGAGAATCCCGAAAAGGAGACTCTCGCCACTGTTATTTATATTGAATATGGACGAACTATGACAGGAATATCATCAGCACGACTTGCGCCATCAGGATGCGCAGGAACATTGCCAAGGGATAAACTGTAGAGTAGCCGATAGCTGGTGCATCATTGCCCGCAGTCTGTGTGGCAAATGCCAATGCAGGGGGGTCTGTGTTTGAACCAGCGATAAGGCCCATCAAAGTGAAGTAGTTTAACTTCAACACCTTTCTTGCCACCACGCCCATGATAAGGATTGGAATAATAGTTATCAAGAAACCTGTCCATACGTAGTGTACACCACCGTTGACGATTGTTTCCCAGAACTTCGCGCCGGCCTGGATACCCACACTGGAGAGGAAGAGCAAGAGACCCACCTCGCGGAGCATCAAGTTGGCAGAAGTCGACACGTAAGAGTTGATCTTGTAACGATAACCAAAGGCACCGATGAGGATAGCTACTACGAGAGGACCACCAGCCAAGCCCAACTTCACGCCTGCACCAAAGTTGATTTGACCTACGATAATACCCAGGAGGATTCCGAAGAACAATGCGCCCACGTTGGGGTGATCAAGATGCTTCACCTGAGCACCCACGACACGCTTGAGGCGTTCTACGTTTTCCTCGGGACCAGTGACGAGGATACGGTCGCCGACTTGGAAACGCAAGTTGCGGTCTGCGAAGAGTTCCATACCATTACGTGTCACACGAGTGACGTTGACGCCATAGATAGTGCTGAAGTGGAGCTGACCAAGTGTCTTACCATTGATCTCAGGCTTAGTGATGACATAACGACGGCTGACATAGCGGATCTTTTCATCTGCTTCCTTCCAGTCTTCGTCTTCCACGGCCTCGCCCATCAAAGCTGTGATGACTTCACACTCCTCTTGCACACACACCAGGCGCACACGCATTCCCATTTCCAACTTGGTCTCGCCATTAGGCACAAAGACCTCGCCGTCCATCATACAACGGGTGATGACAAATTGACGCTTCAGGAAAGAATGCAAATCATGCAAAGTGCGACCCACTACGGCGGGATTGGTGATTTTCAGCACGAGGTGCTTAGGCGTAGCACTGGGATTGCCTTCGCGCTCCAGGCGCAGTTGATCTTGTTCCTTTTCCAGACGAATCTTGCAAAGGTAGCGCACCACAATAGTTGCCAGAATGATGCCGACTACACCGAGAGGATAAGCGCAGGCGTAGCTTGAAGCCAAATCAGGCATACCCGCTGCACCCCAGTCGCCAGCAAAATCCTTGACCACCGTATTGGCAGCACCAAGACCCGGCGTATTGGTCACAGCACCATACATCGTGCCGACCATCATCGCCAGGTTGTAATTATTATGATCAAACACAAGGAAATAAAGGCCAAGCATCACCAGGATATTGAGCATTACAATACCTACGGCGATAAGGTTCATCCCTACTCCACCCTTCTTGAAAGTAGCAAAGAAACCAGGGCCTACCTGCAAACCAATGCAGTAAACAAAGAGGATCAAGCCCAATTCCTTGACAAAGTCTATCAATTCCTTTTGGGCAGAGTGCGTGATTGTGCTACCCGTAGCAGGATCTACAATATAATTGCTGTAGATGTGACCTACCAAGATACCTACGAAAAGCACAAACGTAACACCGAGAGCTACACCCCCGAACTTAATCTTTCCCAACTTCACACCCAAACTGATGACCAATGCATAGATCACTACCAAGTGGGCAATCGAACCGGGATTCGTAATAATGTTTGTCAACCAATCCATAGTTTTTGATTTAGTTAAAATTATCAATGCAAAGTTATAGATTATTCATCGCAGACCAAAAGTTTTTCTGCGTTGATTATCCTATTTCTCTTTTAGAGTAGCATTTTTTGCATATTCAGTTTTCATTTTTTAGGATTTGATAAGATTCGTAGTGTATAGATGTTCGCAAAATTTGCGTAACTTTGCAACGATTTTCTATCCATCATAAATTATTCACTTAAACACAGCACATCAATATGCGACGCAGTTTTATTGTTACAATTATATTACTTTGCGGCTTCATCAGCCCTACCCTTGCCCAACAACAGCAAGAGTTGCTACGCAGTACATCACCTTTCTATTTCGAAGAGTTTAAGGACGCAAAAGTTTTGCAACCTTTCGGCCGCTTTATCAAAACGAAAGGCAATATCTTCTATAAGGATGGCAGTTTCCTATATATGGAAAATGGCAAGGCAATGAGGGCTGACACCAAAAACATCCTGGGTGTGGTGATCGACTCCGTCGAATTCAAGAAAGTAGACGACGTACAGATGGGACGCGTCGTTGCACAACAGGGATACAACTACTTGCTTTGCGTACGCACCGTTGACATGAAAAAATACTCCGCCCAGGTCAATGGCGAAGAAAACCATCCTTATCTTGACATGAACGAGATGGGACTATTTCTCGAGATCGACGGTGAAAGCCAAACCAGAGAATACGACAAAGGTTTCCCACTGCAAGACAAATACTACTTCTCGATCAAAGGCGAAATCATCCCTGCCAACGAATCCAAGTTCAAAAAGTTCGTCAAACCTGAAATGAAGGAAGCATTCAAGCGCTTGATGAACGACCACCTTTGGAGCTGGAAAGATCCCGCATCGTTGACGCAACTTTTCGTATTCTTGCCAAAATAAATAGTGAGCAAGCAGACAAGATCCTACGAATAAATAAAAACAAATCAACCCATAGCGGAAAGAGTCTAAATCCTCTGCCACTATGGGTTGATCGTTTTATTATATTTCGAGGCGACGGTTCATTGTCCCTTAGTATCGCGCCTCGTCACGCACTTACTATTCTTCGGTATCCTTGGCCACTGTAATCAATGCTTCGAGTACTCTCACCACCACTACGGGTGTACCAGGATCCAAAAACTCGCCGGAAGATTTCACTTCGACTACAGCGCCATTGATCTCAGCATTTCCAATCAAGGCCAAACGTGTCAACGCTTTTCCCTTATCTCCCACCTTCACGGAAAGCTGTGCTGTAGTGGCAGAAGTCGAATCGATAGTCGTATGCAGGGAAACTTTGTCCATGGTCTTGGAATTGCCCAACCACCAAAAGAAGCCTAACACCAACAAGATTGAGACAAGCACCGACAATGCGGCTGGCCAAAATCCGTAGTCGAAGTATACCAAAACGTCAGCTACAACTAAGCAAATCGTAGCGAGAATTCCTGCGAATCCCACACCTGTCAGAACGAACGCTTCTGCAAAGAACAACAGGAACGCCAATACGACTAATAATATTATATATATAAGCATATCTGTAAAATTTTAAAGTTAATTCATCTTGTTTTGTATCGCGGTTGTTTTATTTCTTTTCATCTAAAGCAGAGCAACGATGTGCTACCCTACTGATCAAAATGCCGAGCGGTACTTGCCTTCTTCCTTATCGCCGAGCATGGAGATATAGGATTCGTAGCGTGACAGGGCTATCTCACCTCGTTCGATAGCTTCAAGCACTGCGCAACCCGGTTCCTGGGTATGTGTACAATTGGAGAAACGGCATGCGGCCGAGGTCTCGAAGAATTCGCGGAAGTAGTGCGACACTTCCTCTGCCTCCATATCAAATGTACCGAAACCCTTGATGCCGGGAATATCTATCACACTGCCTCCACCTGGCAATTCGAACAATTCGCTGAAGGTCGTAGTATGCATACCCGAACCGTGCACTGCTGAAATTTCCGCCGTACGCACATTGGCGCCAGGTACGAGCAGGTTGAGCAGGGTGCTCTTTCCTACCCCCGAGTGACCAGCCAGTAGCGTCACCTTGCCTTGCATTTCTGCCAAAAGCGCATCTACGCCACGTCCCTCGGCGGCTGAGAGCAAATAACAGTGATAGCCTATGTTTTGATAGAGGGCAATGAGCGCTTCGGTCTCTTCTCGTTCCTCGTCGGAGAGGTCGTCCATCTTGTTGAAGGCGAGAACTACGGGCACACGATAAGCCTCGGCCGAAGCCAGGAAGCGATCGATGAAAGTTGTCGTAGTCTCGGGACGCACGAGTGTAACCATCAGCACAGCCAAATCCAGATTGGCAGCAAGGATGTGACTTTGTTTGGAGAGGTTCGAAGCCTTGCGTATAATATAATTACGTCTTTCCTCGATTTCCACTATATAAGCCACATCTCCCCCACTATCTGTCAGTACCACGCGGTCGCCCACTGCTACGGGATTAGTTGAACGAATACCGCGCAGGCGGAAATTCCCCTTCACACGGCATGGCACGAGTTGTCCCTCGGCGGTTTTCACCTCGTAGAGACTTCCCGTATTTCGCACCACTATTCCACGCAGTTTTGTCATAGGCCCTTCCGCACGTATTACACGGTCATGATTTCTTTGTTCTTTGCAGCGAGCAATTCTTCCACTTTCTTCACCATTTTGTCGTGAATCTTTTGGAGATCTGCTTCTGCATCTTTTTCTACGTCCTCAGAGAGGCCATCTTTGATTGCTTTCTTCAGTTTATCGATACCATCGCGGCGTGCATTGCGGATAGCCACCTTGGTTTCTTCAGCTTCCTTGTTACATTGCTTAGTAAGGTCGCGACGACGTTCCTCTGTCAAAGGAGGAATACCCAAGCGGATGATTTCACCGTTGTTTTCTGGCATAATACCTACCGAACTATCAATGATTGCCTTTTCAATCACGCGGAACATTTGCTTATCCCAAGGTTTGATAGCGATAGTGCGCGCATCAGGAGTAGATATTGCTGCCACGTTGTTGATAGGCACCATTGAGCCGTATGAGTTCACACGGATTTCGTCCAAGATATGCACGTTAGCCTTTCCAGCACGGATGTGCGAGAGGGTTTCTTCAAGGTGCATCACACTCATTTCCATTTTTTCCTCACAAGCAGCGAGGCATTGCTTTACGTCTATCATTTTTGTTTCTTTTTAGTTGTATAATAATTTGGACAAAGATACATATATTTTTTTGTTTTCAAAGATTTCGCGCCCTATTTTCTTTTACGCCAC
>JAEIGA010013681.1_pt1 | contig 12349 bp, 8 predicted proteins | sample 9270691 | NCBI WGS metagenome assembly JAEIGA01 (sample SAMN17057246, study PRJNA624740) | gut metagenome | biome: biome; isolation source: fecal sample | host: Bos grunniens | place: China: Xizang | collected 2019
GTGAATATATCAAACACGTTTTTGATGTTGTGCTTAATGAGTGGGGCTTTGATATGGTTAAGCTCGATTTCCTTTACAGCCAGTGTATTGAGCCCCGTAACGGCAAAACACGTGGTGAAATTATGTGCGACGGTGTGGACCTTCTTCGTGAGGCTTGCGGTGACAAATGGATTCTCGGCTGCGGTGTGCCTATCGGTGCTTGGATGGGTATTTTTGATGCTTGTCGTATCAGCTGTGACGCAAGTAAAAACTGGAAGTTTACTCTTGCAGGTAACCTGAGCGTAAACGCACTTGTAAGCTCTATCAGAATTAACTGTGAAAACCCCTCATCACAGAATGCAATTATAAACACAATCTTCCGTAATCACCTTGACGGCAGAGCATTCTGTAATGACCCCGATGTTTTCTTCCTTCGTGATATCAATATCAACTACACTATGGAGCAAAAGCTCCTTCATGGTAAAATTAACTCTGTTTGCGGTAACGTGCTTTTCGTTTCTGACAACGCAGGTGATTTTGATGAAGAAAGAATCGGATACCTTAAAGAATTCTTTAAAAACAAAGACTACAAGGTTACACTTGCAGAGTTTGTAAATAAGGATACAATTCACCTTAACTTTACTGAGAATGGTGAAGAAAAATGCCTTATCTTTAACCTTAAAACAGGTGAAAGCAATATTTACGACGTTCTTTGATTAAGCTAACGATAAATAAACTACCCGAAAAGAATTTTCACTCTTTTCGGGTAGTTCTGTTTTTATTTGTTTAATTCCTTTTCAATCTCTGCGTTGTGGGTCATTAAGCTATTGTAATCTGAATAAATGTCAACCTTTTTCGTAATTGCATCAAGATTGTGCTGATATTTATGAAATTCTTCAAGGCTACAACGCTTGTCATTGACCATTGTAATCATATCATCACGTTCGCCCTGCCATATATATTTGTTTTCAAGAACAAACTTCTCGCCATTATATGCAAAATAGCAGTCTGCGGTGAAAAATTGATGGTACTTATCATCTACGTTGGTAAAGTCTGAAAGTCCTTCTTCAGGCATATGCAGGGTGTAATTCATATAATTACACAAATAGGTTTTACCATTTTGCTCTGCCAACCAAAGTGTTTTACCCATAAGTCCGCGATAATCATTGACAGGTAAATTGAATTTCACCAGATTAACAACCTCTGTTGCCTGAGCGCCGAATATTTCACATATGAAAATATGCTCTTCGGGGGAGTAGTGGTGAGTATCTTTTTTGTTCAACGTGCCATAGACTATAAGAAACTCTTTGAAACCATCATTGTTGAAATCAATAAGGTCCGTATATGCCACGCCATCACGGGTGATGGTAGTGTTTTCAACTTCAGGAGAAGTCATTTCCCCGTGTTTAGCCTTATAGTCCTTGAGGATATTATTGTATTTACTGTATATTTCTTTTTGTGTGAGTTGTGGCTTTAAAACTTGTGGGGTATACTCACTCAATACAGTGGGCTCCATACCTAAAGCCGCTTTAGTAGAGTCTATTTGCTTAAGTGCTTTATCAAACAGGTGGGTTGAGGCTTCAATATATTTTGTAACAGGTGTTTTATTCTCATTGAAGGTATATTCAGAACAGGTTTCACCATTAAGCAAAAACAGGTTGCTTGATGGCGAGCCCTTTTCAATGGCGATTGTTGTGTCAGCAACAAAATCTGTACCATTAAAGGAAAGATATGTGTATTCCAAAAAGCTATGGTTATACGTTGTAATAGGCTCTGATTTTGATGAATCCTTTATTTTTAACGGATAATGCTCTAATTCTATAGTGTGCATTCTTACGTCTATAATACCGGTTTTACCATTATCAGAGGTAAGGCAGAGCGTACGACCCTTGAAGTCACAACCAATTGTGTTTGCAACTGTTGTGCGGATATCTGCAATAGCAAGATTCTGCTCATACACAAATGTTGCTTTACCATCAACCTCTGCATATATATGGCAGGTCAGAACACCATTCAGATTATTTTGCTTTGTGTTCTGGTCAAATATAATAAGTAATTCGTCTGTGCCGTTATTGTCAAAATCAATGAGCTCAATATATGAAACACCGCCAAGGGCATCGTTAAGGCAGAATGACCTTCTGTCCTTTGTTATGGTGCCGTAATCTGCTTCATATTTTCTGATGAGCTGAGTATATTGTGTGTTCAGGTCTTCAGGGCTCTCCGTTGTTTTGCTACAGGCAGCGGTTAACAAAGTAAGTGTAAAGCAAAGTACAATTGAAATAAATTTTTTCAAAAAATCACCTTTTATATTTTTGCAATACCTAATGCATCAAGGATAGATGAAACAAGAATAAGCACAATGCAAACAGGTGCAATATATTTTATAACAACGGTAAATAATGTTTTTCTTTTGAATTTACCGCCAATTTCAATTTCTTCAATTAATGCTTTTGGCTTTATAATATAGCCTACAAGTATGCAGGTGAGGAATGCCACAATAGGCATAAGCACACTGTTGCTTGTAAAGTCGAAGAAGTCAAGGAATGCCATACCGAAAACAGTAACGTCACTTAATGTGCCGTAACCAAGGCAAGAGGGCAGACCCAGTGCAATACAACCAATGAAAACACCTATACATGTTGCGCGTCGGCTCCAGCCGAATTTATCAATGAAAATTGAAACAACAGTTTCCATAAGTGAAATTGATGAGGTTAATGCTGCAAACAATACAAGTATAAAGAATACTGTACCGATAATATTGCCACCTGTCATACTCTCAAATACTTTGGGGAGTGTAACAAACATAAGTCCGGGCCCTTTACCGAGTGCGCTTTCATCACCACCTGAAAATGCAAAAACAGCAGGTATAACCATAAGTCCGGCAAAGAAAGCAATACCTGTGTCAAAAAGCTCAATCTGTTTTACGGAGCTCTCAAGGTTTACATCCTTTTTCATATATGAGCCGTAGGTAATCATAATACCCATAGCAAGTGACATTGAGTAGAAAAGCTGCCCCATAGCCGCAAGGACTGTTGTAGATGAAAATTTGCTGAAATCGGGCTTGATGTAGTAAATAAGGCCGTCAATTGCACCGGGCATAAACAATGAATAAACCGCAATAAATACTGTAAGCACAACAAGTATGGGCATCATTATTTTGCTGACCTTTTCAATACCCTTTTCAACACCAAAAAGCACAACAAGAGCTGTAAGTGCAAGGTAGATTAAAAACCAGCCTACAGGCTCTGATGGTGAAGAAATAAAGGTATCAAAAAATCCATCTGCGGTAGCCTTTGTCATATTGCCTGAAATGAATACGGTCAGATATTTCATAATCCAACCACCGATAACAGAGTAATAAGGCAGAATAATGATGGGTACTATTGATGCAAGAATACCTACGAAAGAAAATTTCTTGTTAAGCTTTTTGTAAGCACCGATAGCACTTACGCCAGTTTTTCTGCCGATAGCAATTTCGGCACACATAAGGGCAAAGCCGAAGGTGAGTGCAAGAATAAGGTAAACCAAAAGGAATATACCGCCACCATACTGTGCCGCAAGGTATGGAAAACGCCATATATTACCAAGACCAACGGCAGAGCCTGCTGTTGCAAGTACAAAACCAAGCTTGCCTGAAAAACTACTTCTTTTTTGTTCCATAATAAACCTCTTTTGAATAATTTTTAAATAACTTTGGTATTATTACATATTTAGAGAGATTTTTCAATATAAAAAAGAAAAAACAAAGGGTGGAAAAACCACCCTCTGTAAATTAAAGGTTTAGTTGAATTTTGGTAAATAATCACCATGTGCCACAATAAGGTCATCAACCATTTTCTTGATAGTGTCAATATCAAGCTCACTGCCTGTATGAGGGTCAAGCATTGCTGCCTGATAAATATGCTCGAGCTTTCTTGTGTGAGCAGCCTCAATTGTAAGTAGCTGAACGTTGATGTTAGTCATATTCATAGCAGCACACTGTACGGGAAGTGCACCTACGTAACAGGGGTGAATACCTCTGCCGTTAACAAGGCAGGGTACCTCAACGCAAGCCTCTGCAGGTAAGTTTGTGATGAGGTGGTTTGAGTTAAGCACGTTACCGCCAATCTGATAGGGTGTGCCTGTAACGATTGACTCCATAATGTGTGAAGCATATTCGTTTGAACGGTTATGCTCCTTAACACCCTTCTCAAGCATTTCTGCATATTCCTCTTTCCACTTTGCGATCTGGTTTACGCAACGGCGGGGGTATTCGTCAAGGGGAATATTGTAGCGTTCAATAAGCTCAGGGTATTTGCTCTTAATGTAGAACATATTGTACTCTGCGTTATGTTCGCTTGACTCTGTGCAGTAATAACCGAAGTTTTTGATATATTCAAGACGTACCTTGTTGCTGAAATCGGGGTCATTGAGCTTTTCATCAATTTTTGATTTGATTTCGGGGTAAAGGTCGTTGCCGTCTTTATCTTTAATTTCAAGGAGCCATGCCATATGGTTAATACCTGCAATAAGCTCTTTTCTGCCCTCTAATTTATCCTGCATACCGAGCTGCTCAAAAAGGTCAGATGAGCAAGTCTGTACGCTGTGGCAAAGACCAACTGTGTTTACACCTGTATATCTTTGCATATAGCCCGAAAGCATAGCCATAGGGTTAGTGTAATTAAGGAAAAGTGCATCGGGGCAAACCTCTTCCATATCACGTGCAAAATCTTCAAGTACGGGGATTGTACGAAGTGCACGCATAATACCACCGATACCTAAAGTATCACCGATGGTCTGACGAAGACCATATTTCTTTGGTACTTCAAAGTCAATGATTGTGCAAGGGTCATAAAGACCAACCTGAATTGCATCTACAACAAAGCTTGCACCACGCAAGGCATCCTTGCGGTTTTCAACACCAAGGTAGCATTCAACCTTGCCGTAGCCACCCTTTGATTTGCGGATAGCTTCGATTATAGTATAGCTTTCTTTAAGTCTGTCACCGTCGATGTCATAAAGTGCAAAGGTGCTGTCACGCAGAGCCTCTGAACACATACAGTCACCGATAACGTTACGGGCAAAAACAGTACTGCCCGCACCCATAAATGTGATTTTCATAAAAATACCCCTTTCGTAGGTGATGTTAAATTTAATGATAATAGATGATGAGTATTTTTTCAACAACTATGATTATAGAAAAATATCTCGTTTTTTTGTGCAATTTGCGGGGGTATAATTGTATCGTAAGGTTGTTTGCAATGCAGGTTTTATGCTATAATTTTACAAAGTAGCTTTGAGGGTGGGTGTGTGTTGTGAAAACAAATAAAAAAACAAGGATTTTTGAAGTTGCGGTATGCCTTGTAACGATTGTTGCTACGGCTCTTGTAGTCAGACATTATATACAAAGACGCGATAAACTCATTGCAGAGTGGTACCCGACACAGACCTACGGATTCAGTACGAAATATGAGTTTGGTGAGGAGTCTGTGTGGCTGAATGATGAGGAACTGAAGGAATATCAGCCCAAAACCGACGTTTATAATAGCGGAGTTTGTTATAACCTGCTCAGTCCCGAGGAAAAAATAGTTTACAATGCCTTGGAATATGCGTGGGATAACAATTATAACTATGTTTACGTTGTTGAAGATGCAGGATATCAGGCAGGCAGAGAGATAGTTGATATAATTACCCTTATGTCATCTGATTCACCCCTGCTTCAGCAAAACGTGGATTATACTGTGTGGGAATCAGGAATGATTTTCTCTGAATATATTATGGGTGAAACGGTGGAAAGGGATATACCGGGAACTATTGTTGAAATAGATAATTTTACAAAAGAACGAACAGATAATGTATTAAAAGCTGTTGAAGAAGCTAAGAAAATAAAGCTTGATTTTAGTAAGACGGAAACCGATAAGGAGAAAGCAAGAGTAATCTTTGACTATGTAGTTGAGAACGTTAAATATGGTGAGGATGATGATACGGATTATCATAATTGTGACCATCTTTATGATGCCGTTGTAAAAAAGGAAACAATTTGTGATGGCTTTTCAAATATATTTTCCTTGTTATGTAATGTTAACGGAATCAAGTGCTTTGAAAAGGTATATGACCCGGATTTGGAGGAATCAGCGGAAGATGTGGCTCAACCAACAACCGAGCCGAAGGAAATTACAGATGATGAAACCACCGAGGGAGAAAACGAACAAGAGGAGACTACAGAGAATAACGGAACGGGTCATACCTGGTGCGTAGTTTTACTTGACGGCAAATGGTATAACGTAGATGCTACGGTTACACAGAATAATGACAGTGATGACAGTGATGCCGGTGATATATGGGTTGATTTCAAGTTCGGCTTCTCCGACGAGCTGCGGATGTATGAAAATTATTACGATGACCTTTTGCCCGATTGTAAAGAGAGTCTTTTTACCAATTACATTGTGGTTGAAAATTACGATGATTTTGTTTCCAAGGTAGGCGATGCCCTGATTGAAACCGAAGAGAAAAAGCTGTACGTGTATGTGAAAAGCTTTGAAAAGGGTGATGAGGGTTACAAGGATTATTTTCAGAATGTGGCTTATTACACTAATTCTTCAGTATATTCCAGTATGATAGAAACGGATTGCGCTCGTGTTCACTATGTTGGATTTTGATAAAAATAGTATAATTATACATGAATATGAATTAAATTAAAAATATTGTTGAATAAATGCATATTATATGGTATTATATTAAACATCTTATTTTTAGGAGTGAAATTATGGAAAAATCCACACAGATTTTAATTGCTATGATTATATACATGGCAGTTGTTATCGTTATCGGTCTTGTGTTTGCAAAGCGCGCAAACAAAAGCTCCGAAAACTATTTCCTCGGAGGTCGTTCGTTAGGTCCTTGGGTTACCGCTATGAGCGCAGAGGCATCAGATATGAGTGGTTGGCTTTTGATGGGTCTTCCCGGTGTTGCATATTGGTGCGGTCTTGCAGATGCGGCATGGACAGCAATCGGTCTTGCAGTTGGTACATATCTTAACTGGCTTATTGTTTCAAAACGCCTCAGAAGATATAGTGTAAGAGCAAATAACTCAATCACATTACCTGAGTTTTTCTCAAATCGTTTCCGCGAGAATAAAAAGGTTATTGTTTCAATATCTGCTTTGTTTATTCTTATCTTCTTCACAGTTTATGCATCAAGCTGCTTTGTTACCTGTGGTAAACTTTTTGCAACTCTTTTTGATGCACCCTATATCCCCATGATGATTGTCGGCGCAGTTTTTGTGCTTGTATACACCATTCTTGGTGGTTTCCTTGCAGAGAGTGCATCTGACTTTATGCAGGGTATCGTTATGTTCGCGGCACTTACAATAATCGTTATAGTTGGTGTTGTTAAGGCAGGCGGTATCGACGCTATTGTTGAGAATGCTAAGCAGATAGGCGGTTTCTTTGAGTTCTTTGGTATGGCTTCACCCGAGCTTAACGAAGCTGGCGAGCAGGTTATTGTGAACGGTGTACCCCAGTTCGGTGAAAAAGTTGATTATGGTCCCTTGACAGTTATGTCAACTCTTGCATGGGGTCTTGGTTACTTTGGTATGCCTCAGGTTCTTCTCCGCTTTATGGCTATCCGTAAAGAAAAGGAGCTTAGGATGTCAAGAAGAATTGCTACTGTATGGGTTGTTATTTCACTTGCAGTTGCCGTATTTATCGGTATCGTTGGCAGAAAGCTCTTCCCTGTGGCACATCTTACCGCATCATCAGCAGAGAGCATCTTTATCACTCTTTCAACAAGCTTCTTGCCACCTATTCTTGCAGGATTCGTTATGGCAGGTATTCTTGCTGCTACTATCAGCTCATCTGATTCATATCTTCTCATTTCTGCATCAGCATTCGCAAAGAACATTTACAAGGATGTTGTTAAGAAGGATGCAACTGATAAGCAGGTAATGACAATGACAAGATTAACTCTTCTTGTTATTGCACTTATTGCTGTTGTAATCGCCCTTGATGAAGATAGTGTTATCTTCCAGATTGTTTCATTTGCTTGGGCAGGCTTCGGTGCAACATTTGGTCCGCTTATGATTTTCTCACTCTTCTGGAAGAGAATCAACAGAGCAGGCGCTATTGCAGGTATGATAAGCGGTGGCGTTATGGTATTCTTCTGGAAGCTTGTTATCAGACCTCTCGGCGGTGTATGGAATATCTACGAGCTTCTTCCCGCATTCATTTTCTCATCAATTGTTATAGTTGTTGTTTCACTTCTTACAAAGGCTCCTTCACAGGAAATACTTGATGACTTTGAGGCGGTTAAATCAGGCGCTGTTGAAGAATAAATTTCAAAACAAAAAGCTACTCCTTGAGGTATGAGCCTCAAGGAGTATTTTTGTTTATTGAATAGTTATAACTCTGTTTTCATAATCAACTACAATCACATAACCCATTTCATTGAGTAAACCGCCTATTGAATGGTGGTCAATTATAAATTCACCATCAACAATTCTGTAAACAGTACCATCTGCCACACCGGGTGAGGGGGTAAGAAGGTTTTCACCTTCACCATTTAACTTAAGTGTGAAGTTGTAGGGGTCTGTATCAAGAATATACTTTTTGCCGTTTGCAGTAATCTGTGCTGTAGAATCAGATGTCCATATAAACTCTGCATCATTACACAACTCTTTAAGCACAGGCATAAGGGCAACTTCTGCATACTTTTTGATTGGTGAAAAATCAACGTAAGCAGTATTCGAAATATCCTTACCCTTAACAATAAGTTGGTTGTTCTCATTTCTGGTGGGGGGATTGGGGTTTGAAAGAAGCGCGCTTGGGTCATCGGGGCTTGTTTCAGGCTCCCAATAGCCGATTTCCGACTGGATTATGGATTCCTCCTCAGGTGTAAGGGAGTGTCGCTCCGTTTCGGTTGGAACGTAGCTTTCTCCGTCAGATGCGGTGACTGTATCCGATGCGTATTTTTCATAAAGGGTTGCTGTTTCGCTCGTTGTTTTTTCCAATGAGCTGAAGCCTATTCCCAGAGCAAGGGCAACAATAGCGCAACAAGCAGCGCCTGCCATTCGTACGAACTTTTTTGAATTATAGACTGTGCTTTTTGTTTCAAGGTTTGCTTTGATTCGTGTTTTCAGGTGTGGGTCAGGGGTCACGGCTTCAAGACTTTTTTTAATATCATTTTTGTTCATTGTCATAGTCCTCCAATTGTATTTTTAATAATTCTCTGCTTCGTTTTAATCGCATTTTAACTGCTGATTTACTGATTTTCAGTATTTTTGCGATTTCTTCAACAGAGTAATCATTGTAGTAATAAAGTATCACTACCGTTTTGTGCCTTGTGGGTAGGTCAAATATCTGCTGCAATATGTCGATTCGGGTATCATCGTCATCTGCTTGTGCAGGTATCTGTAAATCGTCAACATCAGAGGAATTAAAGCTTGCTTTTTTAAGGTAATTTATACATTTGTTATGTGTAACACGTATAAGCCATGCCTTGCGATGCTCTTCTGTTTTAAATTTTGGTGCATTACTGTATAGTGTAACAAATACATCCTGCAAAATATCCTCTGCGGAATATGTATCCCCAAGGTGAATATAGGCTATTCGGTACAGCATTTCTCCGTACTGTTGATAGGTTGCTTCAAAGTCCATAGAGTTTTGCTCCTTTCACCTATAATACAATTGAAACTGATAAATGGTCACAAAAAGGGCAGAAGAAAAAACTTCTGCCCCAAAATAATTTTAACTTAGTCCCACTCTGCGCCTGTTACTGTGTCAAGGTTGATACCCTTTGTGTCGTGGGTTTTCTTAGCAAGGGTAATAAGTGCGGCTACAAAGCCCGGCACCAGCATACAAATTGAAATTATGCCGATAAACTGATTTCCCATTATAGCTGAAAGAGGGAAGTAAATAATGTAGGATATGCCAACACCGACACCTACCGGGAGGAATTCTGCCGCCATTACAGATGAACGCAGATTAGTAGGTGCGGACTCACCAATCATCATAATGAGAACATCGTTAGTGGAGTAGAAGCTACCCACAAAGCCGCCACAAAGAAGACCAACAATAGCAGGGGGCCAGTTGTACTTTGCGCCCAACCAGAAGCCCACAAAGCACACAAGACAGTCAAATGCGGTTACAAGGGCGGCAACCTTTCTGCCCTTGGCATCGGATATGAAGCCCATAATAACCTGTGCAAGGGAGCAACCTACGGGGAAAAGAAAAATTGCAGATGTGACAACACCTGTACTTACGGCATTCATAGCCGCTTCACTTATAGAGTTATATATGCTTTCGGCATAGCCGTAAGACATAATAACCTGATAATCTATAGAGGCAATAAAGCCCAGGTTTGCAAGTGTGGCGGTTATAAAAAGCCAACGTAGCTGCTTGTGCTTCATTGCAAATTTGAATGCGTTAATAAGACCGCCCTGAGCCTCGCTTGTTTTCTTTTCTGCCTTTTCCTGCTGAAGCTCTTCGTCAGTTTTTCGCAGGTGCTTAAGTCGTGAGTCAATAAATGCATCGGTTTCACGGGCGAGCATAAGTGCAACAAAGCTTACAACAAGCCCTACAATAGCGGGGATAAGGTAAACGTTTCTCCACTCTGCGGCAGTGCTCATAAGGTAACGCCTTAATACGGGAACAAGCATAACACTCATATTTGCAAAAAATTTAATGACTGAGTAGGTTCTTGCTCGGTGCTTTGCAGGAGCTGATTCCATAATGTAAACCACGTGCATATCGTGGGGGATGAAGAACTGTATAAGGCAAGCGCCGATAAAATATAACAAAACATTGTTTGAAATAAAAATAACAAGCAACGCCAGACTCATACCAAAGGTGTTGATAATAAGGAAGGTCTTTCGACCAAACTTATCTGCAAATGGTCTGTATATAAGACCTATTGCCTGAAAGGGTACACCAAGAACAGATAAAATATTAAGAAGTGTAACGGAGCTACCGCTTGAAAACAAGTCGTTTGCAATTTCTGTTTTCATCAGCGTACCTATCTGTGATGCGATTTCATCGGTAGCGTAAATGAGTGTAATTATAAATACAAGGTAAGCAAAATAATAATTTTTCTTTGGTCTTGCCTTCTCTTTTTCCCATTTAGCTATCTCTTTTTGTTTTCGTGCTGCCTTTTTGGCAAGCTTATCGGTTGACAAGGTTTTAACCCCCTTTGTGGTTACTGTGTTTTCATTATATAATTATTCCCTTATAATATCAAGAAATTTGTTTGACGAGTTGTTTTATGTATGATAAACTTAATTTATCAATCATAACCTATGGAGTGTGATTTTATGAAAAAAGTCAGCTATTTGAATGTTAATATAACAGGCGGATTCTGGAAGAAAAAGCTTGATATGATATCTGATATTACTGTTGATTCTGTTTATAACAGATTTAAAGAAACATATCGTTTTGATGCCTTCGATTGCACGTGGAAGGAGGGAGACCCTAATCAGCCCCACGTTTTCTGGGATTCTGATATTGCCAAGTGGATTGAGGGACTTGCCTATTCACTTAAAAACAAGCCCAATGACAAAATGGTTGCTGTTGCCGACGAAACAATCAGCAAAATCGAGAAAAACCGTGATGAACACGGCTACTATAACAGTCATTTCCTTGTAACGGGTCAGCGTTTTACCGAAAGAAACGAGCACGAGCTTTATTGCCTTGGTCACCTTATTGAGGCAGCGGTTGCTTACTACGAGGCAACAGGTAAAAAAGCACTCCTTGACGTTGTGTGTAAATATACTGACTATGTAGAAAGAATCTTTGTTAAGGAGGATTCTGCTGCATTCGTAACACCCGGTCACCCCGAGATTGAGCTTGCACTTGTTAAGCTCTATGAGTTGACAGATGAAAAACGCTACCTTGAGCTTTCAAAATTCTTTATTGATAAAAAGGGCAACAACCCAAAGGATAAGGAGCTTTACAGAGGCTGTAATCTGTACTATAACCAGGATGAATGCCCTGTAAGAGAACGTCAGACGGCAGATGGCCATAGCGTAAGGGCATTATACCTTTACTGTGCGATGGCAGATTTAGCATATTATTATGATGATAAAGAGCTTTTTGCAGCAGCAGAGCGTTGCTTTGAAAATATTGTTAACAGAAGAATGTACATAACAGGTGCTACAGGCAGTACCTGTCATGGTGAGGCTTTTTCTGTTGACTATGACTTGCCTAACCGTATTGCCTATGCAGAAACTTGTGCATCTATTGCCCTTGCGCTTTTTGCACAGCGTATGATTAAGCTTTGTGATGATACAAAGTATGCCGACATTGTTGAGCGTACAATTTACAATGGTATTCTTTCGGGTATTTCAATGGACGGCAAAAGCTTTTTCTATGAAAACCCTTTAGAAATTGATGTTGATTTA
>JAEIGA010013682.1_pt1 | contig 12349 bp, 5 predicted proteins | sample 9270691 | NCBI WGS metagenome assembly JAEIGA01 (sample SAMN17057246, study PRJNA624740) | gut metagenome | biome: biome; isolation source: fecal sample | host: Bos grunniens | place: China: Xizang | collected 2019
CAATCCTTCGCGAACGATACGCTGCAACTCAAGTTTAGACGAATCTACAAATTCACACAGGGCAAAGTCTTCGGGAGCCACCTCGTAGATACCTGCAGCCTCCATCTTCTCGATGTCGCCGGCGATGATTGCCTTGATAAGGTATTCGGGGTAGATGTCCATGGGGAACACTTTGTCGTACTCGTTAGAGTTGATCATGTGGCGCTCCTCACCCTTGAGACGTGCATCGAGCACATACTCCTTGCAGGGGAAGAGGAAGCTGAAGTAGGCGCGGCTCACGCTGAACTCCTTGAAGCGGGGCATAGCCCAGCCGAGGATCTCGTGCTTGTCGCTGCCGTCGGGGATCACGGTCACCATGTTGCTGAACGCGCCGAGGAAGCTATCCTCAGTAGCCACGGGGCCTGTGAGCACGTTACCATTGATGATACGGTTGACACAACCACCCTTGATGCGGCCACCTACGATGTCGCCGATCTGCGCACCGAGGACCACCTTGCTGTAAGCAGGGTTCTCAACCTGTGAACCAGCCACGGCGATGGTACGGGTAAGGTCTACAACGCCCTTGTCGAACATGCGGCCGATGAAGATTACCTCCTCAGCGCCGATGGTCCACACGATCTCGCCCTTGTTGATGGGCTGCACGTGGTTGATCTGCACACCAACGTTACCTGCGGGGTGCTTGCCCTTGAAGGCGGTGATCTCTACATTCTTGGCATCTACGATGCTGGGGTTTGTCTGCTTGGCGCTGACTCCGAGGAATGTGGGAGCCATCTTGGCCAATGCGCTGAGACCTACCTGGAAGTCCACCTCATTGCCCTTGATGACATACTCGAAATCAGGAGCAAGGGGCTTGCTGTCGAAGGCCGATACGAAGATGGCCTTGGGACGGCTGTTGGGGTTGGCCACCACGTCGTAGGGACGCTGGCGGAGGAACGCGAACATGCCGCTCTCGAGCAACGCTTCTTTCACTTGTTCACCGCTGAGCGAATGAACACTCTTAACACCAAAGTTCACCGACTCCTGCTTGGCATCGGCTGTAACGACGATGTTCATCACCTTACGGCGAGCACCACGGTTCACAGCAGCCACGACACCTGATACAGGGCTTACGAACTTCACTTCAGGATGCTTCTTGTCAACGAACAGAGCCTCCCCGGCCTTGACATGCTGGCCCTCAGCAACGACTACCTTGGGAGTAACGCCTACAAAATCATCGGGTACGAGAGCGTACTGCTTCGATGCTTTCACGGTCACCAACTCCTTCTCGGCAACGCCTTTGAGCTTAATGTCCAAGCCTTTTCGTAATTTAATTACTTCTGGCATAATGTTATGAAATAGTTAATAAACTTTATAATATACTAAATTCGCGCAAAATTAATCATTATTTATCAATCGTGAAACGAAAATCCGATTTATTTGCACCCAAACCCTCATTCTTCCACAAACAATCGACCCGATTAGCCGCCTGACCCCACAGAGAAATGCCCCAAACAAATCCCAAAGCATCACAAAACAGAGAGACTTCGGGACTTAGAAAAGCAATCCAGAAGGACAAACAAAACCGCATAAAACGACAGAGAGAACAGCCCAAAACAACAAAGGAAACAGCGCAAAAAGACAGAGACAAAAGTCCATGTCTCCGCGGAGACATGCCATCTTCTCCGCGATGATGATATTATCCCTCCGCAGTGACTCTCTATCTCCTCCGCGGAGACATGAATTATTAGACATAGAGGTTCCGACGTTTCTACCCATCCATCCCCCGCACCAGGCAGACGAAAATGCAGCGTCAGAAGAGGATTTCACCAATAAACTTTGTTTATTTGCCCGAATTGCCTATCTTTGCAAATTGAACTATGAAACGCCGCCGATACATACAGATACTCCTCGCCCTGATGGTGACACTCATCATCGGAGGAACGATGTTTGTCAACTCGCCACGAACACAGCAACGTGCGTCGGTGTGGGCAGCCACCGAGCTAGAGAACTATATCGGCACACGGGTAGCCATCGGAGGTATACACTGGCTACTCCCCGGAGACATCATCATCGACAACTTGCGCATCGATGACCAGGAGGGAGAGCCCCTCATCTCCATCGACAGACTGGCCGCCAAGATAGAGTGGATGCCCCTCTTGCGCCACAAGCAAGTCTCGGTGCGCAACGTGAGACTATTCTCCCCCGACATCAACATCTATCGAACTGGAGATGAGTACAACTACCAGTTCCTCATCGACGCCCTCGCCAGCAAGAAGGAGAGAGAGAGAGAGCCCTCACAACTGAGCCTGCGCATCAACTCCCTGCTCGTAAGACACGGCAAAGCGTGTCATCAAATAGACCTCTACGTAGACGAAGACAGCGAGCCTGCAGCGCCATCGTTCGCCGAAAGGCTCTGCATCACCGACTTTTCGACCCAGCTTTCGCTCAAGCACCTGTCGGCCGACTCGGCAAGCCTCATCATACGACACCTCGACCTCAAAGAGGAATCGGGGCTCAAGGTGGAGCACCTCTACCTGCGACTCGTGGGCAATCGGCACGGAGCCACACTGGCCAACTTCCAGCTCGACCTACCACAGTCATCGCTCCGCCTCGACACCATCTGGACTGCCTACTCACTCGACACCCCAAGAGATGCCGGCAGCCCCATCCTACCCCACCTCACCTTCAAAGGAGGCATCCTGCCCGCTTCACACATCACGCCCACAGACCTCGCTTGGATAATACCAGAGGTAGGAGGCATCGACGAGAAGGTCTATCTCGGAGCACGATTCTCTGGGAGCCCCGCAAACATCAACATCACAGCACTGGATGTACACTCGTCACAACACGACCTGGCACTCCGAGCCGATGCGCAAATAAGCCACAATGCCAACCACACCGCGGGGACAAGAGATCTCATGTCCAACAACCTGAGCCTTACACTCCACGAAGCATCGCTCACGAAGCATGCATGGACAATCCTCGAACAAGGCGCCCCTGAACTCTTCGAGTATGTCCCGCAGGAACTCATTAACATAGGAGACCTCACCATGTGCGGCGAGCTAAGCCACGATGAGCGACAATCTCAAGCCTCCTTCCGTGCAAAGACCGAAGCTGGAGCGCTCGAAGGGACAATGACGCTCGACAAGACGGGCGACTACACCGCCACACTGCGAGGCGACACCTTGCACATCGCCCAGATTGTCCCCCAGAGTCCGCTCACCCATACGAACCTCAAGCTTGAGTCACGAGGAACACTAAACATGGGTAATCAATCGGAGAGCGTAGAGAATAAGCCGACCAGCATCATCAAGAGTGCATCACTAAGCGGCGCACTGACCGATGTCATGCTATTGGACTACGAATACCGCCGACTGAACCTTAATGGACACATCACACCCGACAGCAGCAAGGCGACACTCTCCCTCGACGACCCGTGCGGAGGTCTCGCATTGCAGGGAAAGATCCTCCATCAAAAGTCTCCCCTAATCGAAGCGACACTCCGCGCCGACAGCCTCGACCTCAACGAGATAGGGCTCATCGACATCCACGAGGGAAAGACCTTCAGTACCAGCATTAGAACCAACTTAGAGGGAACAAACATCGAGCACGTCACAGGACGCATCATCGTAGACAGCCTCACCATGCACCGCCCCACGGGAGACTACCGCATCGGCGAGATAGGACTCTACATCAGTGACATCGAAGACAAGATGTTTGCACTGCAGAGCGAGTTTATGAATGCCACAGCTAGAGGAGCATTCACCTATAGTTCACTGGCCAGCAGCCTGCTCCACCATCTGCACCACTCGTTGCCCTCATTGTGTCACAGCAACATCCACGACCACCAGGAGAGCGACAACCTGTGTTACATCAATGCCAGCATCTACAACACTCAGCCACTAAGAGAATTGCTATTCATCCCCATCGACATCGAGGGCAAGGTACAAATGGAAGCACTCATCAACGACCCTGCAGGAGAGCTCAAGCTCACAGCTACTGCGCCACAGATAGACTATGACGGCAACACCATCAAATCACTGTCGCTCGATTGCCAATCTCAAGAGGAAGGACTCATCGTACACGCAGGTGCTACCCTGTTGCAAGGCATAGGAGGAAGCATCACCGCCAACGTTGCCACACGAGCCGAGCACGACAAGGTCAGCCTTGGCGTAGTATGGAACAGTAACCCCACAGGCATGTTTGAGGGCACATTCCACACTCAAGCCACCTTCGGACTTGACCACAATGGGCGCCTCGGTATCAACATCAAAGCGGACAGCACGCGCACCGTGATCAACAACTCCGAATGGCAGCTCTCCTCGTTCGGATTGGACATCACCCCAGAGCGCATCTCGATAGACCGCCTCCACCTCGAAGGAGATAGCACACAACATCTCAGCGCACATGGCACCATTGCCAACAATGAGGCAGACACCTTGAAAGTAGACTTCATGGGACTCGACCTTGCATACCTGCTACAGCTCGTTAAGTTCGAAGCCATACCCTTCGGTGGCAGAGTGAGCGGACACGCCGACATGGCTAACCTGCACACCGAACAGCCCTACATCAATGCGAATATCATGGCCAAAGACTTCACCTTTAGCCATGGTGATATGGGCAACCTCAGTGCTCAAGCTCACTGGGATCAAGAAAATTCACAACTCCGCTTTCTAGGCGATGTGTGGGAAGACACACTACGCACCTCGCTCATCAACGGCACACTGGACCTTGCAAACGAAGAACTCTGGCTCGACATCGAAGCAGACAGCCTCAACGCATCGTTCCTCAACAACATGCTCAGCAGCTTCATGAGCCAGATTACTGGCCATGCCAGTGGAAACATCACGATAGGAGGACCCATCACAGAGATCGACCTCACGGGAGCACTCCTCGCCGACATGGATTTCACACTCTCCCCCACCAACACGAAGTATCACTTCAGAGACTCTATACGCTTCACCCCTGGAGTGATGCATTTCAACAACATTGACATCTATGACGAACGCGAGCAGAAAGGCATCATCCGCGGAACAGTCAACCACGACAAGCTGCGAGAGTTTGCCTGCGACCTCTATGTCGACATACAGAACGTGCTAGGCATCGACCTCCCCGACACGGGCCATGATAGTTTCTATACCACTATCTACGGCACAGGAGGCGTACACGTAATAGCCACACCAACCACGCTCGATATCGATATCCAAGCTCAGCCCGAGCGTGGTTCACTCTTTGCCCTCAACATTGCCGGCAAGGACGACACTTCGAACCAGAAGTTCATCACCTTCACCGACCGCAGCTCTACGCGTAACGTTCCTACCATAGCCACCCGCACAAGAGGAAAGAGACGTCGCGCACAGGCCACCACCGAAGGAGGCTCAATGCTCGACCTCGACATCACAGCGCGCGTCACCCCAGACGCCATGCTCAAGCTTGTCATGAACCAAGCCGTAGACGACCACATCACCGTTTATGGTAGCGGAGACCTGCAAATCAGCGTCAAAGGCGACGACATCAGCCTACTCGGCACCTACACCGTAAGCCATGGATTCTATCGTCTCAGCCTGCAGGATGTCATCAACAAGAACTTCGACGTGCTGCCCGGCAGCACCGTATCCTTCGAGGGGGATCCCATGGCCGCCAAGCTCAATATCACCGCCCGACATGCAGCCAACTATGTGCCACTGCGCGACCTTCGCCCCGACATGAATGGCAACGCTGTAGTCAACTGCCTGCTCCGCATCGGAGGCACACTGGAGTCGCCCACCGTGACATTTGACCTTGAGCTGCCCAAAGGCACCGAAGAAGAGAAGGCCCTCTTGAGAAGCTACACCAGTACCGAAGAACAGATGAATATGCAGTTCATCTACCTCCTCGGCCTCGGCAAGTTCTACACGCCCGACATGGCGCAAAACACCCAAGGAACGGGCAACGTAGAGTCCTTCATCAGCAACACCATATCCGGACAGATCAACAACCTCTTATCAGGCATCATCAGTAGCGACAATTGGAACATCGCCAGCAACATACGGGCAGAGAACATGATGACAGGAATGGATGACCTCGGTGGCGACAACTGGGAAAACATGGAGATTGAGGGCATCCTTGAGGGACGTCTCCTTGACAACCGACTCCTCATCAATGGTAACTTTGGATACCGTGAAAATCCCATGTATGCAACGAACTTTATCGGTGACTTTGACATACGTTACTTACTCACAGGAGGACTCAGCGTCAAGGGCTACAACAAGACCAACGACCGCTACTTCTCACGCACCTCACTCACCACACAAGGAGTGGGCCTCATCTTCCAACGCGACTTCGACAGGCTATGGCCACGACGCAAGCGCAAAAGAAAGAAAATCGAAAACTTGACAATACCTGTAGACACCATAAGCGCTGTGACTGATAGTTTGATCAACATCCAGCCAACAGACAGCACACAACTCATCATAAACTTAGACGACAAAGAACATAACCAATAAAAACATAACACATAACTCCTATGGCTATCAAAAACAATGTAATGATTGTACGCCAGAAGCTGATGACCAAGCTCGTGAGCCTCTGGAACGAAGGGCAGCTTGCCGAGAACATCGACCGCGTACCCATTGAGTTTGTCCCCCGTAATTCACAACACAGCGGACGCTGCTGCATCCACAAGAAACGCGCTGTGCTCAAGTACAAATCGCTCCCCCTCTTGGGCTACGACATGACCGACGAGACCGACGAGCTGATGCCACTTGCCGATTACGCAAAGATGGCACTTGACCGCGACAAGATGAAAGACAACATCATGTGCGTCATCGACGAGGCATGTTCATCATGTGTGCGTACCAACTATGCCATCACCAACCTTTGCCGTGGATGTGAGGCCCGTGCTTGTGAACATGCATGTCCTAAGAATGCCATCGAGTTTGACCCCGAGACCTCACAAGGCCGTATCAACAACAAGATGTGCATCAGCTGCGGTAAGTGCTATGCGGCATGCCCCTACCACGCCATCGTATATATCCCCGTACCCTGCGAAGAGGCCTGTCCAGTGGGAGCCATCTCGAAAGATGAGTATGGAGTAGAGCATATCGACGAGACAAAGTGTATCTATTGCGGCAAGTGCATGAATGCCTGCCCCTTCGGTGCCATCTTCGAGATATCTCAGGTGTTCGACGTTTTACAAGCCATCCGACGTGGCGAGGATGTTGTAGCCATGGTGGCGCCCTCTATCCTTTCACAATACAATGCGCCCATCGAGCAGGTATATGGAGCCATCAAAGCCATCGGCTTCAAGGATGTCATCGAGGTTGCTCGTGGAGCCGAGGTGACAACTGCAAACGAAGCGCATGAATTTGCAGAGAAACTAGCCGAGGGACAACCCTTCATGACCACCTCTTGCTGCCCCTCATACATGGAAATGGCTCGCAAGCATGCTCCTGACTTGCAGAAATATATTTCATCGACCTACTCTCCCATGGTCTACACCGCAGACATCGCCCATGAGAAACACCCCAATGCTAAACTCGTGTTCGTAGGTCCTTGTATTGCTAAGCGCAAAGAGGCACGCCGAGAAGACATCGAAGGAAAGGTCGACTTTGTACTCACCTTCGAAGAGATACACGCCATCCTCAAGGGCATGAACATTGAGTTGGGCGAATCGTACGTGCATCCCGTAGACTGCAGCTCATGCCGTGCCGCTCACGGCTTTGCACAGAATGGCGGTGTCACAGGCGCTGTGAAGGAGTTTGTCGGTGACAAACTGGAATTCTCTGCCATACAGATAGCAGGCCTCAACAAGAAGAGTGTCGCTCTGCTCAAGGCTTATGGAAAGACCGGAAAAGCCCCTGCTCAATTCATCGAGGTCATGGCCTGCGAAGGAGGTTGTATCTCTGGTCCTAGCGTTCACACCGCCTATGGTGATGGAAAGAAGACCTTTGATGCCGAGCTGAAGAAGCGTTAAACCTACAGAAAGGGTATAGAGTCCTACACTTTAAAAGAACAAGGATGAGAGAGTTAGTCGAGCTGTTAGCTTCGGAGCACGAACTAGGAGCCTCAGCATTGGTAGCATTGCTAGACGGAGCTTCACGAGACCTCGACACTCTTCAACTCCTGCGTAATGCCGCTGTCCGAACGACACAAGAGCAGTTCGGACGCGGCATCTATGTGCGTGGACTCATCGAACTATCGAGCTACTGCTTCAGAGATTGCCTCTATTGTGGGCTACGCCGCAGTAACCTAACTGCCGAGCGCTACCGCCTCACACAAGAAGATATTCTGACATGCTGCGATGAAGGCTACCATTTAGGATTCCGCACCTTCGTTCTACAAGGGGGCGAGGATGCCACTCACACCGACGAATGGTTAGTCCCCTTAGTCGCAGAAATAAGAAAACGCTATCCCGAAGCGGCCATCACTCTCTCACTGGGTGAGCGCAGAGAAGCGTCGTACCAACAATTACACCAAGCAGGAGCCAATCGTTACCTCTTGCGTCACGAGGCTGCCAATAAAGAGCTGTACGATTCGCTCCATCCCCACAGCCAAGGACTACAACACCGCATCGACTGCTGCAAGACGCTAAAACATTTAGGATACCAAGTAGGGATGGGCATGATGGTGGGTGTCAAAGGACAAACCATCGAGCACCTAGCTGAAGACTTGCTCCTCATGGCCACGATGCGCCCCGACATGATAGGGATAGGACCCTTCATACCTCACCCTGCCACTCCGCTAGGCAAAGAGCCTGCTGGTGACCTCCAACTCACGCTTGCCACCATTGCCATCGCTCGCCTCCTTCTACCACAAGCGCTCATTCCCTCTACTACAGCCCTTGCGACACTATCACCCGCAGGCCGCACCGAGGGCATTCTCTCAGGAGCCAATGTAGTGATGCCTAACCTCTCGCCAAGCAACGTGAGAGACAAATATGCCATCTATGCGAACAAGGCTGCTTGGGGAACAGAGGCTGCAGAAGGACTAGCCACGCTCGAGAGCGAATTGCAGGCCATAGGCTACCACATTGACTACGGAAGAGGAGATTCAAAGCTACAGGTATAGTCCTCACTATTCGACAAGGAGAAGAACCATCTACATAAACATATAGAAAAAAAGATGAAAGACTTAAGCCATATCACATACGATGTCAAGTCGACTCGCGCTGAGGAGTTTATCCACGATGGCGAGATACGTTCCACGCTAGAATATGCCCGTGAACATAGCTGCGACAAGGAGCTTATAGACAAGATTCTCGCCAAAGCCGAACTAGGGAAAGGCTTATCGCACCGAGAAGCGGCTGTACTCATCGAAGTGCGTGACCAAGAGGCAGAAGAGCGCATGTACACCATTGCTCGCCAGCTGAAGGAACGCATCTACGGCAACCGCATCGTCATGTTTGCCCCGCTATACCTCTCAAACCACTGTGTGAATGGCTGTGTATACTGTCCATACCACGCGCAGAATCGACACATCCCACGTCGCCGACTCACCCAAGAGGAGATACGTCGCGAGGTCATTGCCCTACAAGACATGGGGCACAAACGATTGGCGCTAGAGACTGGCGAACATCCCAAGATGAGCCCCATCGAGTACGTATTAGAGTCCATCAAAACGATCTACTCCATCCGTCACAAGAACGGAGCTATACGCCGCGTAAACGTAAACATTGCAGCCACCACGGTGGAAAACTACCGTCTGCTTAAGGAAGCGGGCATTGGCACCTATATCCTCTTTGAGGAGACCTACGACCGCGCTACTTATGAACGCTTACACCCTACAGGCCCCAAAAGCGATTGGGCATACCACACCGAGGCGATGGACCGCGCCATGCTAGGCGGCATCGACGATGTGGGTATAGGCGCCTTGTTTGGACTTTCCAACTACCGCTACGACGTGGTCGGTCTGCTCATGCACGCCGAGCACCTGGAAGCGCGTTTCGGAGTGGGCCCACACACCATCAGCGTGCCCCGCATACGTCCTGCCGACGACATCAATCCCGAAGACTTCCCCAATGCAGTGACCGACGAGGTGTTCCGTCGCATCGTAGCGGTGTTGCGTTTGGCCGTGCCCTACACGGGTATGATCGTGTCGACTCGCGAATCAAAACGTTCGCGTGAACTGGTACTCGATGTGGGAGTATCACAGCTGAGTGGAGGCTCGAAAACCAGCGTGGGAGGCTATGCCGAGGGCATAGAGGATGCCGAGGAGTCGGCACAGTTTGACATATCGGATCATCGCACCTTGGACGAAATTGTGGGTTGGCTGCTCGATTTGGGTTATATCCCCAGCTTCTGTACGGCCTGCTATCGCGAGGGCCGCACAGGCGACCGCTTCATGGCACTTGCCAAGAATGGGCAGATTGGCAACTGCTGTGCCCCCAACGCACTGATGACACTTGCCGAATACCTCGAAGACTATGCTTCACCGGAGGTTAAGAAGGCTGGCAAGCAGATGATTGAGCGATTAGCCCAAGAGATCCCCTCCGAGAAGATACGTGAGATTACCCACCGCCGTCTGCAAGAGATCGTGGAGGGCAAAAGAGACTTTAGATTCTAAAGGTCCACCCCAACCCCTCCCTCTATGGAGAGGCTTTGCGGACATCGCGGACCAACCCTAAGCACTAAACATTAAACTCTAAACAAAAATGGAGCGCACACACATCGCCATTCTCGGTCGCTGCAACGCAGGTAAGTCGACCCTTGTCAATCGCATTACAGGACAGGATGTATCCATCGTTTCAGATACCCGAGGGACGACAACAGACCCTGTACAGAAGGCCATAGAGATAAATGGGTTGGGAGCTGCCATCATCATCGATACACCAGGTATTGACGATGACACCCTGCTCGGCAACGAACGAGTGGCACGCATCAGCAAGATGCTCGACAAGACGGACATTGCCGTACTGCTACTGACATCCGAGGAGTGTAACGCTGAAATAGGTCTGATAGAGGAGTGCCGCGTGAGGGAGATTCCCGTGGTAGCGACATTGGCACAGATCGACAGCATCGCCGACTACCCTACCCTACAGAACACACTCAGCGAGCGATTAGGCCGCGAGGTCATTGCCATCAGTGCACTCACAGGAGAAGGCATAGACAATCTTATAGAAAAAATCGTCACTCTTCGTTCCACAGAGGAGCGACTCATCACCGAAGGCTTCTGCCAAGCGGGCGATTGTGTACTCCTCGTAATGCCTCAAGACAAGTCAGCTCCCAAGGGACGACTCATACAACCTCAGGTGCAGACTATTCGCGAACTACTCGACCGAGGATGCACTCCCATCTGTTGCACACCCGACCGCATGCCGCAAGCTTTGGCCGCATTGGCAACACCGCCACGACTCATCATCACCGACTCGCAAGCCTTTGCCGAGGTATATAAGTTGAAGCCCACTGCATCGACACTCACCTCATTCTCCATACTCTTCGCACGCTACAAGGGTGATATCAACCTTTTTGTCGAGGGAGCCAAAGTCTTGGATTCATTGACCTTCTCATCGCGCATCCTCATTGCTGAGGCCTGTACCCACACGCCTCAGCATGAAGATATCGGACGTGTAAAGCTGCCTCGTCTCTTGCGCAAGCGTTTCGGTGAAACGTTGCATATCGACATTGTAAGCGGAGCTGACTATCCGGAAGACCTCACCTCCTACGACCTTGTAATACACTGCGGTGCTTGCATGTTTAATCGCAAGCACGTACTGAGCCGCATAGAGCGTGCCCGCCAGCAAGGCGTAGCAATCACCAACTATGGGGTCATACTAGCCGCACTGACGGGCATACTAGAACGAGTCAAGATAGACTAATCAGCCACTGCTACAATCTGCTCCTCTCTGCGCATCTTGAGCACAATCCACACAGCCACCACGATATAGGCCGCAGCACCAATGATGCCTGTAGGCACAGGCCCTACGAAGCGCTCGTAAGCCATAGGGTCGGCAAGGAAGATGACACCGATAGAGGCTGTACCATTCATCATGCCATGGGCAAACACGGCTGGCCAGCAGCTCTTGGTCTTAAGGGTAATATAAGAGAAGAGCGTTCCCAACACGATACATAGCAAACACATGGCGATGATGCCCCACCACGGATAGCCAGGATAGTTCATACCATAGTTATGTCCCGCCACAATGATAGGCGCGTGCCAGATACCCCAGATGAAGCCGGTGAGCAGTACCGTCGGTAGGAACTTCATGCGCTGGGCCACCTTGGGCAACAGATAGCCACGCCAGCCCCACTCCTCGCCAAAGCAGGTGACCACATTGAGCAGCGGAGCCACCATCATTATCAAGAGTTGTACCACCCAAAACACCTTCGGTGACACGGGCAGCGTAGCCATCTGCGTGAGATAGCTGTCGAGCGTAAACTCTGAGGGGAACACC
>JAEIGA010013683.1_pt1 | contig 12348 bp, 6 predicted proteins | sample 9270691 | NCBI WGS metagenome assembly JAEIGA01 (sample SAMN17057246, study PRJNA624740) | gut metagenome | biome: biome; isolation source: fecal sample | host: Bos grunniens | place: China: Xizang | collected 2019
ATACGTTAAAGCCAAAATACCCCCCCCGAAAAAATCGGGAGAGGTTCTTTTCGTAATATTGATACAAAGTTAATTATTTTTGTTCAAAAAACAATTTTTTTGATGGTTTTGCCAAGATATTACGCTATGTACCAGCGACTAATCGAGCTTCACCACAGGATGTTTATCCGCGCCGTACCACATATTCAGCACAGTAACCTTGAGGTCCATCTTCATCGGGAAGTTCACTCGGATTGAGGACATTGCGGGCAGAGTCCAATTACCCGAAGCCTTTTCGCGGTAGAGAGTATAATCAAGCGATGAAGTGTTGGTTATAACGTAGTAACGCAGCTTCTTGCGCTTGTCTACGCTCTGCAACTCAATCTTCACAGACTCCTTAAACAGAGCCTTCAGCAGAGCCTCATCACCTGCAATCTGACCTGCACAGTAACCCATCGTACGACGCTGCTCCAGAGCCTCACGCACCGACTCAAGGCTCTTATCCTTAGCCAGAATCAGGGTCATATTACGACGCAGACCGTGCGCTCCGTAGTAGTCAGCAGTTGTTCCGTGAACATCCGTATTGGCAGCCATAAAGAGTTTCTCCTCCAGGCAGCGGTCAATCATATTCGGATAGAAAGTCAAGCTGTTAGCAACCTCCACTCCGTCAATAAGTCCCTCGCCATAAGCCTTTTCGTGAAACTCATTCTTTCCATTGGTTGTTCTCTCCCATCCGGGGTGGTTGTGAATAATCAAAGCTCCCTGCTTGCGAGCATTGCGCAGAGCCACCAGCGGATCGCGGTCAAAAATCTCATTAGCATCCTTCAGGAAGAGAAGATTGTAGTGACCAAACTCCTTGGGCTCACGAGTAATCTCAATACCTGGGATTAGGGTTATATCGTATGCTGCAGCCTGCTTCATAGCGGCCTGTGTAGCGACATTCAGGTCGGCAAGGATACCATCCTCATCGGGACCCACTTTATATACCCACCAATTCTTTGCCTGCTTGGGAGTACCACCATTGTAGCCCTTCAGAAAGTTAAGATACTCCTGCTCACGCTTGCGGCTCTCAAGATGCTCTGTCATAGCAATAATATCCAGACCATCATACCACGCCTCGGTCACTCGACCATCGGGCGTAACGTGACCATCCGAATAGATTGAATGGATATGCAGGTCTGCCTTATAAATGTTATAACCATTCACTTTAGGCAGGAAAATCTCTCTACGCGGTGTAGGATAGTTGCCGTATCGGATCTCTTCGGGATTAGCCGCAGATGTGGGCATAGCACACCAGATGGCAACCACCGCCAAAAACAACTTCTTCATACTATTTCTATTTCAATGATTAGTTTATTCAATTTTGGTCGTAAGCGTAAAGACCTCGGTATTGAACTCATCGACAGCCTTAATCTTTATTGTAGCATTCTCATCCTTAGGCAGATAGTCCAGGATATGATCAGTTTTAGCCACATTGAGGAAGGCGTGAGCTGCACTTGTGATATTGTTTCCCGTATGGTCGTGAACCTCCACATAGAGGGGGTCGTTCATACGATTTGACGAGAGTACAGCATCCTGCACTCGCACATCATTCTCATACACCTCAAACTTCCAGTTAGTATGCCAATCCCACACATTCAGACGCACCACCTTCTTACCGGCAGCATTAGTTTGTCCCTTATTGTAGAGACGATAGTAGTGCTGACCCGTATAGCCGACATTCACACTGCGGCGATAGGTCATCTTGCCACCATCAAAATCGTAACGAGTGAATGTTGACGGAGCGCCATCAGAGCAGAGCGGGAAATACCACCACGCACCACTCACCGAAGGATGGATATACTCGATTGTATTAGCGTATCCTGGCACCGTTACTGTCTCAGCAGTATGGTTATGACCAGAGAGGATTGTCATAGGCAGACCCTTAGCAGCATAGAGATCAAGAACAGCCTTGGTCGGAGCCTCATCGGCAGCCGATCCTGGGGCGCGACGGAAACTTGGGCAGTGCCATCCAAAGACAATATGCTCGACATCCGCTGCCATATAATTTGCATCCTTCGCTGCCCAATCAATCTGGTCTTGAGTAATTCGGCGTTCATAGTCACGATCCGCTCCACCGGCTACATTGTTTACATACTTGACATTGTCAAGCATAACATAATGCACCTTGCCAATATTGAACGAGTAATATGTTGGTCCAAACGTATTCATATACGCCAGCTCGGCTGCCGAATCATCATCCGTGAGCAGGTTCGTCGCCGCCATATCGTGTTCGTGGTTGCCGATGATTGTATAGGTCTGAATAGGCATTCCGCCACGCTCGCAGACATTCACAAAATTATTAAGGTCACCCTTGTAGTTGCCGCCCCAATGCGACTCATTGCTCACATCACCAAGGTTCAGTCCATACACCTTCACACCCGCTGGCAACGTCTTGACATAAGAGCGAAGACTTGCCAGATATGTACGGCGGAAAGTCACCGAGTCGAGTTCCTTTACAGGATTACACATTTCGTGAGTTGTCGCATCCGCCTTCTGCATCATTGCGCGATTGCGCACGTGTATATCGGCAGAGACAATAAGAATATGCTTCTTCTGATTAACCTTCTTGAGAGTAAAGTCGAACTGCTGCACAGCCTCCTGACTCGTCGCCTTGGTTATCTTGCGATAGAATGCAGGCATAAAGCCGCGTATTGAGCCAACCTCGTAACCCGAAGGCACCGATAAATATACAAATTTCGACACTTTCGAAGAAGTACGCAATGTATAGGCACCCTGCTTATTAGTACGAGTCATATTCACGCCGTCCGTAACCACAACATTGGCAACACCCTCACCGCTGCATCGCACCACACCACGCACAGTTGCCTGCGAATCGAGTTTCGACCAGTCAATTTCATCCTCAGCCGGTTTTTCGGGCTTATCCTCCTCTTCGGGTTGTTCGGTCTTACCGTCATCAATAGGATCCTTCTCGCAAGCGGGGCAAAAAGCCAACGCTCCCAGGCACAAGATCCACATCCAAAAAACTCTCTTCATATCTATTTCAAGGTCTATATTATTTCAGACTCATTCTACAATTTGAAGTATCCCACAATTGGGTTATGATCCGATAGATAAGGCACTCCATAATGCTCTTTATCGTTAACGATAGTCTTGTATCCGAGGATCTTACAGCGACGATAGAAGATGTGGTCGATCCACAAATCGCGGCCTGCGCCCCAATCGTTATATGTTGCGAGTTTATCGCTCACAGCAGCAGTCGAACGGGCATCCTGCATCCAACTTCTGATTGGAGCGAGAGCCTCGTGACCAACGGTGGTATTGAAGTCACCGCAGACAATCACGGGTTTCTTCTCACCGGCGATTTTCTTCATATAATCCGTAATCATCACAGCCTCGTGACGGCGTGCATTCGAGCCGATGTGGTCAAAATGGGTGTCAAAGAAGTAGAACTCATCACCCGTCTTCTTGTCACGGAACAGACCCCATACAGTCACACGGCGACACATTGCGTCCCAACCGTGCGAAGGTTTATCGGGCGTTTCGCTGAGCCAGAAGAAGCCGCTGTCGAGCAGCGCGTAGCGCGACTTGCGATACATAATCATCAGATGCTCGCCACCTGCGGGCTTCTTGACGATATCGGTCGTAGCGTCACGACCTGCGTCCAGCGTTGCGTATTCATTCTGGAAATTGACCTTCAGATAGTCCACCTGTGGGCGGTGGGGCTCCTGCAGACCGATAATATCGGGCATCTCTTCGCGAATCATAGCCACGATGGCATCCTTACGATAGAGCCATCCGTTATCGCCATCAGCTCCGGGTTTGTAGTAGCGGAGGTTAAACGACATAAGTTTCAGGTCAGCCTTTGCCTCGACCTGTGCTAAAGCTTTGCTATCGACCTGAGCTGCAGCATTTTGTGCTGAGATGGTCGCGATTGCCATAATTACAATGGCGAAGAGTGTGATTTTCAGGTTTTTCATAGGTTTGTTGGTTTTAAGGAATAAAGAGGTGGGGCATACACCCCACCTCTTTACTTATAGAGACATCATACTATTTGTTGTAACGAATAGCAATGTACTCGATTGCCGAGTTACCCGGAGTTGCACCGTTAGCGATTACATCGTTAGCGTAGTCACCACCATCCGAGCAGATATCGCTAATAGGAATCAAACGGATGTAAACGTTATCAAGACCGCACATTGCCTCAGGCAACATAAAGTTCATACCCTTGAAAGCAACGATTGACGAGAAGAGCGAGTTCGACCAAACTGATACGTCAGGTACAGTATACTCCTCGATACGGCTCCAAACACCCTTCTGATCATCCGAAGTCGACCACTCAACTGCCCAGTAACGAGGCGAGTACCAAGTCTGCGAAGAGTTCAAGCAAGAGATCTGCAACGAAGGCTTCTGAGCGTAAGTTACTTTCGACATATTTACGTTGATCAACCAAGCGTAAGCTGAGTTGGTATCGTAGTTCCACCACTGGTTGTGAGCCCAACCGTTGTAAGTACCGCCATAAGCGTTAGCCTTACCACGCATTGAAGTCGAACCGTTGTAGTTGATAGCGTTCGAGGTAGTCGGGAGCGAACCACCAGTTGTGAAGCCCATACCCCAGTTACCTGCCAAGTAAGCAGCCTTGTCGGGGTGACCTGTAGTAGTGCTGTTACCCTCAGCTACAGCCTTTGCCGAAGCGTAAGGACCAGCCCACTCAAGAGTTCCATCAGGATTGCGGCTCAAGCAAGCGCCCAAAGTTGCATCCTCGATGAAGTGCTCCTTAGCGGGGTCGATGATCATACCACAACCATTCATATTACCATAGTTTGCACCGAAGTGCCTAGTTTCAGCACTACCAACGGGGCCGAGGTAGCAGTAGTTACCTGCAGTGGACATATGCTGCTTGTAAGTAGCAAGTCGGTAACCGATAGTAGGATCGTTGGTGTACTTAGGCTGGTAAGTATGAGTAAACCAACCGTTGTTACCGTAAGTAGGAAGACAAGCCTCAAGCTCAGTCGAAGGATTCCACCAACGGTACTCGCAAAGGATTGCTGCGAAGCTATCCTCAACGCTGTCAGCGAGGTTATCGAATACGTCACCCTCAGTCTGGTGGCGGATACCATAGCGACCGATGAAACCAAGCTCAGGATCGTCAGCGATCTCAGCGAGGTCAGCACCATCACGCCAGTTGAAACGTGCGAAACGCTCGTGAACGATTACACCCGATACATAACCCGAACCGTAAGGCAGACGACGACCGTTACTACGATACATACAGTTAGAGTTAGTGAAGAGGTGGATCTCGTTACCATCCTTATCCAGCATCAAGCGAGGGAACTTAGCGATACGGTCAGCACCTGTACCGAGAGCATAACCCTCGTTGTAGGGGCAGAGCGAACCCTTACGTACCGGGAAGTAAACATCCTGAATGTTAACGTAAGTGTAGATATCAGCATCTGTCAACTGAGCGATAGTCTTGTTCTTAACAGCGATATCCGACTTCTGACCAGCCTCACGAACAGTGATCATAGTCTTGTTAACGCCAGTAAGCTCGTAACGATCGGGGTTCTCCTTCAATACACCGGTAGTACCGTGGATCAAAAGCTGAACGTGATCCCACTGCTCGAATACGTTATCGTCCTCAGTAGCACAAACAACTGCGATACCGCGCGAACCATCAGGAGTCTGGAGGTAAACAGTAGTCTTCGAAGGAACATAGTCTACTACAGACGAAGTCTGCTGCTCAGGCTCACCTGCGTTAAGACCGTGTCTGTTACTTACAACGATACCCTCAAGGAGAACGTAATCCTCGATCTTCTTACCGGTAGCATAAGTGTTGCAGAACTCCTCCATCGAGATAGGATTACCGAAAGTCTCCTTCGATGTACGCTGCAAGAGGTTGAACTCAACGAGCTGCTGATCGCCCCAACCGTCGGTAAACGACATCGAAACTGCAGCAGCACGAGGAGCCTCTTCGCTCGGGTTAGCAGCCAAGGTCATAACCATCTGACGCTCCTCAACCTCTGCGTCCTCGATAACGATGTTCTCAACCCAACCTGCGTTAGCCTCATCAGCATAAGCAATCTCAACGGTTACGTCCTCGAACGGAATGTTCGAAACGATATTGTGAGTCTCCTGACCGCCCTTACCAGGGAGGGTAAGCGAAGCTGCACCAAACTGGAGTTTAGCCTCGATAAGAGCCTTCTGCTTTACATACAAAGTATCACGACGGCCATCCATCTCCGAGCAGAGTACAAGACCTGCAGCACGCTTAAAGCCTTCGTTAAAAGTAGTCTCTACGGTAATCTTTGATTTCGAAACACCTTCCTCAACCACGATATCACCATAGGTAAAAGTCAACCAATCCTCGCTGTCGTTGATGCGCTCAAGACGGTAAGCACTGTTAGCATAGAGATCAATCTCCAAAGTGCTTGCGTCAGCCTCAACAACGAACTCCTTCTCCAATGCACCCAATTGTACGAGGGGCACATCCTGGGCCTCATCTACGGTACACGACGTTACAGCCAGAGCCATAGCAGCGATGCCCATAAACTTGAATATCGAATTACGATAGTTCATATTCTTAAGTTTTAATTTTGTTAGCATTAAATTTTTATCTCTCACCTTCGGCGGCGGGGCAACCCCCACCACCGAAGGTCAAGAATTAATTTTAGTTGTAACGTACGGTAATTGTACCGATACAGAGACGCTGGTTAGAGTTGGTCTTCTCGGTAAGATTACCTGTACCCTGGCAGTAGTTAGTCTTGAAGTTGGTAGCATTCGAAACTGTCGTGTTGGTAGTTTTCGAGCCAGCCTTCGGAGCAAAACGAACTACTACATTCTCCTTACCGAAGCACTCAGCGGGGAGCTGACGGAGCAACTCCGAGAACTGAGGCGATGCATCAATCGGACAGCCAGTGTAAACACCGGTTGTACGGCAGAATACATCGTCAACCTTCTTGAAGGTAGCCTTACCATCAATCGAGTAAGACATCTCCCAGCTATAAGGAACCTGAGCGTTAGTAAGTGCCAAGTTACCCGACATCCAAGTCATACCGAACATCAAGTTTGTACCGCTGATACCTGCAGTCGAGAACGAAACCTCGAATACCTTACCAGCATTCTGCCATACGTTGTAGAAACGATAAGCAGCATTCTGAACCATACCCTTGTTGTTCGCAGCACCTGCACCTGGCTTGCCCGGAACACCGGTCAAATCAGTTGAACTGATAGGAATATAAGGGTTATTGAAGTCATTGTACAACGAAACCGAAGCACCAGAGTGGTTGATCGAACCCGAACCAATCTCAGGAGTAAGGTTGTTTACACCGTCATTCCAGTTCCACTCTACCAAAGTAGTTGTGAAAGCAGACTCTGCATCAAGGTCGATATCCTCCTCAACCATTGCGCGGAGCTGGTAGCGACCCATATACTCTGCACCAAGGTCAATCTCGGCTGTCTCGTCGTGTACAACGACACCCTTGAAGTTACCAGAACCCTGAGGAACAACCGAACCCCAAGTTACGTCCTGACCATCACGACGCCAAGGTACCAGGATGTTGGTAAGCATCATAATGCGATCACCGCTGCGGTCGTACATAAGGAGCGAAGCCTGGTCTGTACGGCTATCCGAACCAGCACCAATCTTGTTGATGGTACCATCCTTCCAAGTGTAACCCTCGTGGAAGTTGGTGTAAGCACCATCCTTACACATAATCTCAAGACCCTTGATAGTACACATTGTGAAGATATCGTTGTCAGTCAACTGAGCGATAGTCTTCTCCTTTGCAGGAACCTTGAACTGGTCAGCAGCACCAACCTCAAGGAGGTGACCTGCAGTAACACCAGTCAGAGTATAGTACTCAGGTGAGTTGTTCTTAACCAAAGTAAGACCCTCGATAGCAATCTTCACTGCAGTGTAGCGAGGAAGAGTGTTATCGCTTGCTACGTCGAATACAAGACGGATACCATACTGGCCATCCTTGCTCTCGATGTAGTTAGTCTTATCGTTTACAGTTCTATCATACTGGTTGAACTTACCCTCAATGTTGAAGTCGAACTCGTTACCAGCCATATTCTTCGAGTTAATATCACCTACGATATAACCCTCGATATAACCAGCAGCAGTGATCTCACCAGGAGTCAAAGCGCGGAGAGCCGAGAACTCCATAGCCTTAGGATAGATAGCCTGAATAACCTGGTACGAAGCTGAAACTGCGTTACCAGCAGCGTCAGTGTACGAAAGGTTGATAGTTGCCTGACGAGGAGTATCACCCTCATTCATCTTAAGGTTGAAAGCAAGACCCTCAGCAGTGATATTCACGCCAGTGATCCACTCCTCACCCTCAGCAACCTCCTGTGCATATACAACCTCCTTCTCGAAGTAGGGAGCATAAGCAGCCATGTTGTTGTCGGTAGTCGGAACTACAACAGCCTGCGAAAGACCGCTGTACTGACCCGAAGCAGCCTCAAGTGTGAACATAGGATCTGCAAGACCCTGCGACAAGCTACATACAGTCGAAGTTACATCACCCTCAGCGTTCTCGATGAACAGCTTAACCTCAGCAGTACGGGGGAACTCAGCATCGTTAGCCAAAACCTTGAATGCAAGACCATTCTTAGTCAGAACGAAATCCGAAATCCAAGGATCAACGGGATTTGCAACCGGCTCCTCAGGCTCAACCTCTTCGCCTTCGCCCTCTTCGCCTTCAATCTCCTCACCGTCCTCATCCTGACGAGTCATCTCAACCTGAACAGGCTCATTTGCCAAACCATTCTCGTCGAAGTAAGTTACCTCAGCGTAGATGTCTGCCAAAGCGTACTGAAGGTTGGTAGTGATAGGTGCATATACATCTGCAGCCGAACGAACGAGCGACATAGCACCCGACTTGAACGCCAACTGTGCGCTGCTGATCGAACCTGCCTGTGTGAAGACAACGGTATCAGCCAAAGCACCCTTCTGGAATACTACACCAATCTTACGAGAAATACCGTAGTTGGCAGAGTATGAGAATACGATCTCGTGGTTACCGAAGCCCTTCTGACGGTCAATCGATGCCCACTTCACCGGACGGGTCAGACGTGCAGTCCACTCGCCATCCGAATATACCAAAACGTGTGTCGAACCAGCCTCTTTCGAGATTGAGAGATCACGCGAAGTCACTGCCAACGGCAGATCCATCTCGTAATTCTTATAACAGCCGGTCAAAGTCATCGTAAGCGTCACGAATGTCACGAACACCCCGATAACCGATTTTCTTATGATATTCAAATTTTTCATAATTTTTCTGTTTTCGAATTATTACAAGCCGTAAGCATTGTACTCCTTGTTGTCGAGGTTATTCTTCGAATAGGTAACCTGAACGTCAGGAATAGGATAGAAACGGTGGCAAGGCTTAATCATAGTGTCAGCATTGTCCTTCTGCAAGTACTTGTAGTCCGAGTAAGCAGTTGTGAGATCATACCAGATACCCCAACGAACCAAGTCGAACTTACGCTGCATATCACCGAACAACTCGCGAGCACGCTCGTTGCGGATCTCCTCCTGCAGACGGGGAACAGTACGGAATGTGTAAGGCTGCAAACCTGCACGGGTACGTGTCATATTCAAGTACTTAACTGCAGTCTCGTTGTCACCAGTCTCGCAGTAGCACTCTGCCAACATCAAGATAGCATCCGAGTAGCGGAAGATCTTGTAGTTGTTACCATCGGCAGAACCCTGCTGGTTCGGGCACCAGAACTTAGGACCTGGCCAAGGACGCGAGTTGATAGACTTGAACTCTCGTGTAACGCCATCCTCGCCTGTGTAATCCCAAGCCATATTGATGTTACGACGGATATCCTTCGACTTACGACCCTGAAGACCCTGGCTGAAGTATACGTTAGGACGCATTGCAGTCCAAACAGTCGGCTGGTCACCGATGAACTTAAGCTCTACACCATCGAAGATAGCTGTACCATTGGTACGGGGGTGAGGCATACAGATGCACGATACGTTAGACGAGTAGTTCAAACCACCCAAAATGTAGATGTGCTGAATCTCCATAATTGACTCAGGAGTGTTGTGGTTTCTCCAAAGTGCGTTGTACTCGAAATCGTACTGTGCGAGCGAACCATAGATATCCTCAACCTTGTGAAGAGCATTCTTAGCTACATCCCACCAGTGAGCTGCACCCTCAGTAGTCTCAGCGTAAGAGTTCCACATAGCCATCTTAGCGATGAGGTGATATGCCAAAGCAGCACCTACACGCTGACCCTCGTTATCCGAAGTACGAGTCTGAGGAGCGTTACCTACAACTGAGAGGAGGTCCTCAATAACAGTTGCACGAGTAACGTTTGCATCCATACGAGGAAGCAATGCGATACGGTTCAACACGTCAATCTCAGTAACGTCATCGAAATAGAAAGGAACATCACCGAAGAACGAAGTAAGCAACCAATAGTAGAATCCACGAAGAGTCTTAGCCTCGCAAATCAGCTGGTTGTACTGTTCAACAGTAAGAATCTCATCCTTATAAGCACGCTCGATACCCTCTACAGCAAAGTTACAACGCTGTACACCGAGGTAACCATTCTGCCATACGGTAGCACCGTGACGAGGAATCGCCGGAGAGATATCCAAACGAGCATCCAAAGTACCAGAAGTAATGTAAAGAACATCCGATACACACTCAGTAGCAATCATAAAAGTATATGTGTAGATGCTCTTGAGCGGAATATAGCAACTATTTACAACCGACTGACACTCCGAATACTTACGGAAGAAGTCGTGCGGTGTAGACAAACCCTGGGTGTCCTCCTCCAACGTACAAGACTGGAACGGAAGAACCAGAATCATCATTGCTGCAATCAATATATTTTTAATATGTTTCATTGCTCTAAATTGTTAAATGATTAGTATCTGATTTGTACGCCAAAGATGACTGTACGAGGTTTCGGGTATGCACCAAGGTCCATACGACGCAATGTCGAAGACTCACCCTCTGACGAAACGTCCGGGTCGAAACCGTTATAGTTCTTCCACAAGTAGAGGTTCTCACCCGATGCGCTGATGGTGATATCACGCAAAGCCTTGGTCTTCTTGCGAAGGTCGAAGGTATACGACAAGGTGATATTCTTCAGACGGATGTACGATGCATCGTGGATCATGAAGTCCGAAGGCATCGCTGCGTCCAATGAACCTGCACGCGGATAATCCGAGTTCGGGTTACGAACGGGGTGCCAGCTGTTCAACATGTAACGATACTGGTTAGAGAAGGTCGAACCACCCATATAGAACTCTGAGTAGTTGTAGATCTTACCACCCAACGAGTAGTTGAAGTAGAAGCTCAACTTAAGACCATAGATGTAGAATGTATTCTGCAAACCACCATAGATAACCGGATCGGCATTACCCTGGTAGATCAAGTCCTCACGGTCAAGTGTACCATTGTGGTCGATATCGTAGTAGCGAGGATAACCGAGTGAGGTCGAACCAGACTTCGAGATGTAAGTCTTGGTAACAGCATTCTGGTCAGCCTCAGCCTTGCTCTTCCAGATACCACCATACTTAAAGCCCCACAACGAGTTAAGAGGATAACCCTTAACGTAACCGTACATCATGAACGACGAGTTACCCGGCGAGTTGTAAGCCGAAATGAACTCCTCAGAACCGATATCCTCAACACGCTGAGTGTTGTGAGAAATGGTGAATGATGTGCTCCACTGGAAGTTAGGCTTAACGATGTTCTGGCTCTCGATAGACAACTCAAGACCCTTGTTCGAAGTTGCACCGATGTTAGTCATACGAGAAGTATAACCGGTCTGGTTAGCAACTGCGAGCGACATAAGAAGGTCGGTAGTCTTCGACATATAAGCCTCAGCTGTGATATTCAAGCGACCCTTGAACATAGCCCAGTCCAAAGCGACGTTGTACGAAGCAGTCTTCTCCCAAGTCAAGTCGGGCGAATCCAGACGGCTACGATAGAATGCTACAGGCTGTGAACCATCGAAGAGGTAACCACCTGTAGTCGAAGACATTGCTGCCAACGACTGGTATGCACCGATAGCGTCGTTACCAGTAAGACCGGCACTCAAACGAATCGACAAGTCATCGATCCACTTTGCGTCCTTCATCCAGTTCTCTGCTGCGATGTTCCACTTAACAGCTGCCGAGGGGAAGAATGCCCACTTGTTGTTAGCAGCGAAGTTCGATGCACCATCGTAACGGCCTGTTGCAGTGATATAGTAACGCGACTTGAAGTTGTAGTTGATACGAGCATAACCCGACATCTTGGTCTTCTTCGAGTAAGAAGTCGAAGCCGAGTAAGTCTCCTTATCAAGAACGGCATTCATATTGTTCCACTTCACAGCGTCATCCATATAACCCGAACC
>JAEIGA010013684.1_pt1 | contig 12348 bp, 11 predicted proteins | sample 9270691 | NCBI WGS metagenome assembly JAEIGA01 (sample SAMN17057246, study PRJNA624740) | gut metagenome | biome: biome; isolation source: fecal sample | host: Bos grunniens | place: China: Xizang | collected 2019
AACTCATCAATTAAATCACCTAAGATTATCTTTGCCTCTTCACACGCAAGATCCATTATTCCCGTTGCCTTACGGAAAGCAAGCGTGTGTCCCGGCATATCAAGTTCGGGTATAACAGTTACTCCGCGACTGCGGGCAAACTGAAGAACTCTTTTAAACTGTTCTTGCGTATAATATTTTCCTACCTGCCGTGAAAAAGACTTTTTGTTTTGCAATTGCGGATATTTTTTAGACTCAAGCCGCCACCCGTAATTGTCTGTAATATGCCAATGAAAAACATTCATCTTATAATTGGCAATATGATCTATAATATCAATGATAGACTCAACATCCTGATAATTACGACCACAATCTAAAAGAATGCCGCGATACTTAAAGTTGGGCCAATCTCTAACAGCACAATCCGGCAGCGGTGCACCACGCGAGAGTTTTTTCATTTGCCTTAAAGTTACCTTTGCATATCGTATGCCAGCCTCGTCGCCATCAATTTCGACTTTGCCGTTTTTTATACGAAGCGTGTAACAACCGCTCACACCAGAAGGTGGTTTAACGCTTATATTTTCACTCGCATTGGTAGAAACAAAAACAGGACGCGGCATAAGTTCATCAAGAACAGACGCGCTAACATTAAGCACACCAATAACACCTAAAAACACTACCAGTGACGACTTAATGCAAAACATCCTCTACAGCTCCTTTATTGCGCTTCTCTTGCAAATTTGGGATTACACCCTGCAATCACTATAGCGACTTCACCCTTTATTTTTACAGATGAATATTCCTTTACCAAGTCGGATAAATATCCGCGCGAAACCCTCTCATGCATTTTTGTAAGCTCGATGCAAACTGCCGCCTCTCTATCGCCGAGCACTTCGAATGCCGCTTCAAGTGTAGGCAAAACACGAAATGGTGATTCAAAACAAATCAGCGTATGCTCTTTATCTTTGTCTTCTGCAAACCAATTGCGTATTGCCCCAGGGCCGCGCGGAGGAAATCCGCGAAATGTAAACGACGAAGTTGATAAGCCGCTCATCAACAACGCAACATTAACAGCACTTGCTCCGGGAATAACATCGTACTGCACAGATTCCTTTGCACATCTGCGGACGAGACGATAACCTGGGTCGGAAATGCCTGGATATCCACCGTCTGAACAAAGCGCAACTTCTTTACCTTCATTCACTGCAGCAATAACTCTCTGCGCCACGCGCTCCTCATTGCCTTGCCGATACGAAATCATCTCTGGGCGCGGCACTCCAAAATGAGTTAAGAGTTGCCATGTGCGGCGAGTATCCTCACATGCAATCAAATCTGCCGACTTAAACGCCTCGATAGCGCGCGGCGTCAAGTCGGAAAGATTTCCAATAGGTGTGGCAATTATATGAAGCATTACGGCTCAAATGTAGCGTTCGGGTTCTTATTCAAAATTCTGAAGCCTTCTGGCAGAAGGTTCGCCTTAGTTAGATCGTCAAGTGCGCACCACTCAAACTCAATCCAATCTTCTGCAGCTTTTACTTCGTCTTCTGCGGCATCGGACGTCATTTCATAAACCAAATTAATTTCGCAGTGGCGTTCGCCGTTTTGAATAAATGAATTTTCTAATGCGCCGAGAAAACGTCCAACTGAAAAATCAAGCGACGTCTCTTCCTTCATTTCTCTTGCAAGCGCCTCTCGGCCTGTCTCACCAAATTCAATATGACCTCCTGGCAAATAAGTGGAACTCCCACCTTTAGCCTTGCAAAGCAAAATCTTTGCGTTGCGTATCATTACACCTCTTGCAATAGTCTCAATATTTGCGCTCATTTCAATCCTCTCTGCGTCCACGATAAATAACATATGCCGCAAAAACCACAGCTGTAAAAACTCCCGATGCAACAGCCCAAATCAAGTTAAGCCCTCCGGGAATAATTCCAACAGGATTTCCATTTATACCAGGCGTCCACAATATGAAGGAAACAACAACCACCGTCATAAACATTCCCGGCAATAGTGTCACCGTCGCAGCAAGGCGCCTGCCTTCCCGTATTAACCAAACACTTCCTGCCATCAATGTTGTTGCTGAAAGAATTTGATTACCCCATGCAAAATAATTCCATAGAATAGAGAATGTTTTAACATCACGATTAGACCACCAAAGCAAAATCGCCACGATGGCAATTAACGGCAAACTCGTCACAACTCGGCGCAAGAGTGAAACTTGATCAATGCGGCAAATTTCTGCAAGCCCAAGCCTTGCGCTTCTGAGCGCAGTATCTCCACTTGTCACAGCAAGAACAACAATTGCAAAAATGGTCACCCCGCCCATCCACGGCCCAAGAAAATGGCCGGTAATATTTCCAAGGACTTGCGTTCCGCCCAATTTTAAATTCAATGAATCAATATTGTAAATAGCAAGCGCCGCCGCTGCCCATATCATGGCAATGACGCCCTCCGCTACCATCATTCCAAAAAATGTTTTCCGCGCCTGAAATTCACTGATCATAGTTCGCGCCACTATAGGACTCTGCGTTGCATGAAAACCGGAAATTATTCCACAAGCAATCGTCACAAACAAACAAGGGAAAATCGGATTATTGGTTTTAAAATCAGCAAAGCCCACGCACTCAGATAATATAGACGGATTCTTTAAGCCGTTATAAATTAGCGCGCAGAAAATCGCTAAGGAACCTACAACAAGCAGCGCTCCAAAAAACGGGTATATTCGTCCTATTATCTTATCTACAGGAAAGAGTGTCGCCAAAACATAATAAAGAAATATAATTCCAACTGCATTCCAGAAGAAACTTATCTCTGGCAAAACTGTTTTATCAATTAGATTGGCCGGTATGTTTATGAATACGGCAACCACAAGCAAGAGCAGCGCAATCATAAAGCACGAGAAAAAAACGGAATATGTTTTTCCAAGATATTTATTCACAACCTTTGGCAAGTTGGCGCCGCCCATTCTAATTGACATCATGCCGCCCACAAAATCATGAACCGCACCCATTAGCAAACAACCAAGCGGAATTATAAGAAGTGCAATTGAGCCAAACTTTATTCCGAGAATTACTCCGATAACAGGACCAACGCCAGCGATATTAAGAAGCTGAATTAAATTATTTTTCCAAAGCGGCAAAGGAAGCGTATCTACCCCATCTGGATTTGCGACGGCAGGCGTCGGTCTACTGTCGGGCGAAAATATCTTTTCCACATATCTTCCGTAGACAAAATATCCTGCTATGAGTATAACCAAGCCAATCAAGAATAAGAACATATCAAACCCCTTTTATTCTTATCTTCACCTACGCAAGCTTTTAGAAAAACTCCTTTAACGATTTTTTGCCGCCAGCGCTGCGCGTATGATACTTTCTACATCGTTAATGCTTTGATCCGCATCGATAGCGTCAGATACCATTTTGCTCGCCGTCTCCTCGCTAAATCCAAGCGCCGACAGGGCCAGTATGGCATCACGCAGAATACCGCTTTTCGCATTATCCTTTTTGGCGCGAGAGGCAGAATACAGAGAATTTATCGCGCTTACTTTATCTTTAAGTTCAACGCAAATCTTCTCAGCCGTTTTCTTTCCCACGCCTTTTATCGCAGAAATCCTTTTGGCGTTTCCACTTGAAATGGCGAGTGATAATTCTGCTATAGACGAACCGGATATAATAGCAAGCGCAATCTTAGGACCTACTCCGCTAACTTGCGTCAACTTTACAAACATCTCACGCTCTGCCTCTGTTGAAAAGCCAAAGAGGAGTTCGTCGTCTTCACGAACGCAATGCCACGATAGCAATTTTACCTCTTGCCCTTCACGAGGCAGATTATCATACGTTGATAAAGGAATGAACAATTCATAGCCGATCTCGCACGCCTCAATTACGACGCGTGCGGGCGACTTCTCTGACAAAATTCCTTTTACGTAAACAATCATGCAAAAAGTTTCGCCATCTTTTCAAGCTGTGCCGCCTTCTCCTTGTTGTCAGCAAGCTTCTTGCGAGCATCAGCAACAACCGCCTCCGGAGCATTTGCAACAAAATTCTCATTGGCAAGTTTTGCTTCGGCACTCTTTATAAAGCCAGCGAGCTTTGTTAACTCGGCTGCAATGCGCTTAGACTCGGCTGCCTTATCCACAATGCCATCGAGTGAAAGGTAAACCATACCGAACTTCGTAAGTTTTGACGGCATAGGCAAGTCGGAAAGCGCAGCAACAAAATCAACGGACTCCGCACGCATAGCCTTTTTAAGAGACTCCTCTTCACCAGCTGCACGCGTGTCATCCGTCGCAATAGTAGCCTTAACAAATACCGACGGCGAAACCTTGTATTCCGATCGAAGCGCGCGAAGAGCTGTAATCGCTTCACGCTTTGCATTAACGAATTCATACACTTCGTCCGTAAGCCCCCATGCGGATTTTTCCTCGGCGGAATATCCTGTCGGGAATTTCGCAAGCATAATAGACTCGTCATCCGACAAATAGCCAAGTTGATGCGCGACTTCTTCTGTAATGAACGGCATATAAGGATGGAGCAGTTTAAGCGCCTTAAAGAAGACGTCACGCAATACTGCGAATGCGCGCGCCTTGTCCGGAGCGTCTTTCGTGTACTCGACATACCAATCGCAAATCTGTGTCCAGAAGAAATCGTAAAGAGCCAACGCACCATCTTGAATGCGATAGCTCTCAAGAATTTCACCAATCTTTTTGCAAGCAATGTCTGTAGCCATCAGAATGTGCTTTTCATCGCTCGTCAAATCTGAAATCTCACTCATCGTCATGCGCTTTGGAAGATTGGCTTCCTGCATTTCCATAAAGCGAGCTGCGTTCCAAATCTTCGTGCAGAAGTTACGACCAATCTCAAACTTCTCTTTATTAACTTTGGTGTCGCAATCAAGAGAAGTAATAAGCGCAATTGAGAACCTAAGCGCATCGGCAGAATATACATCGATAAGTTCAAGCGGGTCAAGAGAATTACCTTTTGACTTAGACATCTTAGAACCATCAGCAGCACGCACAATGCCATGAATAACAATATTCTTAAACGGGCTCTTGCCCATAAAATGAATACCCGCCATCATCATTCGCGCCACCCAGAAGAAAATAATGTCCTGCGCAGTTACAAGGTCTGAAGTAGGATAAAACTTGTCGAGGTCCGGCGTTTTCTCGGGCCAGCCCATTGTTGAGAATGGCCAAAGCCACGAACTGAACCACGTATCTAAAACATCTGGATCTTGATCAAGGTCATTGAGCGTCAATGAGGCGTTGCCCGTCTTCGCCTTTGCAATCTCAAGAGCCTCTTCTGCTGTTTCGGCAACAAAGATTAACTCTTCTTTTTTATCTTTCAAGCCATCGCAAATTTCAATATTATCGCGCAAGGTATAAGCTGGAATTCTATGGCCCCACCAGAGCTGTCGCGAGATGCACCAGTCCTGGATATTTTCCATCCAGTTGAAATAAATCTTAGACCAGCGCTCCGGCACAAAACGTACTTCGCCTGAACGCACGGCTTCAATGGCAGGTTCAGCAAGCGGCTTCATTTTGACAAACCACTGCTTTGACAATCGCGACTCTACAACATCGTGACAGCGGTAGCAATGACCGACCTGATTGTCATAATCTTCAATATGATCAAGGTAACCGCCTTCTTCGAGATCGGCGACGAGAGCCTTGCGACACTCAAACCTATCCATCCCGCAATATTTCTCGCCGGCTAATTCATTCATATGACCATCGTCGGTCATAATGTTAATTTGTTCAAGGTCGTGACGCTTGCCCACGAGGAAGTCATTGGGATCATGGGCCGGAGTGATCTTAACAATGCCAGTACCAAATTCCTTCTCTACATAGTCATCGGCAAGAACAGGAATTTCACGTCCGGTAAGAGGCAGTATGACATTCTTTCCAATGATTGCCGCAAAACGTTCGTCCTTGGGATTCACGGCTACGGCCGTATCACCAGGAAGAGTCTCTGGGCGAGTTGTAGCAACGCAAATGTAGTCTTTATTAAGCTCACCTTTTACACCAAGCGCACTTCCTGCAACAGGATACCTAACGTACCATAAATGTCCGTGGTTAGCCTCGTGCTCAACTTCATCATTGGCCAATGCCGTTCCACAGCGCGGACACCAATTTACAATATAATTTCCTTTGTAAATAAGGCCCTCGTTATAAAGTTGTGTAAACACTTTAGCAACTGCCTTAGAACAACCTTCGTCAAGAGTGAAACGCTCCCTTTGCCAGTCCGTTGAATTTCCAAGCATACGCTGCTGGTGAACAATTGTTCCACCATACTGCTTTTTCCATTCCCAAACGCGCTCAACAAAAGCATCGCGTCCAAGATCTTGACGGCGTTTTCCTTCTTTGCGTAACGCTTTCTCTACAACATTCTGTGTTGCAATACCAGCGTGATCTGTTCCAGGAAGCCATAACGTATTACGCCCCTGCATACGACGCCATCTTACAAGAATATCTTGAATCGTCTGGTTAAGGGCATGCCCCATATGAAGAATGCCTGTCACGTTCGGCGGCGGAATAACTACCGAATAAGGCCGCTCCGAATTTGGCTCCTGATGAAAATATCCATTCTTCTCCCAAATGGGATACCACTTGGCTTCTGATGCTTTTGCGTCGTAATGCTTATCCATAAGATACTGATATAATACGAATTTTAGAAAAAAATTTTTAGTATTATACCAAAAAAGCCGTCCGCTATGATTATATATAAAAACAAGAAAACCGCCTTAACGGCGGTTTACGGATGGTGCTCGGGGCGGGACTCGAACCCGCAAGGAGTTACCCACATGCACCTCAAGCATGCGTGTCTGCCAATTTCACCACCCGAGCATGTATGAAACGTGCATTAGTTTACCATATTGCACACTACTATGCAAGTGGACTTTTAAATATTTTTTCTTATTAAACTAAAAACACCTAAAAACCCACTTTTTCATTAAAAATAATATTTCTTTTTGCTTTTCACGGTATTACATGCGGCCGCTGAGAGCATCAATCAAATCACATAGTCTTTTATATGCAATACCAAGGTCGTCATTTGTAACTTTATACATATATTCATCAGCTCTTTCCATTTCGCCACCCGCATTAGCAAGACGCTTTTCAATTACGGCTTGCGTATCTGTTCCGCGACCCTCAAGACGGACGCGTAATTCCTCCAGCGAAGGAGGCATAATGAATATGTCAACATAACCAATTTTCATTGGATCAGTGTTTGGAAGTGATCGTACATAATCACGAACCTTCGCCGCGCCCTGAACATCAATATCAAGAATCATTGAGTTGCCTTCCAATAAAACTTCTTGAATCGGCGCTTTTAATGTGCCGTAATAATTTCCATGCACATTGGCATATTCAATAAATGCGCTTTCTCCTATCAATTGCTCAAATCTTTCTTTGGTGAGAAAATGATAATCAATACCATCTTCTTCTTCACCGCGAATGTCACGTGTCGTACAACTTATCGAATATACAATGTCATGATACTCCTGAAGCAACATATCAATCAATGTTGACTTTCCGCAACCGCTGGGCGCGGACATTACAATAAACAATGGTTTTGTCTTCTTCATTTTTTTCTCCCGTTAAATTTTTTTTATTAAGACCTTCTCTCTAAAAATCGTCCGCCGCGATGAGAAGTAAAATTACCGTCTTTATATGTCAGGCAACCATTGACCACTACTAATTTTACTCCAGATGAAAAACTATGCGGATTTGAATAAGTGGACGTAGCAGAAAATTTATTTTCATCCCAAACAACAATATCTGCATACATACCTTTTTGCAAAATGCCGCGACGATTTAAACTATAGCGTTCTGCCGCAGATTTTGTCATCCGGCTAATTACCTCTTCAGTAGAAAAACCTAAAGAACGAAGCCTCTTAAAATACTCGGGCATCGTACCATATGCGCGCGGATGCGGATGGTCAATGCCAAGCGGTCCGAACGGTGCACGAAGCGAAGCATCCGAACCAGGTAGCACCCAATCACATTTTAAAATTCTATTTAGATTTTCTTCGCTCATTGAAAAAAACAATGCGCCTGTTCTGCATAAATCCTTTTCAAGAATATTACAAACAATACCGCCTGGATTTTCGCCAAGCTCTGAAACGAATCGGCCGCTAAAAATTTTTGTCTCTTCACTCCACGTACCGCCAATCATTATCTTGGACCAATCTGTTAACGAAGCGTTTAATTCATCTTCTATTTTTTTTCTTGTGCTAATATCGGCAAGCCGCTTACATTCTGAACGGGCCGCTCCTACTTGGGCCCAATCCGGCAGAACAACATCCAAGTCTGTTCCTGCAGCACAATATGGATAACGATCACTGCCGAGAACAAATCCTTTCTCTATTGCACTACCCACCGTTTCAAGCAGGCAATCAATTTTATTCCAATTTTCTTTACCACTTGTTTTTATGTGCGAGATGATTCCTTTTACCCCGGTTGCCCGGCACAAATCAATCACCTCATTAACAGATTCTATCAGTCTATTCGACTCGCTTCTCATATGCGTGGCATAAATACCATTTCGCTCGGCTACTAATTTTACGAGTAACTTTACTTCATTCTCATCCGCATATTTTCCCGGCTGGTAAATAAGTCCCGTCGTTAATCCAGCTCCTCCTTCATCAAGTGCCTGTGAAAGAAGAAATTTCATTTTTTTTATTTCGTCGGAACTTGCTGTTCGATTATCATATCCAACTACTGATGAACGCAATGTGTTATGTCCAATAAATTGAACTGTATTTACTGCCGGACTTACCTGCTCGAGCAGTTGGCGATATTCTCCTAATGTTCTCCATGTAAGACGTTCACCAAGCAACGAAGCCCAGTCGGAAGATAATCGAGCATCATTAAATCGAGGAGCAATTGAACCGCCACACTGACCATTTACTTCTGTTGTTATACCTTGCGTTATTTTTGATGGCGCATCGGGTTGAATTATCAGATAAGCATCGGAGTGTGAATGGCAGTCAATAAAACCCGGAGAAATTATATATCCAGTTGCATCAATAATCTCTGCCGACGGATCTGAAATACTTCTACTTGATACTTCTTCTACAATTTCACCAGATATAAGTACGTCACCGGTAAAACCTTTTTTACCTGTGCCATCAATTATAAAACCATTCTTTAATAAAATCCGATTACTCATAAAAGATTTTACATCCGCTTTTCTGCGTACATGCATATGTGAGTTGCTCTTAATGCGCAACATCCAAAAAGAACAATCTGCCAACTTACATACATCCAGGCTAATACAATAGGAAGAAGAGCTAAAGATCCATACAACATTGAACTGCGCGCAATTCCAACTTGGGCAATTGCACAAAGTTTCATCCACACTCCAAATATTACAGCTGTCAATAATCCTGCCCACCAGGCGTATTTAATACGGACTTTGCATGTGGGAAGAAAAACAAACAAAAACGTGAAAGCGGAAGTTGAGAAGAATAATGTAGTTATTACACGCATCGCTGTTGTATCTAAAATCCATATAACTCCGTCAGACAGCCATTTTGTAATCCACATGGAACCAAATAAAATAGAAACAACATCTCTTACAAATTTTAATACTGGCGCCGTTATTGCCAAACCACTTAGCAATGGAATCACAAGGATCACAACAAAGTTCATCATGAACCTTTTCCATATTGCCCTTCGCCGTGTAGTCTCCCATATTTCGTTAAAACTAACCTCTACCATTCCTATTGAACTTAATGCCGTCCACAAAAGCATTATTAAACCAATCCATCCCAAGGTCTCAAAATTAACCTTCTCAATACTTTTAAAAATTTTTTCCTCGAGCTCTCTTGCTTCTGTTGCAAAAGATTTCGCTACCGCTTTTTTTTCAATTAATACATTTTCATTTTTATCTACGAGTGCATTAAAACTAACCTCGGGAGCCGCTTCCACTTCACTTATAAACAAATGAAACTGAGAATGAATTTTTTCTCTTGCAAAATCATGCATTCCTAAAATTTTAGAAGCTATCAAAAGAAGGCATAATACAGGTACAATTGAAAGCATTGAATAATACGTAAGACCTGCCGCATGAATAGCACAATTGCACTTAAAGAAAAACTTCAAAGTTGATTTTACCAACTCGTAGGCCCGCTTGAAATTTTGCTTCATTGCCACGCCTCACTTTTTGATTCTCTCAAACTGTCATGTCAAGAACAGGTCCAAGCAACCAGCCTAAAACCGTTCCTATAATGAACACACAAAAAAGTATCAAAATATTCTCTCGCAAATTTCTGTTTGCTCTGAATAATACAAGTAAGCCTACGCCAGATCCGGTAAAAGAACCGGCAAGTAATGCACTTGAACTTATTGCACCTTCAGCATACAATTTTGCAATAGCTACTGAAGACGCACAATTGGGAATAAGTCCAGCTAATCCGGCAATCATCTCCTTGATTAACGGAATATTGGTAAAAGAAAAATTTTGCGTTATATGAATATGGTCGCATCCATTATGACAGCAAACAGGAAAAACAAAATATAGTAAAGCCGACACAGCAACTACAAAGAAATAAATTTCTATAGTATGTACTAAGGCAGGAATTAATATACCCTTGTGTTTTGCACAATGACAATTGCTATGTTTACAAATATTACCGATATCAACATTGCGTTTATTTACACCTGTAAAACGCATAATTCCAACAGTTGCAAACCCTACTACTATGGCCGCTGAAATTTTAACGGCTAATATTTTTACTATTATGTTAAAAGGTATTCTTGAAGAAACAAGTACAGGTATAAGTTCATCAGATGTAGATAAAAAAATAGCCAGCAGGGTTCCTAACGAAATTACCCCGCCGGCATAAAGAGAAGACGCCATAGCAGAAAAGCCGCATTGCGGAATCGCACCAAAAAAACCGCCAAACAGCGGTCCTACACAGCGAGAGCGCTCGAGAAACCTCTCGAGCGCACCTCCTGCCCTCGCTTCCAACGCCTCAAGCAACAAATAAGTTACAAAAAGGAACGGAAGAAGGAGTAGCGTTTCTTTTAAAAAATGTATCACGCCTGGGCAATAGCATCGCTGGGGCAGGTACCCGCGCACGCACCGCAATCCATGCACTTATCGGCATCGATTGTATAGGGAGTGCCTTCGGAAATCGCCTCGGCGGGACATGCATCCTTGCAGCATCCGCATGATACGCACTTGTCGGCAGCAATTGTATAAGCCATTTTATTTTCCTCCTTCAGTTAATTTGAATTTTAATATTATAGCAAAATTCAAAGAGCTCATACGAGCGGTATATAATTTTCACCACAATGAGTACAGACAGCACCGTCATGTACTGGCATACCACAATTGGGGCAAGATTTTTCTAATATTTCGCCACATATAGCGCAATATTTACCACCAGCTGGATCTTGAAGCTGACGATTGGGTTTTAAAAACTTTTTACCCTCTACTTCATATGCTTGATGTGAGGGGCAGGCGGGATTTGAACAAAATCCTTTATTTACCTCTAATGAAATTGTTGATTTTATAAAGGATTGTTGATTTTGTACTACAGGCTTTTCTTCTAATAACTCTATATTAAACTTTTCGCAAAGTTTTTTAATTACTTCGTCGTTAAGTTTAGTTCCATCGCCCTGCTCAAACATAGATAATGCAGATTGTTTGCACCCTACTTCTTTTGCGAGTACACTTTGAGAAAGGCCACAATCGCGTCGCGCCTCTTTAATCTTTCTGCATATATCTGGACTGAGATTTATCACGAGCTATATTATGAACTTAAAATGACTTTTATACAAGGGGGTTATTATCAACAGTTATCAACAGACTTATAAACTTATAAACAGTTGTTGATATTTTTGTTGATAAGTATATATCTTTCTTGTTTATAATATAATATCTATTAATAATTCCTTAAAAGAATTTCACTTGGAAGTAAATATTCTTCGCCGTTTTTATAAGAAATAGATAAATCTGATAATGTTTCTATAACAGCACCTGTTATTATATTGCCGTTTTCAGCAAATACTCTTTCTAATTCAGAGCGACGCTGCGCTAAATTACCATTTGGCTCATTAACAACAAGTACAGATTCTAAAATTTGAGCTCTTCTTATACGTCCAGTTTCTTCTGCCTCTATTTGAGCTTTTTTAATAACTTCCAATACGGTATCACGAGTTTCACCTGGAAATCTATCAGGTAATTCTACTTCTCTATCAAGCAAAGCGAGATTATTAGGATTTCTCGACTGCATTTCGAATTGTTCATCAATAATTTTTGATATTTCCAAATTTTTAGATATCAATTCATTATTTTTGACTACTAATTCATTTTTAAGAGATTCTATCTCGATACTTTTGTTTTTTATTTCTTCAAC
>JAEIGA010013685.1_pt1 | contig 12347 bp, 12 predicted proteins | sample 9270691 | NCBI WGS metagenome assembly JAEIGA01 (sample SAMN17057246, study PRJNA624740) | gut metagenome | biome: biome; isolation source: fecal sample | host: Bos grunniens | place: China: Xizang | collected 2019
AATGCTTGCGGAACGAACTGATTTGAATTGTTTGTTTCCTCCGTTAAAGCTTTGTGGCGATAATGGCGCTATGATTGCTGGGGTTGCGTATCACTTTTTGAAACGTGGCGACCGAAGTGATTGGAATACTGTTACTTGTGCAAGAATTCCACAATTTAAACGTGGACTTGCTCAGGTGAATCATAATAAAAAATAATTAGTTGGAAATATCATTATCGGACATAGAACTTTGTCATTATCGGACTTGATCCGATAATCTTAAATGAAGAATTTTGTGGAAGATCCCCGGGGCAAGCCCGAGGATGACAAAATGATTAGATAAAAATGACATAAAAATAAATAAGTGGTGGGTAAATATATGACTACAGAAATTGAAAATTGCAAAAAATTAATTGAAAAGTGTAAAAAAGAAGCTGCAAAAAGACTTGTTGGCCAGGATGCTTTGATTAATGATATTCTTGTGGCTTTTGTTGCTGGTGGGCATGTTTTGCTTGAAGGTGTTCCGGGGCTTGCAAAAACTTTGGCTGTAAAAACTTTTGCAGAAATTCTTGGTCTTGATTTTAAGCGCATTCAGTTTACGCCTGATTTGTTGCCAGCTGATGTTACTGGTACTTTGATTTATGAACAAAATAAAGGCAATTTTAGTGTAAGAAAAGGGCCAATTTTTGCTAATGTTGTTTTGGCTGATGAAGTTAACCGTTCACCAGCAAAAGTTCAATCGGCAATGCTTGAAGCAATGGAAGAACATCAGGTTACAATTGGTGAAGAAACTTATAAATTGCCAGAACCATTTTTTGTTTTGGCTACTCAAAACCCAGTTGAACAGGAAGGAACTTATTCTTTGCCTGAAGCTCAACTAGACCGTTTTTTGATGAAACTTGTTGTAAATTATCCGGAACCAGAAGATGAAGCAGAAATTATTAAAACTTGTGGGAAGGCTTCGTACGTTCCTGTAAACAAAGTTTTGTCTAGTTTTGATGTAAAAGATCTTCGTGATTTGGCTGATAAAGTTGTTTGTGATGATAAATTGGTTTCTTATATTGTAAAGATTTTGGAAGTAACTCGTCCAAATGTGGAAAAGAAAAACAAGCCAAATACTTTTGTTGCGGCAAATGATATTACTCGTTATATAAAAATGGGGGCTTCGCCTCGTGCGGGAATTGCAATTTTGCAATGTGCAAAAGTTACGGCACTTTTTGAAGGCCGTTCGTTTGTTTTGCCTGAAGATATTAAAAAAGTGGCAATGAATGTTTTGCGTCATAGATTTGTTTTGTCTTACGAAGCTGCTGCAGATAATGTTACTTCTGAACAAATTATTTCTAAAATTTTAGATTTTGTACCTGTTCCATAAGGTTTTCATAAGGATTTCATAAGGTTTTAGTTTATGAATAAATCAAAAAGAACAGACAGAGATTCTCTTGTAAAAAAAGCGGCATATTTAAGGCTTATGGCTGGAAAACTTGCTGATAATATGAAGTCTGGAACTTTTAAATCTTTGTATAAGGGGCAGGGAATTGAATTTTCAGGCGTTCGCGATTACATTCGTGGTGATGATGTGCGCAGCATTGATTGGAATGTTACAGCCAGAATGAACAAGCCTTTTGTAAAAGTTTTTGAAGAAGACAGAGAATTGCAAATCTTCTTAATTGTAGATACTTCTCTTTCTATGCAGCTTGAATGTCAGGATGTTACAAAATATGATGTTCTTTCTGAAACTGCGGCTTTAATTACAATTGCAGCCGAGCTTAATAATTGTTCTATTGGGGCTGTTTTTTTTGATGGTGAAATTAATTTTTCTTGTAAGCCTTCTGTTGGTCGTGAACAAATTATGTTGTTGCTTTCTCATCTTGATGAATTGCCTTCTTCGGGAACTACAGGTTCTGTTTTGGGGAGCGCAATTAACGGTGCTGGAAAACTTCTTAAAAAAAGATCTCTTGTATTTGTTCTTTCTGATTTTAGAACTAGTGATTGGGAAAAGCCTTTAATTTCTTTGGCACAGCGTCATGATGTTGTGGCTTTGCGACTTAAAAATAAATATGATGATGAACTTCCTGTAATTGGAACTGTTCCTTTTGTTGATGTTGAAAGTGGGGATTCTATGATTATTCCGTCTTTTTCGCAAAAATTAAAAAAGGAATGGAAAGCCCAAAACGAAGCTAATCAAAAAAAATGGAAAGATGTTTGTGTAAAACATGGAGTTATTCCTGTTGTAATGAACACTTCTGATTCTCCGTTAAAAGTTTTAACTTCTGTTTTTTCTGAAGGAAGAGGTAGATAATGGCAAACGATGTGAATAAGGTATCTGTAGAATCTGCTGAAAAATCTTCCATTTTGGAATTGGCTGTAAAATCTCATCAAGTTTTGGTTCCTCAAAACGTATATATTGGCGATACTGCGGAATTAAGAGTTTCTTTTGTTTCTGAAAATGCAGAAAAACTTTTAAAAGGCCAGTCTTTTGTGGAATTGCCACTTTCTGGATTTACTGGAGATTTGCAGCTTCAAGATTATCAAATTGAAAAATTAACTTTGTTTTCAAATGGGCAAAATAATTATACTTTTATAATTACGTTTATTCCATGGAAAACGGGAAATATAGATTTTCCAAATTATTTGCTTTTGGAAGAAGAAAATGTTGTGCTTAAGTTTGAAAATGTGACAATTTCGTCGTTGGTTCAAAATGAAAATGTTACTTTACAAGGTCAGGCGGCTCCATTTTTATTGCCAGGCACAGTTTATAAAGTTTATGGTTTGTTGATTTTAGTTTTTTTGGTGTTGTTTGTATTAATTAGATTGATTGTAAAACGTGAGGCAGTTGCTCAAAAAATTAAAAAACGAAAACTTCTTAAAAAGCAAAAGAAGAATAAGAAAAAGATAATAAAAGTTCTTAATAAACTTGCAAAAGAAAAAAAACAGAGTGATGTTGATTTTGCGGAAAAACTTCAGAATATAATGCGAACTTATTTTGAAAACAGATTTGACTTTCCTTTTACAAAGACCGTTTCTTCTGAAATTAAGAAAAAATATTTTGTTGTTGTGGATAATGTGTCTGAAAAAAAATGCGATGCAATTGAAACTGTAGAAAAAATCTTTTTGCGAACTGATGTAATTCGTTATGCGCAGAATTCTATTGGGAAAAATATAACTTCTTTTATTGAAAATGAACGTCAGGAATGTATTGATTCTTTAAAATTATGTATAGAAGTTTTTGAACAACAAGAAGAAAGCGAAAAAAAAATTGAAAAAAATCAAAAGGTAAATGGAAAAAAAGAACAGAATGAAGAAGGGGGTGCAGGATGTTAAGCTTTCAAAATCCTTTGGCATTTTTGTTTTTGCTGTTAATTCCTCTTTTGTATATTTTGCGTCATTTTAAAATTTTTGAGCAAATAAAGTTTTATGCCGTTTTAAAAGATTGGGATGGGAAATCTTTTGAATGGTCTGGGCGATGGTACAATTTTTTGTATATTTTTTCAAAAATTCTTACTGTTTTAGGCTGTTTTTGCGTTATTGTTGCAATGGCAGATCCTGTAAAAAAAACACAGGAAAAAGTATTTACTTCTCTTGGTACAGATATTGTTTTTGTTGTTGATACAAGTCCTTCAATGGCCGCCAAAGATATGAACGGAAACAACCGTTTGGGCGCAGCGCAATCTGCAATTAATTTTTTAATTTCTCAGCATAAAGGGTTTAGATACGGACTAGTTGTTCTTGGTTCTGAGGCTTCTGTTCTTGTTCCTCCAACAAGCGATTATGCGTATTTTAATAGTAGAATTGAAGAAATGAAAATTGGGCTTTTTGGAAATGGCTCTGCAATTGGTGATGGGGTTGGAACTGCGGTATGTCATTTGGCAAGTTCAAAAGCTCCTAAAAAATGCATAATTTTGCTTACAGACGGTGAAAACAACGCAGGTGATATTCATCCTGAAACAGCCGCAAATTTGGCCGCAACAAATGATATTTCTCTTTATGTTGTTGGAATTGGTTCAAAAGGAACTGTCCCAATTGAATATGTTGATCCTTTGGATGGAAAAGTTTATTCGGGTTATTTAAATTCAAATTTTGATTCATCATCATTAAAACAAATTGCAGCAATTGGAAATGGGGTTTATTACGAAGTTCAAACACTGGAAGAACTTAATTCGGCACTTTCTGTTGTTGTAAAAAATGAAAATGTACAGCAAAACTATACTTACAAAAGTGTAAATGAGCTTTTATATAAAAAAGTATTGATGATTGCTTTTATTATGTTTATGGTTTCTTTTGTAATAAACAAACTTTTATTGCGGGAGGGATTAAACTAATTTATGAATGCAAATATTAATTATAAAATAAAAAGAAATGTTGTAATTCGCTTTGTTTGTAATATTCTGGCGTTTTTAATGCTTGTTTTTGCATATTTGGGATTTTCTTGGGGTGAATATCTTTCGCCTGTTCAAAAAAGTGGTGTTGCGGTTTCTTTTGTCTTTGATATTTCTAATAGTATGCTTGCAAAAGATTGTCCAAAAAATACAAGCAGACTTGAAGCTTCTGTAATTTATGCAAAAAAATTGTTGCAACATATAGATTCAACTTCGGTTTCGGTTGTTCTTGCAAAAGGTGATGGAGTTTTAGCAATTCCTTTAACAGATGATTATGCGCAAATTGAATCTTTGTTAGATGCTCTTTCACCTTCGCTAATGACCGTTCCTGGTTCTAGCTTGGGGAAAGGTGTTCTTACTGCAAAACAATCTTTTCCACAAAGTTATTCAAGAGCTGGAAGAATTTTTGTTTTTACAGACGGAGAAGAAACAGATAATCAATTGGCGGCTGCGTTGGAAGATTGTATGAAATTTGGAATTCCTGTTTCTATTATTGGTTTTGGAAATGAAGTTGAAAGTGAACTTTTGCTGCCAGATAATGTTACAAAAGTAAAAACTGCGTTACGAAGTAAAAATATAAAAGATATGATTAGTCAAATTGAAAAGAAAGGCAAAAAAAATAAATTAGGTAAAAATATTGGGAATCTTTTTTATGTAAATTCTAACGAAGTTGGTTCGGCAGTTACTTTAGTTTCGCAACTTGTTACAAAAAATGAAGGAAGTGATAAAATATTTTCTTATGAAACAAAGCCTGTACTTAGATATAAATTGTTTATCTTTTTTGCAATAATTTTCTTTTGTTTAGGATATGTTTTAACAGAATTTGATATTAAAAAAATTCTTGGTAAAAACAAATTATCTGCAAATGGGTTAATTATTTTTGTATGTATTTTATTTGTTGGCTGTAAATCTGATACGGCAAATATTTTGCAAGGAACAATGGCTTGGCACAAAAAAGATTTTAAAGTTTCAATTACAAAATTTAAAAATGTAATAGAAAATGAAGAAAATAAAAATGAGTATGCAAAAGATTATGCGCTTTATAATTTAGGCTCTTCGTATTCAATGTTGAATGAAGAAAAATCTGCTTTGGAAAAATATGCCCAAATTTCTGAAAAATCTCCAAAAAATGTTCAATATGGAGCATTTTATAATATGGGCGTAATTCATTTTAAAAACGCAGAATATGAACTAGCAAAAGAGTCATTTAAAAAAGCAATTCAAATTGATAATACAAAAATTGAAGCAAAAATCAATATGGAATTATCAATTAAAATGTATCAAACAGAAGTAAAACAAAATCAAACAGAGGCAATGCCTGCGGCAGAATCTAATGAAAAAATGCCAGATATGGAAGATGCTTTGTTTGAACATATAAAAGAGCAGGATAAAAAACAATGGAAAAACAGCGAACAAAATCAAAATATAGATTATTCTCAAGATTATTAATTATTTTATTTTTTGTTTTAAGTTCAAATTTTGCATTTGCGCAAAGTTTTAGGGAAAAAATAAATAGTTTGGAAATATCTCCCGTAGCAAATCAAAACTTTTATACAAAAACAGAAATTAAATTTGAAGTTGATATTCCTGAAGTTTCGCCAAATGTTGTACAAGTAAGAAATACAAGTTTGCCAGAAAATGTTTATTTGAAATCTATGCGAAAGTATGAAAACTTTGAAAATGGATATGCTACTAAGTTGGAATTTTGGCTTACATTTGACCAAGTTGGGGTTTATAAATTTCAAAAAATGCAAGTTTTGATTAATGGCAGAAATTATTATATTAGAGTTGCAAATGTTGAAATTGAAGAAAATCCAGAGAATTTAAATCCAAGGGTTGTTGTTGTTTTTAAGGATGGAACACAACTTTATTCAGACGGATTTTATTCTTCAAAATATTATTCGGAAAAAGAAAATAAAGCAATTTCTGTTTTTGATGCAAAAATTGGACAAAAACTTGAATTTACAGTTTATTTGCAATATGGAGTTCAGTTGATTCAGTTTGACTGGGAATTGCCAAAAAATTCAATTTTTACGCAAACTGAGCAATTTGAAATTACAGAAATAAAATATAGGGAAAATAAATTTTCAAAGGAATTAATTCCTGTGGCGTCTTTTGAATGGACTGGCCTGGTTGAAGAAAAAATGGCGTTTCCAAAAATTAAATTAATTGCAACTGGATACAAAGGTTATAAAAACGAAATTATTTTTCCAAGTTATGAAATTAATTTTGTAAAAAATGATTCAGATATCAAAAAAACTTCTGAAGTAAATATCTTTGATGATGCATTTTCTTTTGATAAAACTTTGGTGGGAAATTTTGACAGCCAGCTTGTAACAGATGAAATTGCTCAAAATATTGCCAATTTGCGCATTCAAGAAAGAAATGCAACTTTAGATTATTTTAAGGTTGTTAACAAAAGAATTGAAACAGAATCCTTCTTTGGATTTGCTTCTTCTAAAAAAGAATTTCCTGTAAAGATATTATATGTTTTGGCTTTTTTAATAGTTTTGTTTTTTGTAGTTTTACTTTTAGGAATAAAAAGAAAAAAAAGAAGTTCAATTATTTTTAGCAGTGTTGTTTTAATTATTTTACTTGTAGCAAATGCTTTTTGTATTTTTCAGGCATCAAAAAAATATGGCATTTGTGTTGGGGGCATTTTACAATCTGTTCCAGAAGAATCTGCTTCCTCAAAATTTGAAATTGCCAGTGGAAACAGGGTTTTAATTTCACAACAGTTTGGAGACTGGCTTTTTATTGAATATGGCGATGTTTCTGGTTGGATAAAAAAAGAAAATATAATATTAATAAAATAGATTTTTTATTAAGTTGCGAGGTTTTGCTATGGATATGAATGATATTTTGAACCAATGGGATAAAATGCAAAGTGATGCTAAACGTAAACAAAAAGAAAGTGGTAAAAATCAAGTTTCACATAAAAAAGCAAATGCTCCAACAAAAGAAGAAAAAGCTTTAGCCGAAGAAAAAGATTTTAATAAACGTCTTGAAAAACAAATTAATGAACAAAATTCGGCTCAAATTAATCCAATGGAGTTGTGGCTTCGCCGTTATGGTACAATTGATAAAGATAAAATGGCAGAAGAAACAGAAGAACGCCAAAAATATTATGACAGAAGTTATTTACTTTCAATGAAATGTGAAGCTTTTTTAGATTTACACGGACTTCATCAGGATGAAGCGGAAATAAGATTAAATTCTTTTATTACAGATTGTAAACGTCGTGGATTAAAAAAAGTGATGATTATTCACGGAAAAGGTATTCATACTTCTGGAACAGATCCCGTTTTAGGAAAACTTGTAAGAAGTTTTATTGAGCATGACAAACGTTGTGGCACCTCCGGCCATCCAAAAAACAAAGCCGAAGGTGGAACAGGCGTAACTTGGGTTATCCTGAAATAGCAAATAAAGCTGTGAATAAACCTAAAGAACCTGCCATCATAATTAAGCCAGCAAGTAAAACTCCAAGAATAACTGCAATTACAGTTTCTTTAAAACTTAACCCAAGTAAACTTGCGGCTAAAGTACCAGTCCAAGCGCCAGTGCCCGGAAGTGGAACTCCAACAAACAAAAATAAAGCAATAAAAAATCCTTTTCCAGCTTTTTCTTGGATTTTTTGCCCAGCGTTAGTTCCTTTTACTAAAATTGCTGTAAAAATTTTTCCAATAAATTTTTTGTCAGCCCCCCATTCTAAAACTTTTCTTGCAAAAAAGTAGATTACAGGAACGGGAAGCATGTTCCCTATAATGCTAACAATATATGAAGGAATTATTGGCATTTGTAATGCTTGGGAAACAGGAATTGCGCCTCTTAATTCAATTAAAGGCACCATTGAAATAAAGAAAATCCATAAGTAATTTTTAATCATAATAGAAAAATAATATCATAAAAAAAGATTTGCTACTATATGAAAAGTTTTATGTTTTATAGTGAAAATTTTATGCCAAGGTTAAACATTGCTCTTGAAAAACCTTCATTGTTAATGAACGAACCAATTGGTAAATATGCACTGGCAAAAGGACCTACTTTTAAGTTTTTATTTATATTGAACAGCCACGAAAATTCTACAGTTGCAAAAAGGAATCTTGCATTTGAAAAATAATATTGTTTTATTTTTTCTACGTCAGATTGTGCCGAACCACTAAAGCCAGAATCTGTTCCAGCAACTCCTGTTGAAATTGTTGTAATTGGAAAAAGAAATCCTGCGCCAAGTGAAAATTGAATTCTGCTCTTTTCAAGGTAAAAAGCAAGTGTTGCAGGAATATTCAAAAAAACACAATAGGAAGTTGCAGTTCTGTTTTCAATTTCTGCAGGGAGCGCCATGTCTTTGTACCAAAGACTATACATAATAAAAAAACTTACAGTTGGCTGAACAGATAAAAATGTATAATTTGGCCAATTTACACCAATAGAAATTGGATACAAAATTGGAGAAGGCGCACTTACTAATGTACTTTGTGTGTTAAGATAAAGAGAAGGGCCAAATTTAAGTACAAAATCAAATTGATTAATAAAAGAAGAAAAATTTGCTGGTTTGTAAAAAGTTTCTCCAAAAAGTGATTTTTTTGTATTTGCTTCGTTGCTTGCAGAGGCTTCTATGTTTTTAATGCTTTCAACATTTTCTACAGAAGTTGCGTTTTTTTCATTACAAAACAAAAAAGAGGAAATTAAAAAAAATACAAAACAAACTGCAAATTTTTTCATAATTTTTATATCAATTTATTATACAAAGTTTTTTCTAAATCAACAGATAAAAATCCAGAACGTTTTATTGAGTAAAAATCTGTTTCTTCCCACGCGGCGTACAAAGTTGAGCCAGAAATTACAAAATCTGAGTAAACAAATCCGCCTGGAAGTTTTGGCAAACGGATTGCAACTGGTTTTCCATTTCTTAAAATGTGTTTTCCAGGTAACGCACCTTCAATAAATAATGTACCATCTTCAAATAAAACGCAACTCCAACTTTCGGCAATAATACCTTTTGCTTTTAATTCTTTTTCATTATCTGACGGAATTACATTTTGAAAGTTTCTTGGAGAAATGCCGCCAATGTTTTTTAATTCAACAGAAAAGTTTTTTGAATCCGAAAATCCTGCTAACAGTTTTTTAATTCTTTCTGGAGCAGAAGAAAAATCTTTTTGAGCTTTTAATTCTCTAAATTTTTCCATTGAAGAATTGTTCACAATAATACTTGATGATGCATTTGAAGGCGATATTGAAAGCAACGGTTTTGTAGGTTTCCATTCAATGTATGAAAAACTGTTTTTTGAGTCACTTATGCTTTTTACACAACAAGTCCAGTTTTGCCCGTCCCAATAAAAATCTGTAACTTCACTATTTTCTTCATCTGAAATGTTGTTGCAGTTTACAATTGGATAGGCAATCTTGGCTTTTGTATCAAACTGAACAAGAAAAAGATGCAAAGAACTGTCATTTTTGTATTTTGAATCTTTTATAGAATTATTAAAAAAAGAACTTTTATATACAGAAAAAAGAGGAGTTTTATCATAGAAAACTAAGTTGCCAGAAGTTCTTTCAGAAAAAAGAGTAATGTCTTTTGAAAAATCAATTTTATCATTTTCAAAAGTTAAAACGCCAAGTCTATTTACAATTGCATAACCATTTGTTTGCCCGTTTTCATTAACAACAGAGTTTGCAGAGCTAATTCTTACAGATTCTGTCCACGGAATTGATGAAGTTTGTGGAACAAATTTTGGTTTTTCAACAGGCAAAAATCCATTTTCTGTAAAATAATACCAATTGTGATTTGATTTTTTTACTTCAAGAGGAACAATTTCTTCTACTATGACTTGCTTTTTTTTGCAGGCAGTAAATGAGAATAAAAATAAAACTGTTATATAAAAAAATATACGATTTGCTTTCATAATTCTTCGTTAAATATCGGCACAGAAACGTTTGTTATTGAAACATTTTTTATAGAATCAAAAGAAACAACACCAACGCAAAAGTTATCTACCAAAAACGAATTAAGTTCATTTTTCTTTGCAAAAAATATTTTTTGCTCATTAATAATTTTGTTTTCCGGAACGTACAAAGAGTAAACAGTTTTTGCATTTTTAAAATAAGTTTCAAGTGGAAAACTGTAAACCCCTTTTGTTGTTAAAAAAGAAGAGCTAAATTCTTTTGCGCATAATTCTTCAAGTAAAGGTTGTAAATCAATATGCCACGGATTATAAAATTCCTGCTGATTTTTTTCATCTTGAACTTCCTGAAACTTTTTCCAATTAAAGCTGGCTATGAAATTGTTTATATAGTTTGTGTCATAATTTGTTTCCTTTTTGCTGTTCCAAAGAAGTTTCATAACCGTTGCTGAAAATCCTTTTTCCCAAAGAAGTTGGTTTTGTGTTTCTGGAGAGTATGGATAAATTGTTCCTGCTGGTTTAAAGATTTGCGTTTCAAAAAAGGGAATGCTGCCAATGTCTGCGTTATCTTTGGTAGAAAAAGTGGTTATTGGTGAAGCTAAAATACATAAAGGTTCATTTTTTTGAACTTTTACTGAAACATATTTTTCAGTTGTAAAAAATTTTGTATCATAATCTTTTGAATAAATTTCTACCAACCACCTGGAAACAACAATATCATTTTGTTCGTTGTTCTGGGCAGAATAAAGATTAAAATCCGGAAAATAAAAAGTAAGTTCTTCATATTCCAAGTTTTCAAAATAAGTTTTGCACGAAGTAAAATTAAAAACTAAAACTACAATTACAAAACCCAACTTATTAAGCCATATATTATTTATAAAATTTTTCATCATATATATAATGAGCAAAAATTTAAAAAAAACTGCAATAAAAAATAAAAAAAATGAAAAAAAATATCAAATTTTGCCTCCATAATCAGAATACAAGCTAATATTCAGCAATAGTTTTGCCATGCAAAACTAGAGATGTCGTACAATGCATGTTTACTTATTTTAATGACATCATTGAATTAACCCAGTATCTTATATATAATAAGAAAATAGTTGCAAAATTAAGGTGTGGTTTGAAAACCATGGCCTTACACAGGAGTTTTTTATGGATAAATTAAAAATTTTATTGGCAAAGGGCAGAATTTACGAGTCTGTTTATAGTCTTCTTAGCGATGTTGGAATTTCTATTAGTCTTCCAGACAGAACATATTTTCCAACAACAAATCAAGAAGATTTAGCTTTCCAAGTTGTAAAACCACAAATTACAAGTTTGCTTTTGGCAAATAACAAGGCAGATGTTGGTTTTAGCGGCAAAGATTGGGTTTACGAAAATGGCGTTCAAGACGACGTTGTAGAAATTATGGATTTAGGATTTGACCCAGTTCGCATTGTAGCTGCCATTCCAGAATCTGAAGATTATGAAAAACTCCTTAAACATCATGTAACAATTGCAACTGAATATCAAAAATTAAGCTCAAATTGGGTAAACGACAAAAAAATTGACGGAACAATTTTTAGAACTTGGGGAACAAGCGAAGGATTTGTTCAAGGTACAGAAGATTCAATTGCCCAAATCTTAATTGACAACACATCAACAGGTTCTTCTTTAAGAGCAAATCGCTTGAAGATTGTAGAAACTTTAATGGAATCTAGCACAAGAATGTACGCTTCTAAAAAAGCAATGGAAAATCCAGAAAAGAAACAAAAAATTATGGAATTGAAAATGCTTTTTGAAACAGTTTTGAACGCACGCAATCGCGTGATGTTAGAAATGAACTGTGCAGAAGACAAATTCGACAACCTTATTAAAGGCATTCCTTCAATGAAAAGCCCAACAGTTTCTCCACTTTTTGGCGGAAACGGTTATGCAATCAAAATTGCGGTAAAAAAATCTGAAGTTCCTACACTTTTGCCAAAATTGCAAACACTTGGCGCAACAGACATTGTAGAATACGAACTTAGAAAAGTAATGTTGTAAAATATAGGAGGGAAAAGCCTTTCCCTACGGCTGCACTTCGTTGCAGCCTACCCATTCTGCGGGC
>JAEIGA010013686.1_pt1 | contig 12347 bp, 10 predicted proteins | sample 9270691 | NCBI WGS metagenome assembly JAEIGA01 (sample SAMN17057246, study PRJNA624740) | gut metagenome | biome: biome; isolation source: fecal sample | host: Bos grunniens | place: China: Xizang | collected 2019
ATGTGATCGAGTTTTCCAACAAGGAAATGAGCAATGTTGTCTTGAGCCTTGATGGTCGTAAGGAAGTCCACGACCGTTATCGTGTGGACTACGCCGGCAAGGGCAGCTGGGAGCGCATTGTTCCCAAGTTCCAGAAGCTGGTGGAGGCACGCGGCGGCAAGGGTTACTACATGCGCGGCACCTTCACCCATGCCAACCCCGACTTCCTGCAGGACATTCAGCAGATGCTGGATCTGGGCTTTACCGAACTGAGCATGGAGCCCGTGGTCTGCGCCCCCGGCGACCCCTCGGAACTGACACAGGAGGATCTGCCCATCGTTCTGGAGCAGTACGAAAAACTGGCCGAACTGATGTTGGAGCGCGACAAACAGGGCAAGCCCTTCACCTTCTATCACTACATGATCGACCTGACCGGCGGTCCCTGCATCTACAAGCGCATTTCCGGCTGCGGTTCGGGTACCGAGTATATGGCAGTTACCCCTTGGGGCGACCTGTATCCCTGCCACCAGTTCGTGGGCGAGGAGAAATTTAAACTGGGCAACATCTGGGACGGTGTGACCAATACTGCCATTCAGAAGGAATTTGCCGGCTGCAACGTGTACGCCCACCCCGAATGCCGTGACTGCTGGGCACGGCTTTACTGCTCCGGCGGATGCGCCGCCAATGCCTACCACTCCACCGGCTCTATCACCGGCGTCTACGAGTATGGCTGCACCCTGTTCCGGAAAAGAATGGAATGTGCCATTTTGGTGGCCATCCACCGTGCTTTGGGAGAATAATATGAACGCACCCATTTGTGATTTCGTCCGCCACTATGCCGGAGAAAACACCTTGCGTCTGCATATGCCCGGACACAAAGGTTCCGGTCCTTTGGGTGTGGAAACCTTGGATATTACCGAAGTCAAGGGAGCCGACAGTCTGTACGAAGCCGAGGGCATTATCCGCGAAAGCGAAAACAATGCCTCCCATTTGTTCGGCTGCCCCACCTTCTACTCCACCGAAGGTTCCTCCCAGTGTATTCGCGCCATGCTTCATCTGGCTACACTGGCCGAGCGTCAAAAGGGCGTGCGCCCGTTGGTAGCCGCCGCCCGAAATGTCCACAAGACATTCTTAAGCGCCGCCGCTCTGCTCGACCTCGATGTGATGTGGCTTGCCCCAAAGCAGCCGGACTCCTATCTGTCCTGCCTGCTGGACCCGCAGGAACTGGAGCAAACTCTGTCCCAAAAGGAGCCCAAACCTGCCGCCGTTTACCTGACCAGTCCGGACTATCTGGGCAACCTGTCTGATCTGGAGAGTATTGCAAAGGTCTGTCACGCACACGGCGTACTGCTTTTAGTGGATAATGCCCATGGTGCATATCTGAAGTTTTTGCCCCAATCCATGCACCCCATCGATCTGGGTGCTGACCTTTGCTGCGACTCCGCCCACAAAACCCTGAGCGTGCTGACCGGCGGAGCCTATCTGCACATTTCCAACCATGCTCCTGCAGAAATGGTACAGCAGGCCAAAAATGCACTGGCCCTATTCGGCTCCACCAGTCCTTCCTACCTGATTCTCCAGTCCTTGGATGCCGCCAATGCCCATTTGGCAGAGGGATATAGAGAACAGTTGAGCAGTTTTGTCGCTCAAGTGGAGCAGTGCAAAAACCATCTTACCCGCCACGGCTATCATCTGCTGGACAATGAGCCGTTGAAAATCACCCTGCGCACCAAGCCCTACGGCTACACAGGCGTACAATTGGCCGCTCTTCTGCGAGAAAGCGGTGTCGTGTGCGAATTTGCCGACCCCGATTTCACTGTGATGATGCTCACTCCCAAAATCGGCACGGATGGATTGATGCGGTTGGAGCGCGAGCTGTTGCAAATCCCTCAAAAGGCAGCTTTGGAAGAGCAAATGCCCCCGTTCCACGTCTGTCAGGCAGTCATGTCGGTCCGGGATGCCATGTTTGCTCCCAATGAGTTCATTCCAGCATCTCAAAGCGAAGGGCGAATCCTGTCTGCCCCCTCGGTTGGCTGTCCTCCTGCGGTGCCCATCGTGGTCTGCGGTGAGCGTATTGACGCCGCCGCCATTCAAACTTTCTCATATTACGGAATTGACACCTGCAGTGTTGTGAAATAAGAAAAAAGCGATATAATAAGTATGATCTTGATGGGAAAGGAACATCTGCCATGAAAAATGTTTTAGTCACCGGCGGTGCCGGCGGCATCGGCAGCAGTATCTCTAAAACATTTATCGATCACGGATACTTTGTGTATATTCTGGACACCGACACCGAGCGATCTGCCCAACTGGTGGATCAATACGGCGCCGATCATTGCTGCGCAATCAATCTGGATGTGACCGAAGCCAAGTCCATTCAGGACTATTGTGCATCTCTCGGAGAAGATTTTACTCTCAACCATATTGTCACCTTGGCAGGGCGTGCACTGGATGGAGAATGGCTCCCCTTCCAAGAGCAGACCCTTGACACGGCCGAGCGCTCCGTAAAACTGAACCTGTTGGGACACATCAATGTGATCCACTCCTTCCTTCCTTTCCTGCGCAAGGGAGAGGGGGAACGCAGCATTGTCATGGTGTCCTCCATCAATGCCGTTGAAAACTTTGGACTGCCCGTTTACAGCGCCGCAAAATCCGGCCTGTACGGTTTCATGAACGGCATCGTGGGAGAGTTGGGAAAAGATGGCATCCGCATCAACACCATTTCCCCCGGCACGGTGATCACTCCGGCCACCGAAACAGAACCCAAGGATTTTGACAAACTGCTGGAGGGCGCTGCCTTGGATCGTTTTGCCACTGCTGAGGATATAGCCAGCGCAGTTTTCTCTGTATGCACCGTCTTCCGCAGCATGACCGGCCAGAACCTGATTATCGATGCCGGACAGATCATTACACATACCTATTAATCACGGACAGGAGGAAACACAATGCTGGATTTTGCATGGGACCTTTTCCTTCTTGTCTTGCCTGCCGCTGCCGGTTATCTGTTGAATGTATTCCGCAAGAAGGTTCTCAACGGAAGGATCAAAAAACTGTTGCGCTTCAACTTTTCCAAGTCGGACAAGTTCTCCATCCATTTCATTACTGCCAACACAGGTTGTTATGACGAAAACGAACTGGTCACCCTTGGTTTTATCTTCGAATACATGTCAGTAGGTGAGATCAAATCCTTCTTCTCCAAGTTGTACGCTCCCTACCCGGAGATGACTACCAACATGAGCAAGGAGCACTTTAACGACATCAAACGTAAGGAAATCAAGGAAAATCTTGTCCTCATCGGCGGCCCCTTCCACAACAGCGTCACCGGCGCTTTGCTGAATAAAATGGAGAACTGCCCCTTCCACTATGACCTGTCCGACGCCACCCTTGTCTACACTCCCCCCACCGGCGAAGAGGTGCGCTTTACCCCCCGCATGTATGACCCCAGCGCCGAAAGCGGCAATAAATCTTACTTTGAAGGCGACTATTGCCTGATCATGAATGTCAAAAATCCGCTGGACAGCAGCAAGCGCATTATTCTGATTTCCGGTTGTCGCTCGGTGGGTTGCTACGGTGGTGCAGTTTACCTATCCACAAAGTTGTCCGAGATTAAGAAGATGACCCAATCCGATGAGTATGCCCTGGTCATCCAGTGTGACGGCGAAAGGGAAGATTTGGTATCTCCTCCTCAACTTTGCGCCTGCTATCCGTTGGACATTCGCTACAAACCTTGATACATACAGACAATTTTAGCCCGATTCATTTTAAAGAGGTCCTACCTTGGGGTAGGACCTCTTTCTTTGCCAGAAAATATAAGAATTGTAAAGATTTGTTTCCTTAATTATATTGCTTTTTTAATAGTTTGTGTCATAATGTAGCATGAGTTATGTTGTCCCCTGCAATGCGGGAGGTATTGTATGTTAAAAAAGAGTTTTCGCCTGTTCCTGTCCGGTTTATTTGTTCTTGCTTTGTTTTCCGTTGCGGCGTTTGCACAGCAGGCTGTTTACAATGATGTTTCGATAGAAACCGATGGCATCAGGTATCCAACCTATATCACCGATGGTAATCGCAACACCTTCACCGGTGTGACGGGCGCTGCAACGGTTACCGTCAATCGTGATGGCGGCATCGCCTCTCTGTACATCGAGTTCGATCGCATTCCCCAATCGTGGACCTTGACCGATCCTTCCACCGGCAAGTCCTTTACCTGCGGTCAAAATGCATTTCTCCATGAGTTTGTGGATGTGGACAAGTTGTTTGGCTCTCAGCCCGAATCCCTGAAACTGACTTTTGCACAGGGCACTGTTATTGCCGATCTGTATGCTTTCTCCGAAGGCACCTTGCCTGACTTTGTGCAAATCTGGGATCCTCCCTGCGAAAAGGCCGATCTTCTCTTAATCTCCTCCCACTCCGATGATGAGCAGTTATTCTTTGCCGGCGTGCTGCCTTACTACGCCATTGAGCGGGAACTGAACGTGCAGGTGGTCTACATCGTGCAGCATTTTGAGGTAGGCGGCTACCCTAACCATCAGCGCCCCCACGAGCAACTGGACGGCCTTTGGACCGTGGGCGTGACCAACTACCCTGTGATGTCCGATTTCCCCGACGTGTATTCCGAATCCAAAAACCGCGACACCGCCTTTGCGCAGGCCTCCGCCGCCTTCAAGCCCTACGGCGTGACCTACGACGATTTTATCAGCTACATCACCGAATGCCTGCGGCGGTTCAAACCCTTGGTTGTGGTCTCCCATGATCTCAACGGAGAATACGGTCACGGCACCCACGTGTTCTGTTCCTCTGCCCTGACCGAGGCCATCAAACTCGCCCCCGATGCTGCACAATATCCCGACAGCGCCCAAAAGTATGGCACATGGACGGTGGAAAAGACCTATCTCCACCTGTACGGCGAAAATCAGATCACCATGGATTGGGATACCCCCTTGGATAGTATGGACGGCAAAACTCCTTTTGAAATGACGCAGGAAGGTTTTGGCTGCCACAAAAGCCAGCATTGGACCTGGTTCAACCGCTGGATTTACGGATCCGGCGCAGCTCCCATTACCAAGGCTTCTCAGATCACCTCCTATTCCCCCTGCCAGTATGGTTTGTATGATACTCAGGTCGGCCCTGATACAGTGGGCGGCGATTTCTTTGAGAATGTAAAATCTTACGCCCAGCGGGAAGAAGAGGAACGGCTGGCCGCCGAAGAGGAGGCCAGAAAGCAAGCTGAAGAGGAAGCAAGAAAAAAGGCCGAGGAAGAGGCCAGAAAGAAAGCCGAAGAGGAGGCCGCAAAGAAGCAGGCCGAACTGCAGGCACGACGCAAACGTCTTCTGATCTATATCCCCATTGCTTTTTTGCTCGTATGTATTGTTATCATCATAGTCATTCGTAAGCATCACTATAAACCTAAGCACTGATGCTCCGCTTTAACGACAGAGAGGGTTTTAATATGAAATCTGTTTCGGTGATTATTCCGGCTTATAAACCGGATCACAAAATGATTGATACCCTGACCGAATTGGTCAATGCCGGATTTTCCGATATTCTGGTGGTGGATGACGGCAGCGGCGACGAGTTTGCCCCCATCTTTGCACAGGCAGCCGCCATTCCGGAATGCACCATCCTGCGCCACCCGGTCAACCGCGGCAAGGGTGCGGCACTGAAAACCGCCATGACATTCTTCCTTGACAACCGTCCGGAGCAGGCCGGTGTGGTCACTGCCGATGCCGATGGCCAGCATCTGACCGAGGACATCATCGCCACGTCCCGTGCCATGCTGGAGAAGAACTGCGTAGTGCTGGGATGCCGCGACTTCTCCCTTCCTCACGTGCCCTCCACCAGCCGTGCAGGCAATCGAATTACCATTGCTGTGTTCCGTCTGTTTTTCGGCATGAGGGTCAGCGATACGCAAACCGGACTGCGTGCCTTCCCCCGGGAAACCCTCCCTGTTATCCTGACTGCCAAGGGCGATCGCTACGAGTTCGAAACTTATATGCTGTTCCTGATCAATCAGCATCGCATGCCCTTTGATGAAGTGAAAATCTCCACTGTTTATATCGAGGAAAACAAATCCTCCCATTTTCACAAAGTGCGCGACAGCATCCGCATTTATGCCTTGATTATAAAGTATCTGCTCAGCTCCGTGGCAGCCTCTATCATTGATGAAGGTGCATTTTTCCTGTTTAAACTGCTGTTCGGAGGACTTACCGCAATTTTGTGGATCCCCACCACTTTTATCGCAGCATTCCTTGCCCGCATTATCTCCTCCATTGTCAATTATCTGATCAATGCCAAGGTGGTTTTTGAGGGACAGACCAATAAACAACCTTGCTGAAATATTACATCCTGGCCGTTGTCCAGATTCTGATTTCCACCTTTGTCGTATTCCTTGCTGAACGACTGCTTCACATCAATTCGGCCTTCTTGATCACTTTGATCAAAATCGTCACCGATACCATTCTCTTTTTCTTCAGTTTCCGTATCCAGCACAAATGGGTATTCAAGAAACCCTCTTCTCAACATTGAGCTTTGAAAGGATTTCGTGTCATGAAAAAATTTCTTACAACCTTTCGCCTGGCCTATTTGATTTACGCAGGCGTTTTGGTCGCCCTTGTCATCGCCGCAACCGTGTATGTGGGCTCCCTGCTTCGCAATTATGAGGATTCCCAACCTCAAAACATTGCTCAGCAAGCCGTGGATCAGTTCCTTACCAATGCAAAGGAAGAAGATGTCTGGCAAAAGTATAACCTTCCTCAGGTCTCCTTAAGCGGCTACGAAGCCAACCTCAATCTGAAGGAAGCATACTTGGCTCAGTTTTCTGACAACCTGAAATTCGTTCCCCAGACAGGTACGGCAGAGGACGAGCTGCTCTACAATGTGGAAAGCGACGGTTTCTGTCTGGCTCAAATCAAACTGAAGGCTGCAGGTCCGACTTACACCAAACTGGCCGTATTCAGTATGCGCGACTGGAGCGTAGAATCCTTTGTCCCCATTCTGACCTCCCATGATTATACATTGACCGTGCCCGCTTCCTTTGATGTGAAGATCAATGGTATGACCGCCGATGGCACCGAAAAGAACCAAAAAACGGAATATTCCTTTGCCGGGCTGTACTTAAAGCCTGAGTTAACCATTACCGACGAAGCCAATGAGCAGGCCCAATATGCCTTTAAGAAAAACAAGATCGTCGCGAAATACTTTGACTGCTCTTTGACTTTACCCGCAGCCCTTTCCGTTGAGGTAAATGGCGCTCCGTTTACCGGCACAGCAGCAGGAAACAATCAACTCCACTATAGCATTGCTGCACTGACCAAGCCTGAAATCAAAATTGCCGACCTTTACGGCAATACCGTTGTCTTCGATGGCAGCAGCGAGCTTCCCTTAACCTATGCCACCATTACCGCCGATGAACGATATGATGTCCAGGTCATGGGCAAGGAAGTCCCTGCCAAGGCAGTAACAATTGGCCCCAACCCCGAGTACGCCGGCTTTGCTGATTTTGTGAAAGATCTGCCCGGCATGGCCGTCTACCAAATCGCAGTTTTGATGGAAGATGCTGAAATAACCGTGAAAGATATCCAGGGCAATCCGGTAACTTTGGACAAGGAGTCTTCCTCCCACGACTTTACTTTGCAACCCGTTGGCTTGGAAACGGTCCCCGCCTCTGTCAGCTCTGAGGTCAATGTACTGGATATCGCCCAGAAGTGGAGTCTTTTCCTGACCCGCGATTATGCCTTCTCCCGACTGAAGCAATATATTGTCCCCAACTCCTACCAGTACGAGGTGGCTTATAAGTATGCCACCAGCATCGACTACACCTTCGTCAGCAGCCACACTCTGTTTAACCCTCCCTTCGTTAATAACCTCGTAACAAACTTTGTGTGGATCACTGATGACTGTTTCAGCGTGGATATCAGCTTTGTCAAACGCATGAATGTTGCCCGCGTTGGAGCGGTGGATGATCCCATGAATGACAGATTTTATTTTGTAAAATACGACAGCACCAAAGATGGCGTGGACAACCCCGTTTGGATGCTGGCAAGCATGAAGGAGATTGTGACCAATGCCGACTAACATCAATTCCAATGCCGGCGGCAAACGCTTGGCCTCTTCACAAGGCGGAATCGGGCGTAAAATCGGCAAGATTGCTCTGCGCGCCGTTGCCTGCCTGCTGACCTTTGTGGTTGCCGTGGTCGCCACTTTGGCCATCGCCCTTGGCATGATCTGCTCTGACCGGCACCCTGCTGCTCAGCAGATGTTTGTAACTACAGTTCTTGAAACCGGACAGTTGAAATTCCTCGCCTCTGTCTTCCTTAGTTCTGAAGAAATTCAGGAGATTGTGGACAAAAACTCCATGGAATCTCTGGATGCCGATGTCGATACCGGCTTGATCCAGATTGGCTCAAACACTGGTGTCACCCCTACAGGCCCGGGTTATGACAGCACCAAAGATGTGGAAATTATCGAAGTAGCCGGCTCTACATATACCGGCACTATGATGATTGTCAAAGACCCCTCCCGCGTCAGTCTGGCCACCATTTATCCTTGGCGCGATCTTGGCGTCACCTTAGACCAATTGGTCGCCTCCAGCGGCGCAATCGGCGGTATCAACGGCGGATTGTATAACTCTACTAACAACAGCGGCGGCCGCCCTTACGGAGTGATCGTGTCCAACGGTGAAATTCAGTATAACCGTCCTCAAGAATGGCCCGGACTGGTTCTGGTCGGATTTACAGAGGATCACATCCTGCAGATCATCGATGTTTCCGCTATGAATGCCTCTCAAGTGGAACAACTGGTCAAGGACAAAAAGATTCGTGACGCCGTTTGCTTCCAGGAAGAGGCCAGTGACAAGAACAACCACTTTGTGCAGTTGATCATCAACAACGAATCCCGTGAGATGAGCGGTACCGGCAGCGGACTGAATCCCCGTACCGCCATCGGACAGCGCGCTGACGGTGCCGTGCTGATGTTCGTGACCGATGGCCGCGGCAAATCCGGTCATTTGGGCGCCTCCTGCGCAGACCTGATCTCCGTGATGGAGGAATTCGGCGCGGTCAATGCAGCCAATCTGGACGGCGGCAGTTCCTCCTGCATGTACTATGACGGCGAATATCTGAAGACCAGCGTTACCTTCTACTACACCAACTCCTCCTGGCGTCTGCCCGCAGGTTTTGTAGTGAAATAAAAACAAACAGGAGTCAAACCCACTCAGGGTTTGACTCCTGTTTATTCATAGGGTAAAATTTGACCATAGATATTAACTGTTGATATCCTGCATGCAGACTCCTTGTTTTTATCCTTTTGTTCCGAAAGGAGATTTTCCATGAAGCACAGTAAGTCTTTATGCGCATGGCTGTCGTTATTGGTTGCCCTGATCCTGCTGACCGCCGCCATTGCCGCCCCCATCCTGTGTCGTCCTTTTTATTATGCACACATCGAGCCGATGAACCTTCCCGAACGCACCGACCTGACCCGCGAAGAAATTAAAACCGCTTTTGATGAAATGATGGACTATTGTTTGGGCGGCGGTGAATTCTCCGCCGGTATGCTGGCATGGTCAGAGGAGGGGAAAAGCCATTTTGATGATGTGCGTACCCTGTTTCTTCTGGATCTTTACCTGCTGCTTGCATCCTGCCTCATACTGATTGCATCCCTGATTGTCTCCCGTCTTTGCAGGAGACGACCCGGCAAACTGCTGGGCCGCGGTTTTCCTTTTTGGGCCGGTGCCGGGTTGGGCGGTATCTTCGTAATTGTCGGCGCTTTGGCCGCCACCGATTTCGACCGGGCCTTCGTAGTTTTTCACTCTTTGTTTTTTCCGGGAAAGGATAATTGGCTCTTTGATCCACACACCGATGAGATCATCAATATTCTACCTCAGGATTTCTTTATGCACTGCGCCATTCTCATCCTGTCCATCCTGATTTTTGGCTGTCTTGCGCTGATTCTTTGGGATCTCCTGCACCACCGGAAAACCTCCTCCTGCAAATCCCGAATCTCCCTTTGTTAATGCATTCTCCCGTCCTCCTTTCGGCATACTATACCGAAGGAGTGATCATATGCCCATTGTCATTTTTCTGCTGGTCCTGATTGGCTGTACTCTCGCAATTTCCGGCTACACGTACTATATCGCATTTTATTCTTCCCCAAGAAACCGACGGGAAAATCACAATCTGCCGGACACCGATCAATACAACGTATTTCGCGAAGACAATGTGCAGCGGATTGCCCGTTTGAGTGCTGAGCCGTACGAACCAGTATCCATTCGCTCTTTTGACGGTCTGTGTCTGACGGGCAAGTACTATCATCACCGTGACAGTGCCCCCGTTGCCATCTGCTTTCACGGGTGGCGGGGCAGCGGTGTGCGGGATTTCTGCGTTGGTGCATTTGCCCTGATGGATCTGGGATATAATGTTCTTCTGGTGAGTCAACGTGCGCAGGGGGGCAGCGAGGGGAGCACCATTACCTTTGGCATCAAGGAACGGTTTGACTGTCTGGGCTGGACCCGATATATAGTCAAGCGCTTTGGTCCTCAAATTGACATCCTCCTGTACGGCATCTCCATGGGCGGTGCCACCGTCTTAATGGCATCGGGGTTAGATCTGCCAGAAAATGTGCGCTGCATCGTGGCCGATTCTCCCTACTCCTCCCCAAAGGATATCATCAAAAAAGTCTGCTCCGATATGAAGATCCCTGCCGTGATTGCCTACCCCTTTGTGGCCCTTGCCGCCCGTCTGTTCGGTCGGTTTGATCTGTCCGCTACTACGGCGGAAGCCGAGGTACGCAAGGCCCATGTACCTGTTTTGGTCATTCATGGCGACGATGACCGGTTTGTCCCCTGCTCCATGAGCCAATGCATTGCCGTCGCCAACCCTCTTGTGGAACGACATGTTTTCCCCGGCGCAGGTCACGGCCTTAGTTTTCTGGTGGATCGTCCTCGATATGAGGGGTTGATTTTGGATTTTACAAAACGAACGTTGCAATGACTATTGTCCTCACCCCCTTTTTTTGATAAAATAGTTGCAAAGCAATTTATTTGCATGCAACACATTTTGAAAAGAGGCATTTTTATGCAGGTTTCCAAGATAAAAATTATTGCATTTCGTTTTGTCATGTGGGGCGGCATTGCCCTTGCAGCAATCGGTGCCATTGTCTTTTATGCCTTTCCCGACAATGTCGATTTAAGCATCATCCTTCTGGCCGCCGGCATTGTGATCAGTTTCATTGGTGCATCCTTTATGAAGCACCTGTTCCGCTGTCCCAACTGCAAAACCAATGTTCTGGACTCCAACTCTTCCATCGACCTGCGCATGTCCAATATGCCCAGAGAGTGCCCCAGATGCCACACTCAAGTGGAACTGATCGACTAAAGCATATTGTTATAAGAACCGAAAAGTGATCGGAGCAACTGCTCCGATCACTTTTTTCATTGCGATGCGTACACTGGTCATAAACACATTCTTCCTGCAAAATGATAAATCATCATTGCCCGCAAGCCCTGATATCATTGATTTTCAGCTCATATATTCTTCCGCAACCTGAAACCTTCGTCAAGATGCGTACTTTGACACGCTAAATTGGTAATTATCCACAAAAACATAGTTCTAATGTTGTTTTTCTTTTCCTTGCGTTTGATTATTTATTTTGTTATAATGAACGCACGGTTCCCGCGCACAGATGTCCTTCGTATGCGGACATTTCGTAAGTAAGGGCTTTGCCCTAAGGAAATAGGAGGAAATTAACATGAAGAAAGTAATTGCTCTGCTCCTGGCTTGCATCATGGTCTTCGGACTGGTCGCTTGTGGCGGCGGCGGTGACGGCGAAAAGGTCGTCAAGATCGGCGTGTTCGAGCCCACTTCCGGCGACTCTGCTTCCGGCGGCAAGAAGGAAGTTCTCGGCATGCAGTATGCCAACTATGAGACTCCTACCGTCACCGTAAATGGCGAGACCTACAAGGTCGAGCTGGTCATCGCTGACAACAACTCTTCCACCGACAAGGCTCCCTCTGCTGCTGCCGAACTGGTTGCCGCTGATGTAGCTCTGGTTCTGGGTTCCTACGGCTCCGGCGTTTCCATGGCAGGCGGCCCCAAGTTTGACGAAGCCGGTCTGGCTGCCATCGGCGTGACCTGCACCAACCCCAACGTCACCGCCGGCAACGACTACTACTACCGCATTTGCTTCCTGGATGACTTCCAGGCTGACGTTCTGGCCAACTTCGCTAAGGATAAGTTCAACGCTAAGGTCGCCTACTGTCTGGGCGAGGCCGGCAACGAGTATGACCAGGGTCTGATCACCTTCTTCGAGAAGGTCTTCACCGCCAACGGCGGCAAGGTCATTAAGGACTCCTTCCAGAAGAACAACTCCGACTTCAC
>JAEIGA010013687.1_pt1 | contig 12347 bp, 17 predicted proteins | sample 9270691 | NCBI WGS metagenome assembly JAEIGA01 (sample SAMN17057246, study PRJNA624740) | gut metagenome | biome: biome; isolation source: fecal sample | host: Bos grunniens | place: China: Xizang | collected 2019
ATCCAATGAGATTCAAACAGATCTGGCCCACAACAAAAAGCGCCCCGACTCAATTAGAGTCCAGGACGCCTTTGTGTTTATCTGATTATTACCAATAAAGTTTAAATGAGTATCCGCTTGAAGGAACGTTAGAAGATACATCACTTGATGTTTGTGTTATATAGTTGTAATTACGCATTTCTGAATTTGATGAATCAACATTTATATACACAATAACTGAACCGGTTGTGGCTGAAAATCCATATTTATTAAAAGCTTTATGTATATATGGATCGGATCCGTTGTCTCCAACAATCATGGAATTCATGATTTTATCTTCTGAGGATGGTAGATGTGTATATAATTCATTTAATAACTGTTTAATTGTTTTTACACCATCCGCCACAATTGTATGTCTAAGCTTAGGAATTTCCGCATTAATCTCGTTAATAGCTCCAATAATAGTTTGATCTGTTGTGGTAGGCGTGCCGTTACCAATAAGGCTGTTAATGGTATTAATGGATCCGCCCTGGTTACCTACTGTTGTATTAAGTGCGCTAATAGCCGGATTGATAGTATTTGTGATAGCGTTATTAGCTGTTGTAGCGTCGTTCTGTGCGGCGTCCGCGCTATTCTGTGCGCCGTCGGCCGCAACTTTAGCGGCGTTAATACCGCTATCAATCTTAAGCATATCCCCGTTGTAATCCTGGAGCCATGCCGGTTTATCAGTTCCGACAAACTGAGATAAATTATAATTAGCTGTTGTGTTTGTTGCTCCCATAATAATCCTCCTTTATTTATGCAACTAATGTTTTTCCGTTCCAATCGTAGTCGTAAGCTGTGAGATCCAGGCCATCATAATATGTCGCCGTAAGATCTTTAGCGTCGTACTCCGAAGCTGTAAGAGCGTCCATTTTATGGAGGCTCGCGAGCTCATTTATAACTACTTCGAGCCTTACCATCTCTCCTGTAAAGGGACTAACCATATAATGATTAGGATTGAAGTAATAACCGGCATTATAAATAAGTGTCTTACCCCAATTATCGTACTCTATCGCTGTAAGCTGTAGTGCGTCATACTCGGATGCTGTGAGGCCCATAGAGTCATACTCTAAAGCTGTGAGCGCTTCACTACGAGCGGAGTTATAAAGATCGTTGATAGCTTCCTGGACACTCGTTATATAACCACGTACCGGATTATATACATTTATTGTAGTAAGATCCGGAATAGAGTTAATAAACTCCTGGAGCCTTGATTCTATATACTCCCTAATTAGAATATCTTCCGTATTTATACGGCCGTTTAGATCCATGATAGCTCTTGTTAAATCTGTTCTAAGATCTACAATTTGAGCTCTCATGTCTCCGAGCTCAAGATTGAGCTCCGCGAGTGCGCTCTGTATCTGAGTATATATTTCAGTTTCGAGCTCATTTTCAAGCTGTGCAAATCTCTGATCTATCTCGTTGATAAAACCATTAATGGAAGATTCTAAAGAATTTACACGCCGCAAAAGATCGGCGTACTCGGTTTCGTGCTGGCTTTTCCAGCTCATAAGAGTATTGTACTCATTTAAGAGCTCTTCCATTTTCTTGATTAACCATCCAAGATCGCTATCATACGTCCTTGTATGAGGGAATTCAAAAAAACTCATTTACTAACCTCCTTTCATTAGTATATTTGTAAGAAGTTTTCACGCTCATATTTGGCCGCAATCCAATCATAAGGATTAAACTTCTCTAACATGGATAACTCTTCATTGATAAGCTGGTTATTTGTGGTTACGCCAATATTTCCATGCCTAAGTCTATCATACGTCTCTAAATGCCCGTGTGTAAAGTCATCTTTTTTTCCATATTGTACGGTGTCCACTTTGCCGTATTGCATAGTGTCCTTTTTTCCGTATGTCATGGTGTCTTTTTTTCCAAATGTGGTGGTATCTGTACCACTTGAGGCGTCCTTAGAGTCCGCCTGGTACGTACCGGAGTTATATGCGCTTACCTGGTGTTCTGTTACAAGTCCGTGCTGGAGTCCATCCGATCCGCTGGCCTGATTTGAATCGGATCCGGATAATGTGTCCGTATTTGTACCGGATAGCGTGTCCGTATCTGTACCGGATAGAGCTCTTTTATCCGTTCCGGAGTGCTGGTTAGTATAATGATCCGACTCGTAAACGTTTTCTATTGGAGAATAACTAGCGTTATAAACTTTTGCCAAATGTTCAAAATTCCACTGATTTTTATAAAACCACATTTTAGTTAATTCTTTGAAAACATCCGGATCTCCATAGATAGGCGTGAGAAGTCCGCAACGACTCATGATAGTATCAATTACGGTATTGATATTAAATGGAGAAGGAACTGTACAGCCCTCCCACAAGTCTATTTCTTGCCACTGATAATAATCAATCAAGTTTTGCAGTGTCATTAGAAGTGCCCTCCTTCCAATTTTTAATAGTGCAAGTTAATCCAAGATCGTAAAGCTTATTAACTCTTTCAATTCCTTCCATAATATTATTATACCAATGTTCAATATTAGCGAGTACTTCGTCGTTATTGGCGTTTACTTCGTCATCAGTAAGGCGCTCCCTCTTATCGAGATTAGTGTTATTTATTCCAATATCTGTAAGGAACTCATTAATTATCTTGCGCTTAAGGAGCTGGACGTCGTCCGCTATAAAGTTCTGTTTTGCTGGCATACAAAACATATTTTCTTTAAGTATTCCGGAATGCTCCGACGTTGTAAATACAGCCGGCTCTCCCATTGATATTTTATCGTAGAGAAGTTTAAAAGTTTCCGCCTGGGCTTTGCTGGTAGCTCCAAAAACATAAGACATTTTAGTATTCATTAAGTTAACGGCTATAGAGCTGTCACACATAGCAAGGAGCGTGCTATATCTATCCAGGATCCAGCTTACTCCGTGCCAATCATATTGTATTTTGATTACTTCGCAATCTTCTCCGATAGTACGATTGAAGTTACCGAGTATCGGATTAGCTACAATAATCTCGGTGGGATTGTCAAAAATTCCAATACCGGTAGGAGCACACTTAAGCGCAAGTATTCCGGCTTCCGTGTCCATAACTCCGATATGCCCATCTATAAACAAGTGCCACAAGAAGTAATCCATCTCCCATGTATCGGGGATCTTAAACTCGAAACGGGATAGGATTAATTTAAGAAGCTTCTCCCTATAAAATAGGGCGCTTGTATTTGCGACTCCGTCCACGTCCTTAGGTTTACGAGCAAAGAAATTGCTAATAAGATCCTGGAAGGGAACGGGCTTATTATATCTACTCATAATAAAAACCTCCATCACATAAGCTGTTTATAGCTTGTCTCTCTGTGTCTAAATAATTACCCTGGACTTGCATACCGTCGGTCTGTACAAATCCGCTATATGTACTTATTGTATGTTTAGCAAAAACCGGCTTACCTAAGATTGGATTAATTGAAGTCTGGGAGTCGGTTAGTTCTCTACTAATTGTAGTAATTTTCACACCAAGATCTAATCCGGTTGAAGCACTACCACTAAGGCCGCCGCCTCCAGCTGTCTCACCTCCTAAAGCTCCTATAAGTCCGGCCGCGCTTGTTGCTAATCCGCTACCAAGCGCAAGAGTAGCCGCGCCGCCCGTAACGGCTCCAAGTGCTACTGCAGCCACTGATGATAAGCCAACTCCCACGGCTCCTAAAACCTTTCCGCCGGATACATTGGAAGCTCCAAAAGGAGTCTGCATCGCAATATTACATGATCCGGTCGCTATTACACGTCCGCTTCCATTTCCTCTAAGCTGAAAGGCTAGATCTCCACCGAGAATGTTAAGAGAATAAACAATGTCAAGGCTATTCTCCATAATAATATCCTGGGAGGGTAAACTGATAACTCCAAATAATGGAATATATGCAAATACTTTTGTGTAAGGAGCGTTACGCCTCCAATCGCTATATCTCCATGGAATATTTACAGTTCCATGGGAATATAAAAATGGATTATTAACACGCATACCGGTTATTGGATTACCTCCAAGATCCGTGCAAGGGTAACGGCCTAAAAATAATTGTGTAGCCGGATCAAAATTATTCGTCGTTGATAATATTATAGGGATATAAATAGCACTTCTTAAATTGTTAGGCGCGCTATCCCCTCGGATCCATTGCTGGAAGCCGGTAGCCGCGTCCGTAACGATTGTAGAAAGATCCCATAAAGATAACCCCTTAAAAAGATTTTCGACATTAGCATTATTTAATAAATAATTTCCACAAGTACCCTCTCCGGTTACTGATATAATACAGATACCTTCTGTACTAGATGTAAATCCGCTAAAATCTCCGGTAGGAATTACAGCGTCATGATCGACATATGTAGTATTATTTACCGCTATTCTATTATCTATAATATTATCACTACCTCCGGTAGCATATAAAACCATTGCTACCGTGCTACCAATATCCGTTTTAGCTGTAGCAAGATAATCCTCCTCGCAATAGATTTCCCATAAATCATTACGCACTGACTTTATATCTGTTACAAAATAATAGCGCCCTTCAAAATTTACGTAATTAAATCCAGGCCGACCGGAATAGTTTAAAAGAAAAACGGGACTAATTAAGCTAGTCCCGTCCTTCAGATTTACATCAATTTGAGTTCCTCCGGTGGGCTGTGCTGTGGACTTACTACGCTTTGCGAAGGTGTAATAAGTTAGCGTAGCCATATAAGAGCCCTCCTTAGTTAAGTGTAAATACTACAATATTTTCGCTAAGATCTATAAATCTGAGCTGTTTTTCATGCCAATATGTATTATAGTAAGCGCCGGCCGCATTGATAGGAGTTGTAAGAACTTCCTCGTCAACCTTATAAACGCCCATAGCGTCCCTATCGTGAATCATTCCAACGACATTATCAACAGTAACTGTTGTAGAGTCGGAGGGCCTTACAATATTTACACTAAGCTGTGATCCAGCTTGTGAACTCTGCCAATAGTTAACGGTTGTTACGTCAATATCGGGGCGCACAAACTGATCATGAAAAGCGGCGTACTCTACTGTAGTCTCTAAGCTTCTCATAAATAGTGAGTTCATTTTGCATCTAAGATCTTCCTTAGGTGTAAAGGTCTCAAATGATCCGTCATTATAGAGCACGCTCATATCCTGCATACAATCAATAACATTATTGATAACCTTCATAGCAAAACGCATACAATCCGGAGTAGCTATAAAGTCCGCTACATTGTAGGAAGCCGAATAAGCTGTATTGTACATAGTTCTAAGATCGATTGTTCGTGTAGTGTTGTCACACTCTGCAATAGCTGTAGCAAGTGTAACGCGTGCAAGGTTCTCAAGTGATACCTCCAGGGCGTTTCTTACTTCTCCAAATACTACTCCAATAAATGATCCCATCGCCTCCTCAGAAAGAAAAGCTTCTTTAAGAGTTGCGCGCTGGATTGTAATGTGGAACTGATAAGGAGTTCTTGTAACAAAAAGTTTTTGATCTACTACGGGCTTTGCTACAACATAATGGTCAATTGCCTGGCCATCCACAAGATCATACATCTGATCCTCTTCCGCCTGGGGCATAACAACCTTGATCTTCTGCAAGATAGCGCCATACTCAAAGTCGTTTAGTACCATATCGCCAAGCTTGTTACGGTAGTCTCTGAATCTTAAGATTGTGCGGCCTATTCTCTGGGCCAGGGTATTAAGAAATGCCTCCGTATTTGTGGAGCTTGAAAGTACCACGTTTCCAAGTGCGATAAGGCTGGAAGTATCTACAGCGCTAAGAGCATTAGCGCCAAATGCTTCCGCGTTTACTTCATTTACTAAAGTATAAATCTGCTCTGTAGTCATTTAACTATTCTCCTCTCTTAAACATATCGTGCAAAGTCTCTTCAAAAGATTTCTTATCTTTTTCAGAATTGACTTTGCGTGCAAGTGTATAATTTAATTCTTTGGTTGCGGCCAAATCCTTCTTACCTTCTTCAATTACGAGCTTTTTTTCTTCAAGCTCTTTTTTGAGGCTGTTATTTTCTGCTGTAAGATCCTCAAATTTTTTCTCTGTATCTTGATAGCTGGAGATAACTGCCTTTTGTTCATCATCTGATAACTTTTTGAATTCCTCATAATCCATAATAGCCTCCTTAAAAGTAAGGCTCAACGGGTAGCAAGCCGGCCGCACCCTTCCGGGCTTTGCTAGCGGCCTATCATTGAGCCTTACATAATTAATATAGAATAGTTAATTTAATATTTCAAGTAGCTTACTCTTAACCTGGAAGCATGAAAATTCGAGATTGCCTCCAGCATACTCGAGCATAAGATTTTTGCCAAAACTTCTATAAAATATAAGTCCATTGTCGCGGCTTGAAAACTCCGGAACGTTTGTTGCCTGGGTGTAGCACGCATATTTTCTGCCGGTGGACTTATGCGTCCATATATAAATCCCATCTATAACACAAATGCACTTATATTCTCGCATTGGCTTCTTTTTTACAATCCCATAAAATGAATCATTGGCGAATTTATTATTTATTATCTCTTCATATATCTTAGTATTTTTTAAAGTCTTATAATGTGAAGTATTCGCCTTAAGCTCTGAGATCTCCGACTCCGGTAACATTAAAAATATATCGTCCCTTTTATATTTCCGGATACTGTTAGCGATCATAGACTCGATCTGGCCCACAAGGTCGTAACCTATTAAGATTGGATTATTTATACTCTGTGAGTTACTGAGCATAATTACTTTTAATGGATCCTCTCCCAGGAGCTCCCTATTACGGTTTACGGTTTCATAAAAATGCACAAATGATTTAAACTGATCAAAAGTCAGTTTGCGCGACTCTATAAATTCATCAAATATTACAATTTTAACGTCTGATAGATCCACGCCGCGGAGATTGTGGAAAATAGATAGGGCGGCTCCATATCCAATAATATTATCATCATTATATATAAGAGCGTGCTCCTTCTTTTTTATCATAGAGATATTAAAGCCCTTATCTTTATTAAGCCTTTTAAAAGGATTTCCGAAGTCGTCGCAACATTCTGTTAGCTGTATATCGGTATTTCTTAAATATATAAAAGGCTCTCCGCTCTCTATAGCAAAAAGGAGCGCGGAATAAGTTTTCCCTATTCCGCGCCCTCCTATGATAATATTTTTTCCACGAAGCTCCGGCGCGTAGTCGTTCACTTCAAAGAATTTCATATCATCCCTCCAGGTCTACCCATTTAATACCGTAGCAAGTTTTCTTAAACTTCTTATCCTGGAACTCTTCAATCTTAAAGCCTACTTTACCTGCCTTAATTGTGGCAACGTCCTCCGGATCCTGGAGGATCGCTTTAATTTCCTCTGTCATATAGTCCGGAAAATCGATAAAAGCATTCTCACAGATTGCAACGGGATGATCTCCGAATTTTCCTTTTGTATTGATGTAAAGGCCAAAAAGCTTGTGCACGTTGTCGGGGCCGGCCTTAAAGCACTCCTCTCTAGTTACGAAAGAAAATTCCTCCGTATTTACATTCCAATCAATCGCGCCTTTGTTGTGTTTGTTTGCAAAACTCATTTTGCTACCTCCTTAAAATTTAAAATATTTGTGATAACTCCCTTAGGAGCAAAGAACTAAAGTTACGATCATAAAAACCATAATAAAGAGTAATCCTCCAGCCGCTCCTATCATAAAACTTGTAAACATTATTCCTCCACTTTCTCGCCGTATTTTGCGAATGTACTGTCACTCATTCTATACCGGCGCTTAAAATTATCAATAACTCTGTATCCATCATTATCGACTTTCACAGCGTCATAGCGTCCATAGATTTCCTTAACTTCCTTAGTGATCTTATGCTCTATTCTTGTTACTAGTATTGTCCTTATCAATTCCTCTTACCTCCATTATATTATCCCAGGCGTCTATAAATATGTCCGCGATTTCTCTATGATCGTAAATCATATCTATTAGCGCTCTAAAATCGTTATAAATCTCTTCACCCTTTCCGGATATGTTGCAAACTGTCCCAACGTCTCCGGCTCTCTCTTCTTTGTGTGTTCTAATCATTATTGGCCGCTTCCTTTCCTATTCTTTCATTTATTATAGTGATGATAGCTCTAAGCTCCTGGAGGATTGTATCCGGATCTCCGTGGATATGTACCTCAACTTTATGAGTTTTATCATCATAAAAAGCTTTAATCATTATATAACCTCCAATGAATAAAACTCCGTTCTGGTTACAATGATCGGATCTCCCTCAGTAGGGATAATAATTATATCCTCCGGCCCGATAGTTATCGGAATATAATCTAATATAGCTAGTTCTCCGGTAGTCTCCGTTTCATCATCCCAGGTAAAAGAAACTTTGATAGTTGGCGCGCTTCTATGTAAAGCGCTAATCACATTTTTGGCCGTAAATCCCAAAAGTGCTGTAAATTTAATCATGTTTGCTACCTCCATAAATTAAATAATTGATATGAAATATTACATATTAAATATAATCCATATCTTCCATCTTAGCAAGCGCTTTTTCTAATAAATCTAAATATTCATTAGTAACGCCAATAGTATAAATATTATCTATAATTGCGAGATTTGACGCGGTTGTGAATGTATCTCCGTTAACTGTAATCTCATGTACCGGATCCGGATTATAAAAGGCGGTTAAGTGTCCACTGTTCGGAATAGTCTTACCGATCTGGAAGCCGTCTACTCCATTTTTTGTAAAATATTCCTCGCCGGCTTTTTTAGAGACTCCGGCGATTGTGGAGTGTATTCCTTCCGCGTCCTTATATACATACTTTTTAGCGCCTAAAGTGCGGAACTCGTAAAACTCTCCCGTCCCGTCCTTCTCCCATACGCCCATATATTTTTTATTGCCTTTTCTGTCATATGCAAATGCGCCGCACTCCTCCGCCTTTGCTCTTATAATATTATTTTCTTTTTCAAAGTCGGCCTCATGATCTCCTACATATTTTATAGAGTCCGTATCACAATAAATAACATCACTTCCCACAGCGTTAAGCATACACCTAAGGCGTCTCCTACTTCCGGCCGTAATCCATACGCCTACCTGGTAAGATAAAAAATTATTCCTTGACTTATAAAATTTTTCTAAGGTTTCCTCCAGCGGATTATTTTTAGCTTCATATAAAAAAGTCTCCGGATTAAAAATAGTCTCCTCCTGGTCTATGCGCATAACCATACAGCCGTATGTACTATTTAAAAGATTTTTCTTTTTAGTATATTCATACTTCATAGAGTCCACGCCCTTAAGCTCCGTTTTGCCCTTGTAGTATTCCATCACAATATTTTTAATAGGTGTATCTAAAGGCGCATACTTTGAAGCATAGCACTCCTTGATGTATATCTCGCTGTACGAGTATTCATGCTTTATAAGTTCAAAGTCAATATCTGTGCACACCATTTCTACATGAGAACATTTTAAAATGCGCCCATTGTCTACAACCTTATCGGCTCCATAGCTTAAACACTTAGAGTAAGCTATATAAGGTATTCCACATTGTCCAATATATCGGACATCTAAAATTAATATGTGCATTAGTAGAGCATATCCGCTTAAGTCACGACTTGCCATTGTACTTGTATTGATACGAAAAAAGGCCGTCGAAGGAAATAAATCCATCATCATTGTAGCTGGATAGGAGCTCGCTATATCTTTTCCATAAGCATTAAATATTGTCTGATTGGAATAATTTATATTGGCGTGTGTATCTCCACCTCTAAATGCCTGGCGACACATTGTATATAATTTAGAATCCAGGGCGTTGTTTTTAAATTTCTCCCTATATTTTTTATTCCCTCTTACTGACTCCCTAAGATCTCTCCTTACATATCCGGTGGCCGTCATTGGCATAGTGGCAAGTGTATCCGTTTTCATACGAGAACTAATGCACTCACAAAGTCCTCGCACATCATTATAACAATAAGCCTCCTCATATTCCTCCATGGGAGTTGTAGGAGTTCTTATCTTATCGTAATTGTAAGTATCTCCGTCAAGCTTATAATGAATAACGCCGCTCTCATTTTTACAAAATTTGTTAAGTGTCATATTTGAGAGTATATAACTACACCTAAACTCTATCCCGCCCTTTGTAAGGATCTTAGCCGGCTTTTTTTCCTCTAAGAAAAATCCTTCTTCATATTCTACAAAATGTTGCATGAAAAACCACTCAAAAGGTAAATTGTGGACAAAAACAACAAGGCGCGTCTTATATGATAAATTTAAGTTTTGCTCTAGCGTCCTCATTAACTTCTGAAATTCCTCCCAGGTACGCCCAAAAACAACTTTATCATCAAGGCAAAATTGGAAGTGATACATAAACGCATATGGGCGCGGATCCGTTTCAATTGATCCGTCTTTTTTCCTTTTATAAATATTAGTAGTTTCTATATCAAAAGCGCACGGGATCTCTAAATAAGTGATCCCTCTTTTATGTGATTCTTTACAATTTAAAAGCTTCCTTAAATAAGGAAGCTCCCAAATTTCGTAAACGGTTTCTTGCTGGATCCCGTTTATGGTTTCAACGTTAATTGTCCTCATGAGTTGCTACCCCTCATAGCTATTCTATTTTTGTCCAATTTTCCCAGATCTCTAATAGATCTAGATTAGTCTCCCCGTTGTGATATTCCTCAAGGGCCTTTGATAGATCCTCAATGGAAGCTCCGGCGGCCATAGCTTCGCCGGCTTCATTCAATATATCTTGTGAGTAGATGTGTTTTTTAAGTTCGTCCCAAGCGTTATCATCAAGGAACTCTAAGAACTTTTGTTTAAAAGCGTCTCTGTCCATACCGGAAGGAACTTCTATAACGGGGCCGCGCTCCTCGTTTGCTGTAGTGAGTGACTCAAAAATATGCTCACGGCGCTCAAGTTCTCCCTTACGCGTGGAAGTCTGAGCCCTTAAGAAATTTGCTTCTTGTATAAGCTGGTCTTTAAGATCTTCGGCGCTCATTTGTTTAGAACGTGAAAATCTTTGGCCGGCGCTAAATTTAGATTCTTCTGTAAGCCAATCTGTAGCGCGCTTATATGCGGCCGTACCTTCCAAGTCGTATTTTTCAAGCTCTGACATTCTCTGATTAGCTCTTTTTGCTAACAACGTGTTGAGATCTCGGAGGCCCTCTTCGTCTCCAGAATTATAAAGCCTCATAATTTCCTGGTAAGAAGGAACCTCCGCACGCTTAATCATTTTCCTCCGGCGTTGCATATTTTATAAACTGTTCTTTAGTTCCATTGAACACGTTATAATCACAGCGAACACCACTTACAATCTTATTACTTGACTTTTGCCATATAGCCCAAAACTCCCAGGGCTTAATTTTTGCTTTACCTGGCTTTGTCAAGCTCCATTTTGCTACCCATAAACCACAGCCAAAAGCGGCCGCTTTTTTAAAGCGTTTACACTCCGCCTCACTACAATATATTAAAGGCTTTATACCGGTAGCGTTATAAACTACTTTACAAAAATCATAAACCCATCTATCAAGATCTTTGTAGTTAAGAGCTCCAGCCTCTACATCAAGCGCCAATATGCTCCGGCCGTCAATATACTTGAGTATACTACTTAAGTAATTGGAAGCTTCCGCCTTTGCGCTGTTACCATTTTCCGGCCTTGCAAAATGATAAAAGCCTTTTAACATTTTCTTGTCCAGGATCGAAATATAAAATCCAAGTGCTGGATCTTTGTAAGTTGCTCCCTCGGAAGCCTTCATAATTATAAAATCGAAATTATTAAGCTCTCTTACGTCTTTCATATATCTATTGTGGTGTGAAATATCAAGCCCGTAAATCATTGTGTTTCCTCCTTTTTTATTTTGAAAATTTTAATAAAGCCGCACGCGGCTAGCTCTGTCCCAAATAAACCAAATACACACGTCGTTAATACATCATGTGACACTCCGCAAATAATCGAGAAAATAAACTCATTTATTGTATATACAATAACGATTAAAATAGATAACATTATGAATTTAGATAATGAACGTAAAGAATTAATCCTTTTTACCATACCTTTAACCCTCCTCGCTTTAAGTATAACAAAACGATATTTAATATTAAATAGTTGTTAAAATAGTCGCACTATTATTGTAATTGTGCTACAATTTACACAGCTAAGATATTCCCCGATACCTCACGTCATACCCAGCGAGATCGCTCCGGCTCTAATTGAGTCGGGGCGCTTTTTGTTGTGGGCCAGATCTGTTTGAATCTCATTGGATCGGGCCGGCCGGTCTATCTTGACTCACTCGGTCAAATGTTCCACGTGAAACATATTTAGTCGCTTATATTCAATGTCAGATATTTAGTTAAATTGTCTGACAATTTGTAGCAATTTGGGGAAATTGTCTGACAATAGGGCCTATGTAATCCC
>JAEIGA010013688.1_pt1 | contig 12347 bp, 7 predicted proteins | sample 9270691 | NCBI WGS metagenome assembly JAEIGA01 (sample SAMN17057246, study PRJNA624740) | gut metagenome | biome: biome; isolation source: fecal sample | host: Bos grunniens | place: China: Xizang | collected 2019
AAGCGGGCTGGCAATGACTCCGCCAAGCAGCGTGATGCAGCTTAACAGAAATAATTTGAGTGATTTGGTCATTTTGGTTATGTTTTGTTGTTAATATTCTAATAGGATCACTTCACTTCATATCCTTGGGGCATGGTATACATGTCAGGAAGGTCGTTGCTGAAGTAAGTGATTTCGCTTGCATGCATGGTGCGGAAATCGTTCTCTGACGGGTGACCCGGATAGACCGAATAGAAATGTCTGTCCGATTCATTGTTTCCGACATATTTGTTTCTCCACATCACGATCATGCTTACCCTTTGATTTATCGCGCACGCGAGGATATGGTCTGTCCAATAGTCTTTCCAGTCAAATCCTTCAGGGCCGGTCTCGGTAACACCGCACGGCTTGTTCTTCTCAAGGGAGAGCTTCGACATCGCGTCGAGGTTGCTCTTGAAGGCCTGCTTCCAGCTGTAATGGTAGCAATCCATTCCCAGGAAGTCCACGTAATCGTCTCCAGGCCAGCGGAATGTAAGTCTCGCCCTGGCATCCTGATAGACCTCGTCCATCTGAGGAGAGATGGCATAGATGAAGTTGTGCACTCCCTTCGTGTCCCTCAGATACTCTACGGTGAATCTCCAGAATCTGATGAACTCATCTTCTGTGGTGCATTTCGAACCCCACCATGACCATGTCTGGGTGTGCTCATGGTATGGCCTGAAGATGATAGGGATAAGCTTGCCGTCCGTACCTTTGAGATTGTTTGCAAAATCAGCGCATCTGTCAAGCCACTGAAGATATTTTGTCCTTGTAGCGTGACCTTCTGTCAGGATGCTCTTGACGACATCGTTGCTCTTGTTGTCCCATGAGTCTCCTCCAGTGTGAGGGTTGTTCAGGTGGCAGCACATGGTGATGACCTCGCCTCTGTCGTATGCCTCGATTATGACTCTGCGGCGGATTGCATTCTCCGCATCATCATATCTGTTGTCCATGATAGGACCCATATCGACACTGAATACTGCCGGATAATCTCCGCAGACTGCCTTTGTATCAGACTCTCCCTGCTTATTGTACCAGTAGCGTCCGTACCAGAGGTCGTCGTGGTGGCCGAACATAAATCCCTTTGTCGCAATCTGCCAAAGGTTGGCGTAAAGGGCCTTGGTCTCGGCTGTGGCATTCTTGTCCACAATGCTCAGCGACATTGACACTTCAGGATTCTTGTCATAGTTCTGAGATATTCTGGTCTCCTTGTAGAAGAAACTGCGCTCGGGGTCAGTAAACTTCACCTTTCCCGTGCGGGCTTCCCTTCCTTCGTTCTCCTGGGCTGTAAACCATACTTTTGAACCTTCAATCCTGTCGAAGGCGATCCAGTCGGCCAGAGGCTCTACTTGGAATTCGAAGTTAGCCTCGACATTTATGGAGAACTGTCCGCCGGCATGATCGATTTCAACTCTTTCCTGAACTGTGATGGTCTTCTCTTTTGTGGAATCCCCTGTCTGTTCCTTGGCGTCAGTACACGACAAGGCAGCCATTACGGAAACGGCTGCAACAAGAATTGACATACCCATAATCCTGTTCATACCTGATTACTCTGCGTGAAGGTATTCGTCGTGCTCAGGCAAAGCGGAGTCGCTCTCCTTCTTGATAAGCCAGAAGACGTTGCGGATGTTGTTTGCATACCAACGCTCGTCTCCCCAGTTGCTTGTCTCGTTGTTGAACGGACCCTCGCCGAACGAGCGGTGGAGGGCAAGCTCAGGGACATTTACGACCTTTTCCGCGCTGCCGCCTTCTGCCTGTACGGCTTCTGACCAGAACTTGTGCTCTCCTTTCTCAAGAAGCTCAAGCTTGTGGAGCGGGTTCTTATATTCGGCGTCCTCATATGCATAGATGGTGATATAACCGTCGCCATGCTTTGCCCAACGGCTCTTGCCGGCAGGAATCAGACGGTATTCCTCATTGATGTCAATGCCCTTGAAGATGTAGTTTGCATACTTGCCGTCAGGACCAGGGGTATTCACGATCGTTCCGAAAGTCTCTCCGGTCTGGTCATCAGCCCTCTCGAGTCGGAAACTCAAAGTGTTGTCGTCTTCATCCCTTGGATTGTAGTCGCTTGTCCAGATCCAGTATTTGTCCATCACCTGGCAGTAGGTGATCCATCCCTCGAATCCACCGATCATCACAAGACTCGCTTGCGGAACAGCTCCGCTTGTGTCAAGCAGACCGCCCACCTTTGTGAAGCTGTAGCATCCCTCAAGATTGTCGGTGAAGACGTCATACGTGATTGTGTAGGTGCGTGTTTCGCCGTTTTTAGATGTCACGACGAACTCTGCCGATCCGTCACTCAGGTCGACAGTGTCGCCTGGGCGGATGCTCGCTGTAGGGCAGAACTCGCTGTCAGGGTACTGGAAGTCCAATGCGACGACCTTCACGGCAGACAGGTCAAGACCTGTCGTGATCAGGCTCACTGCAACAGAACCCAGATCGTCAGTACGCCAGTCATGGGAAATGATTGCCGGGCCGATCTGCGACTCGAGTCTCACGTTGACCGGAGTGCGCTCGCGAAGCCAAGGGTCAATCAGTTCCTCGGTGTTGCGGTTCTTGTCCTCGCATGCTGCGAAGGCAGTCAACGCTACCGCTGCCAGAAACAGATTTCTGAAAATCTTCTTCATAACTTGGTTCTTTAGTTTGTTGTTAATATTTGTTGATTGTCAATTTGTCTTTCCCTTTTGGGTATAACATAAGCACGCAAATATAAATTTTCTAGAATTCATAGCGGTCTATTGTTCGGTCAAGAAAGTATACAATTTTGTTATTTGAATATAAAATACAATGATTAGGCAAAAAAGTATAACGCTTGACTATATATAACATTAGTGGAAGATGTACTCTTTTGACAACAGTAGATATATTATTTTGAACTTTTGAGTTGATAATTTGATGAAAAAGTTATAAGTTTGCCTAACTAACCACTTAAAATCATGTACGAGATTCAACAGGAAATTGTTCCTATCGCCCACGATGATTTCTTTATAATCCTGAATCATTATGATGCAGTATTCAAATACCCGATCCATTGTCATCCGGAGTATGAGATCAATGTCGTGATGGATACATGTGGCACCAGGGTGATAGGAGATTCTCAGGAAAACTTCGAAGGGCTCGACATTGTCATGATGGGCCCGTATCTTCCTCATGTCTGGAAGGCCGAGGGTGGAGGACATCGTGTGGTGACAATTCAGTTCTCCGGAGACCTTCTCAAGTATCAGATCATAAACAAGAGACTCTTTCTGCCGATAAAGCAGCTTTTGGTCGACTCCGCCCAGGGGCTTTGCTTCAACGGTCCGGAAGCGGAAAGGATAAGGGATGAAATTCTCGAGCTTACGATGATGCAGGGATTCCAGACGGCGACCAAGTTTCTCAATATCCTTAACTACATGGCTACGGCTTCAAGGCGCAGGCTTGTCAGCAATTTCTCCGAATCGGAGGTGTCGCTGATCACTTCCAATTCGCGGCGTATAAGCAAGGCCTGCAAGTACATAGAGGAAAATCTGTCAAAGAAGATAACCCTTTCGGAGGTTGCAGAACTGGTCAATATGTCAGGCTCCGCATTCAGTCATTTCTTCAAGAAGAAGACAGGCATATCCTTCATCACGTATGTAAACAACCTTCGTGTAGCAAGGGCGTGTGAACTGCTCATCGATACGTCTCTCAGCGCCTCCGAGATCTGTTATGATTGCGGATTCAACAACAAATCCAATTTCATCAGGATATTTACGCAAAGAAAGAACATGACGCCTATCGAGTACAGGAATCATATGGCACATCTTTATGTAAAGTATTGATACATGATATATTAACAACTAAATTCTACCGTATGAGAAAGTATCTGACTATGGTGATGCTGTTATTTGTGAGCATGGCAGCTTATGCTCAGCAGCATTCTGTAAAGGGTACGGTGGTCGATCAATCCGGCATTCCTGTAATAGGCATGACAGTCATTGAGCAGGGTACTCAGAATGGTACCACCACCGATATCGATGGTAACTGGCAGCTGACCGTTTCTTCCGGAAACGCGTCCCTCGAGTTTGCAGCTCTTGGCTATCTTACAGTTACTGAAAAGGTTAACAATCGTGCAGTGATCGAACTGACAGCGTCAGAAGACGCGATCATGCTCGACGCAGTCGTTGCGATCGGTTATGGTACGGTCCGCAAGAGAGACCTTACCACGGCCGTTTCCACAGTCTCTACCGAAGATACCAAGCTCCGTCCGGTGACAGAGGCTTCGGGATTCATTCAGGGTAAGGTTGCCGGTGTGACCGTGCAGCAGACCAGCGGCCAGCCCGGAAGCGGAATGACGATCCGAGTACGCGGTGCATCGTCAATCGCTTCTTCTAACGACCCTCTTTATGTGGTTGATGGTGTTCCGGTAGGTGAGGGTTCCTATGCGATCGCATATCTTTCTCCGCAGGATATCGAGACAATGCAGATCCTCAAAGATGCATCATCGGCCGCAATCTATGGATCGCGAGCTGCGAATGGTGTCGTTCTCATCACCACCAAGCATGGTAAGAAGAGCAGGGGACCTCAGGTAAACTTCAGTGCATATGCCGGTATCACAAATGTGGCAAAGACATATGAAGTCCTCAATGTGGCCCAGTATAAGGAGCTCATGGATGAGACGGGATTTGCCAATCTTCCTGATGGCCTCAAGGATGAGACAGACTGGTTTGACGAGGCGTACCAGACAGGTATAACGCAGAATTACCAGCTCTCTGTTTCAAATGGCAATGAGAAGATGAGATATTACATCGGTGGAGGATATTCTGACGAGCAGGGAGTCTTGAAGTCAGCATACAATAAGAGATACAACGTCAAGGCAAACTTTGACTCTGACCTCTATGACTGGCTGAACGTCGGCATCAACATGGCATATTCTCACTATAAGAACAACGGAATCATTTCCGGACAGGGCTCAAACAGGGCAGGTGTGGTTCTTTCGGTGATCAATACTCCGACATATGCTCCGATCTGGAATCCTGAGGATCCCAGACAGTATTTCAATAATTTCTATGGAGCCCAGAACCTTACTTCTCCATTGGAGAATCTCTCGAGAACAGAAAGCAATTACGGTCAGACCGATCGACTTCTCCTGACTGGAGAGGCTACTATCAAGTTCCATAAGACCTTGAACTTCAAGTCGACAGTCTCAATGGACAGAAGATGGGTGCATAACTTCTCGTTCCTCGATCCTATCAAGTCAGACTATGGCCGTACACAGCACGGATATGCTTCTGACGAGAGACAGGACGACAGGAGGATGGTATATGACAACATCCTCACTTTCAACAACTCATGGAATGCAAAGCATAACTTCGAAGCCATGGCAGGTACTTCTGCGACAACTTCGACGTGGGAAGCCCTTTGGGGAGAGAGAACTCATTTCAACCCGGACCATGTCATCGTAGGACTGAATGGTGGTAACAAGGGCGGCCTGAGAGGAAACTCCCAGTCAAAGAGCCAGTGGTCGATCATGTCTTTCCTTGCCAGGGTGTCATACAATTACGACAGCAAGTACTATATCACGGCCAACCTTCGTGCGGACGGCTCTTCAAAGCTTGCTCCCGGACACAGATGGGGATACTTCCCTTCGGTTTCTGCAGCATGGCGTCTTTCCGGAGAGGATTTCATGGAGGGCGTGACATGGACAGATGACCTCAAGATCAGATTGAGCTGGGGACAGTCGGGTAACCAGTCGGGCCTCGGTGATTATGCCTGGGTGAAGACATATGCTCTTGAGTATTATACATGGACAGATGACGACAAGGCGAATGCAGTACCTGCAGTAGGTAGCATCACATCTATCGGATATGAAGACCTCACATGGGAGACGACTACACAGACAAACCTCGGTATTGACTGGTCTATGTTCGGCGGCCGTCTGTCTGCAACATTCGATGCTTACTATAAGTATACTGACGACATGCTCATGACCATTGATATGCCTGGCGCGAATCCGAGCATCACCAGAAATGAGGCTGCAATGTCCAACTGGGGTGTCGAAGTCGCCTTATCTTCAGTAAACATCGACAGAAAGGGTTTCCGCTGGACAACTGATTTCAATATCTCTACCAACAGGAACCGTCTTGAGAAGCTGACTCTCCAGAAGGTGTATTATTATGCTCTTGCTTCGGAAGCTCAGAATGAAAGAGTGATCAGAATGGAGGAGGGCAAGCCTCTCTCATCTTTCTGGGGATATAAGTCTCTTGGCGTAGATCCTGAAACCGGTATGATGGTCTATGAGGACATAAATGAGGACGGTCAGATCAACGCATCCGACAAGCAGTACATCGGTAATGCAAATCCGGACTTTACATTCGGTCTGACTAACAACCTCAGCTGGAAGGGCTTGAACCTCAGTTTCCTCATCACTGGATCAGTAGGAAACGATATCTACAACGCCTCGAAGATCGATATGGTCGGAATGCACAACTATGCAAACCAGACAACTGATGTTCTCCGCAGATGGAGAACTCCAGGACAGGTGACAGACATTCCGAAGGCCGGCGAACTTTATAACATCAAGGCTTCTTCAAGATGGATTGAGGATGCTTCATTCCTCAAGATCAAGAACATAACCTTGTCTTATGATATCAAGCATCCGGCTTTGAAGAAGGCGAATATCGCAAGGATCCAGCCTTATGTCACTTTGGACAACATGATCACATTCACCAGGTATACCGGTTATGACCCTGAAATGAGTCTGAGCTCAAATGCTTATGACATGGGAGTCGACTATGGTGTCTACCCATGTGTGAAGACCGTCATGTTCGGTGTGAATATAGATTTCTAAAATCAGAGAATTATGAGAAAGATGAAATACATGTCAGCGATTGCATTGACGGCTTTCCTGTGTGCATCCTGTGATCTTGATATATTTCCACAGATGGGCTACAATCAGGGAAATGTCGAGGATGTAGTCGTGAATGAAGATACCGGTGAGGTGTCTCAGTATAAGTCGAGAGGGGACATGGAGAGTCTCAGAAACGCCATCTACAGCTCTTGGCTTAAGGGAAACGTTATCCAGGAGGGTATCCTTCTGGACGGAATGGTCTATGCGGAGTGTCGTGCCGACAATGCCTATGGCGGAAATCCCGGAACTCCGGAACTGATGGCCATCGAGGCAAATACTCAGGATAGTGAGAACAAGAACGTTGTCCGTGACTGGGACTACTATCAGGAAGCAGTCCATCAGGCCAACCAGATCATCTGCAATATTGACAGAATCAAGGAAGCGGACCCTTCGATGACAGAGCAGGAGTGCAGGCAGTGGAAGTCTGAAGCCATCCTTCTTAAGGCTTATGCGCTTTTCCAGATGTCCCAGATATGGGGAGATATTCCTGTAGAGAATGCTCTTCCTCCTGCAATCACTGAGGATAATGTAGAGGAGGTATATCCTCTGTATTATCCGGAGCGTACATCACGCGCAGATGTATATGCACAGCTTATCGAGGACCTTACTTTCGCATGCCAGTATGCTCCGGATGTGAACCACAGCAACAAGTATCTCCTTTCCAAGGCCTTTGCTCATGGACTTCTTGCCAGAGTATATGCCGAGAAGACCGCACAGGACTGGAACAAGGTGATAGAGCATTGCGAGGCTGTGGAGGCAATGGGCTTCAAGCTTGTGGACAACTATGGAGATATGTGGGGATATACCGCAAGTGACGCCAACAGAAACACTACAGAGTCTATCTTTGAGGTAGCATGGACTGATCAGTCGCAGGGCCACTGGATCTGGATGATGTATCATAGAAATGCATACAATCCTAGCGACAGCTATTCATGGATCAAGTGGATCACACCATCAAGAAGCTTGATCGCTGCCTACAAGGCTGAGGGTGACACCGAGCGTGCTGAAGCATCTATCGTATATGATGAGGCCGGCTGGTCAAATTATTATCCGGCAGAAAAATATGCCTTCATGCATAAGTGTCCTACAAATGTGTCGTCGATTATCCTCATGCGTCTTGGTGAGATATATCTTCTTCATGCAGAGGCGCTTGCTATGACAGGTGACCTCGCGAAGGCGACTGAGTATGTAAACATCATACGTAACCGTGCCGGCATCAAGGAGTACACGGCAGACTTTGCAAGTCAGGATCAGGCAATTGAGAAGATTCTCCATGAGCGCCGTCTTGAGCTTGCGTTCGAAGGATTCCGTTTCTGGGACCTCGTCCGTCATGACAAGATCAAGGAGGTACACGACCGTATGCCTCAGGAGGATCCATATTGGCAGACAAGAAGACCGATGACTGATGCAACAATCCTTATGCCTATCCCTCAGTCGGTTCTTGATAACAACCCGAGACTTACCCAGAACGATGGATATTAACAGATGAATTCTATGGAATTGAAGAAACTTCTAATTGCCGGATTCATGACATGCCTATGTGCATGCAACTGCGTGGGGGAGAAGCCTGAAAATCCGGATGATCAGCAGGGAACAGTTACTCCTCCGGTAGAAGAGACATTTGATGTGACCGTATATAAGACGTCGGCAGACAAATCATATCTGTTTGCCAGGTCCGGTTTCGATTTCAGCAAGCCGGGCAGCATGTCTCCGAATCAGATCGTATATGACAAGACCAGGACCCAACAGGAGATTGACGGTTTCGGCCTGGCAGTGACAACGGCTTCGTGTTATAACCTCCTGCAGATGTCTCAGGAGGACAGGACTGCTTTCCTGACAGAACTCTTCTCAAAGGACAACATCGGATCAAGCCTTATCCGTGTGGCTATCGGAGCTTCGGACTTCTGCGTAGGCGACAACTACACATGGTGTGATAAAGAAGGAATGCAGAATTTCGCTGTGCATTCGCAGGATAAGGAATTGTTGTTCCCTATCCTCAAGGAGATCTATGCCATCAACCCTGATGTTAAGATCATCGGTTCCCCATGGTCGTGCCCTAAATGGATGAAGGGTTCACATAAATACTATGATGGTTATGATGAGTCTGTCCTTGAGTCTGAATTCGACAGCTGGACAAGCGGACGTCTAAGACCTTCCTGCTACGATGACTATGCCGAGTATTTCGTGAAGTGGATACAGACGATGGAGGCTGAAGGCTTCGATGTGTACGCTGTGACCATGCAGAACGAGCCTCTCAACCATGGCAATTCAATGTCTATGTACATGCCGTGGAAGGATCAGCTTAAGTTCATCAAGGTCCTCGGTCCTGCAATCCAGGCTGCCGGTCTTGATACCAAGATCATGCTTTACGACCATAACTACAATTATGACGGCAAGACTGACCAGGACAATTATCCGCTCAACATCTATGCTGATCCAGAGGCTTCAAAGTGGGCTGCGGGTTCGGCATGGCATAACTATGGCGGCAGCGTAACAGAGCTCAATGAGATATACAAGACATATCCTGACAAGGGCATCTGGTTTACCGAGGCTTCCATTGGAGAATGGAATTACGACCTTAACGGCCAGGTGGGTGGAAAATTCAATCCGTTTGTATTGGATGAGTACTCAAACGTGTTCATGGGAACCATGAGCCGCGGAGGCAGGGGTGTCACATATTGGAACCTCATGCTTGACCAGAACAAGGGTCCATATAGTCCTCATGCAGGATCATGCAAGACATGCTATGGAGGAGTGACGATCAACTCCACTAACTATAAAAGCATCACAAGGAATGCACATTGGTATCATGTGGCTCATGCTTCGGCAGTAGTGAAGCCGGGTGCAAGGAAACTGGATGTGAATACATCGGATTTCCATTCGAATTTCGAATGCCAGATGTTCCTGAATCCGGATAATACCATCGGTGTCCTCATCTGCAACAGGCAGGATAAGGATCAAGCGCTTGTCTTTGCTAACACACAGTTTACAGTTAAGTATAATGTGCCTGCAAAGAGCTTGGTATCACTCATCTGGCAGGAGTAAGTCTCTGTCATGACGAGAAATCTGAAACAACTAAATAGAAATATGATATGAATAGAATATTTAAAGCAATAATGGTTCTCGGAACTCTTGCCGCACTGTCTTCCTGCTACAAGGAGCCTGTGTTCGAGTTTGCCCAGAAGGGACCGGACATGACCATCGACTGCGATGAGTCAGCCCTCATGGGAGGCAAGATTGATTTCACGGCAGATCTTTCAGATGCAGAGTATCCGCTTTCCGTCCTCAATGCAAAACTGTATTGGGATCTTGAAATGGGTCTTGTCGCAAGTGAGACTCAACTGCGTACCGCCACAGAAGGAACTTATGCAGGATCATTGTCAATTCCTTTTGTCAAAGATCTCAGTAATGGAATTGCTGCGGTTGTATTCAATGCAGTAAACACACATCTCGGTGAGTCCTTCGATACTGTGTATGTTGCGATCAACCGTCCTCAGTTTGAGTCATTGACTCTTGCAAGCGGTGATTCGTGGAGAAGAAGCCTTACTCCGGTTGAAGGCAAGACTCACGAATATTCATATACAGGAACTATTCCAGCTGATTTCAAGCCATTTATAATTACTCCGGCCATTGATGGCAAGGGTACCGAAGTTACATTTGGCTGGAACGGAACGGAAATTGTCCCTGATGGTCTTGAGCCTATCCCTTTCGACATAATGGGCAGTGGTACCGTGTCTTTCAACACCAGAACATTCGAAGGAGCTCCTTTCATCAAAATCATAGTGAACGGCTCGCCGGCAATGCCGATACCAGGTGGTGCATTCAGGGCTCATGTGAACATCACCAAGGGTAGCAAGCTTGAGGTTGAAGGTGTCGAGGATATGTCTCAGTGGTATGTGGATCCAGATCACTTCAGGGTCGAGTCAGACGGCATCTATTTCAACGCAGTCGACGGTTACTACAACTTCGACATGGATGCCCAGAACAAGTTTGTGACCGTGCGTCGTGCAGATGCTGAGGGTAATACCGCTACATATGCTGACGAAGGTGCAATCATCCTCATGGGATGGGGTGTCGCACATCCTGTAATGACCAGCCAGGTAGGTTGGGAGAACGGACTCTACCTTACTCTTGCAGAGGTTGAGGACGGCGTATACCAGTTCTCAGGAAAGGCAGTAGAGGAAACAGATGGAACTACTGTTGGTGGTGTATGGAGATATGACTATCTCTCGTTCAAGTTCTTCGGTCAGGCAGGATGGGGCGCTGAGTATGGCACTGTAACTCTTACAGACGAGGCCAAGAAGTATCTCCAGAATGCAGGTAACATAGAGCTTGCGGCAGGTGTTCAGCTTGAGCTTGGTGCGGAGTACGTCATGACTGTTACAGAATGTACACCTCTCGATGCTAACACTAAGTTCAACTGTACTATTGACTTCCGAAAGAAATAATATCTTTCGGTTATAAACACTAAAAAAGGGAATGGTCAAATCTGATCATTCCCTTTTTTTATAGTTATAGGGTAAGTTTGGCCACACCATCCAAACTTACCCTATAACTATATTAAAGCCTATAATTATTGTGATTAATAAAGTCCGATGGCGGAGATGTTGGCCGTGGCGCGGGTTGAGGTTATCGTTACGCGGATTTGCTCGGCCTGGGTCTTTTCGAATCTAAGAAGTCTTCTGTAACCGATGGTGCTTCCTTCTGCAATGAGTTCCCACTCTCCGTCCTTAAGGGCCTCAACTGTGAAGCTTTCCACTCTCTGACCCTTCGAGATGTCCTCGCTGATGAGGAAGGTTCCGAACATGTCGTCGCTATTGACATTGAATATCCTGGACTCACCGTTTTCAGCCTTCCATGTCTTCTTCAAAGGTTCCACGAGATTGCCGTCGAAGATCTTGTCAATCGCGCTTCTGAACTCATGAAGTCTCTCTACGTCATTCTCATGCAGCAGACCTCTTCTGTCTGGCGGGATGTTCAGCAGCAGGACTGAGTTCCTGCCCACGGATTGGTAGTAGATGTCGATGAGGTTGTTCAGCGACCTTACCTGTGCGTCCTGTTCTGCGTGGTAGAACCAGCCCGGTCTGATGGATACGTCTACCTCTGAAGGGTACCAGTAGAGCTGCTTAGCCTGCGCGATGATCTCGCGGCTTCCCATGTCAGCTGACATTTCAGTGAGCCCGAGCTGCTCCCTCTGTTCCAATGCCCCGTCCTCTGAAACCGGTCCGAAAGCATTCACGCTCCACTCGGTCTTGCGTCCGAGTCCGCCCTCGTTACCGACCCATCTTACATCATTTCCCATGATTGCGGTAACGGCCTGAGGCTGGAGCTTTCTGATGGCTGCATGGATCGCCTTCCAGTCATAGACCTGCACCTTGCCGTTTGGGCCTTCGGCGCATGCTCCGTCAAACCATACTTCGCTGATCTTTCCATAATTTGTAAGCAGCTCAGTAATCTG
>JAEIGA010013689.1_pt1 | contig 12346 bp, 15 predicted proteins | sample 9270691 | NCBI WGS metagenome assembly JAEIGA01 (sample SAMN17057246, study PRJNA624740) | gut metagenome | biome: biome; isolation source: fecal sample | host: Bos grunniens | place: China: Xizang | collected 2019
ATACCGAGAGGGTAGTCTTAACAGTAGGATTAATGTCTGTGGTTGCGTCCTTTGCACAACCTGCGGCGAGCATAGCCAATGCCAAACCGCAAATAACTGAAAACTTCTTCATTTTCTTTGTTGTTTTTGGTTTAACAATAGGTTACTCGTCCCAACCGAGACCATCGTTAGGTGTGAGACCCTCAACACCTTGGAGAGAGTCGATGAAACCACGCTCCGTAACGAAGAGTGTTACATCAATCTGGGGTGCGAGATATTCCCCCCCCCCTTAAAATTGCGTTGTTTTTCATAAAAATGCTGAAAAAATTAATAAAAAGTTAGTTTGTGTAAAATGTTTATATTGTCGTTTTCTTATCAAATCGTCGCCTGCTTGCACTATGCATTAATATGCGGCTGTTGCAAGTTGTGGTTTTTTATGTTAAAACTTGATTTTCAACTCCTTTATATCGAGCAAAATTATAGAAAAACATTCGAAAAGGCAAATAATTTTGTAAGAATTTTTTACACCACCGAGCTATATATTATATAGGTATGCGTATAAGAGTGTCGAATATCGCCCCCAGAGGTCGCTGTAACGCATATTTTTTGCATAAAGCTTGAGTCAAATTTTTTTTGAAAAATGGTGAGAAAAAGAGTTGCCAATAAAAATTTTTTTCGTACATTTGCATCAGCAAAGGTTCGCAAATCGTTCACGCAACGGTTGCGATGAAAAGGGAAGATGGGTGAAACTCCCACACAGTCCTCGCTGCTGTAAGTCCACAACTCCTCGGAGTTGGTTACTGCCGAAAATCTTTGCCACTGACCCCTCGAGGGTTGGGAAGGCATCGGCATCGGATAAGTCAGAAGACCTGCCTTGGCGTTTAGGAATTTTTACCTGCGGCGGACGGGGAAAAATCATCGGGGCTTATCACGGCATAAGGCGTCTGACAGATTTTGCAAAGGCATATTGGCTTTTGTTTTTTAGGTTTTCGCACAGGTTGTATTCCGCTGTGCGAACGGACACTTTTTAACCATTTGTTTAACTTAAAAAATTAAAAGCAATGAAGAAGATTTTTGCAATTTTGGCAATCTGTGCATTGGCGGCAGGTTGTAGTTCAGACAACGGAGAGGGTAGCGGTATCACCCGCACAACGCTCGATTTCGAGGGTGCGGCGTGGGATGCGTTGGTCGATTCGAAACAGTATGGCGGCGAGCTGCTCTACCAAACCGAGGGCTATTCGTGGTACGACGAGGCGACGGATCTCTACCACCGCGTGAATGATGGTATGGGCGGAGAGTACTACTTCTGCGGAGGTATGGCACTGTCGAACTACTTTACGACCGACTTCACGACCGCCACATCGTTTATGGAGCAGCTGACCGTATATGCACCGTCGGCACACTCGGGCAAAAACTGCATCGTGTCGAACGGCTACCACTCGTCGTTCTCGGCGTATGGCTATGGCGATTGCCCCGTACTGCAATTCAAAACGCAAGCCGCACATATCGAGAGTGCGTGGGTGGCAAATACGTCATACTCCTATGCGGCAACCATCGGCAACTTCAACGAAATGGCTGACCCTTTGAAGAGCAACCAATCGATATGGGTGCGTGCAACGGGTTATACGCTCGACGAGGCTGGCAACGAGGTGGAGGGCTCGTCGCTCGATTTCTACCTCTATGCGGAGGGCAAAGCAGCGTTCGAGGGGTGGAAAAAGTGGGATTTGACCCTCCTCGGCAAGGTCAATAGGGTGACGTTCGACGTGCAGTGGGATGGCGAAGGCGGTGCCGACGAGTTCTTGTATCCGGCATATTTCGCCCTCGACGATATCACTGTCGTCCGCTACGAGTAGGGCTGTTTTGGATTATTGTTTGGGGTAGGGAGTGTGCTATGTGTAAGGCATACTCCCTATGTTTTATGAGGATAGACTATTCAGCCGATTGCATTTGCTGTATGGCAAAATCCTGCCATTGTTCAAGAGCTTGTGCGGTCCTATATTGTGCAACAGAACAAGCAATTACATAAAATACAAACCAAGCGATCAAAATAATACATAAGATGTACACCACCTTCTTTAATTTTTCGTTTTTCATAAGATTTTCATTTTTTAGAATTTGTTTGGATGTTAAATTGCCTTTATTTTTGAGTTCATTCGGACGCCGTTATCCTTACTCGATAGGGCAATGCTCCCCATATCTGATAGTGCAATGCTGGCACCCTTATCCGACCCCCCCCATATCCTAATGGTGTAATATGGATATTATGTTAAATAATTGATAGGGTATTTCTATTTTAGAGCGTTAGTGTGCCGATTGGCTCTTTTTTGAGCAACTGATTAAGGCTTAAATGGTTATCGTTTGCACACTGTGCAAATAGTCATATTCGTAGCGAGAAATCTCTATTCGCTGGCGTTTGGCAACATCTTTGCCGTTGCGAAGTTGTTTTGTGCATTGTCAAGCGTAGTTAATGAGAAATTTTTCGACACCGTCTGCGGCAGAATCTCCTGACCATCTGGTGAAAATTGTTATCCCGATTTATCGTCAGCAGCTGACCGATTACGAATACAGCTCGCTGCAAAACAACGTCGCAGTTTTGGCTCGTTATCCGATTGCGTTGCTGGCTCCCGACGGGCTCGATATATCGGCAATTGCACGATGCGTCGGAGAGCCGGAGGTTGTGCGGGTACCGGCGGATTGGCTCGGCGAACGGTGCGGCATCGAGGGCTATAACCGAATGATGCTCTCGGCAGATTTTTATCGTCTATTTCGAGATTATACCTATATATTAATATGTCAGACCGATGCGTGGGTGTTTCGTGACGAGCTTGCTGCGTGGTGTCGCCGAGAGTACGACTATGTGGGTGCTCCGTGGGTAAAACGCCCAAGGTATAGCTATTTCCCGCTCAATATCTACTTCCTTTTACGAAAGCAATACCATATTGTACGTCAGCGACTTATGTGCCGTGGAGAGTTTGCTGCACCGACCCGCTACGAACGCTTTGGGCGAGTTGGTAATGGTGGCTTGTCGCTGCGTAGGGTCGATAGTTTCATCAAGGCGTGCAATGCCTATCCGTGCGAGATTGAGTTCTTCAATTCGCACAATCAGATGACCTGCAACGAGGATTGGTTTTGGGCCCTGATACCATCCGAATTTAGCCGTCCCGATGTTGCCGAAGCGTTGCAATTCGCTATCGACGACTACCCTAAACGCTGCCTGAAACTCAACGGCGGCGAACTCCCGTTTGGCTGTCACGGCTGGTCGAAACGCCGAAATTTTGATTTTTGGAAGGATATAATTGTTCCACACTCTCGCCCAAGTTCGAGGTAGTATATTTTATTATAGTTGTATGGAATCTTGCGTTGCGAAGACTACGTCACGATGTTCTTCACTACACTCTTTGTAGAGCTCTATGCAGAGTTGTTGGCATTGCGAAAAAATCTGGCGATTATACTCATCGGCTGTTGTTGCGTCGAAAGATTCTTGACATTGCTGTTTTATGAATTTTGATAACGTGTCAAACAGAAAAGGCACATATTGCTTGTCGATCTCTGCAACGTACTCTCTGATTGGTAATTTATTACGCATCTTACGAACTCTGTCGCACATTCTCTGTGAACGTTGCAAAGCCTCCTCCAAAATTGCTCGACGACACAACTCTTGTCGGTTGTCAAGAGTGGAGTCTGTGGCGATTATGGGTTCTTGTGTAACATTCTGTTCGGATGAGGGTTGATTATTGACTTTATACAGATTCCAAACGAAAATAAATACAAATGTGCCCAAAACGGCGGCTGCTATATATTGCCAATATTGCATATAGCTGGTCTTTGTGATTGGAGCAGTTGTATGTGTGTTGTCCGATTGGTTTAGGTTTGTTAGTTCGCAGAAATCGCTCCACCCGGCCGTGCCGACATATCGAGCCAATACGGATAATGTTGATGGTCGAGGTATGGTACTTTGCCCCTTGTATCCGAATATACGTTTGAGGGTTGATACACTGATAATCTCGCCGGTCGCTTTTTCGATTGCAACCGAAAGCAAATCATAGTCGGTTGGAGCATCGAGGGTTCGCCCAAACTGCTCCAAGACACGTTTTTTCAGTAACTCTATCTCTTGTGCATACTCCATATCACGTACAAAGATATGACTTTTTTGCTATATATTCAACTTGTGAACTGTTATGAACCGTTGTGGATTTGATGTAATTGTCGATTAAAACTACTTTTGTCACAACGTTTAGCAACAACCCCGCAAGGAGTTTTGGTTTTTTCAAATATGTTTACTAATTTTGTTGTGACATATTGATTTACACAGAGAGTGTAAGTTTATTCTCGTATTTGCGAACTTGGGAAATTCGAAAATTGGGTAGAGAATAAGCGGACTGCTTCTTGCAGCATATTCCTCTAATAGGTAGAGGGATACGTGTGGGGTTGTTGCTTGTTTGTACTCAAAGGTTTCCCAAGACCTGCAAATACCGAACAAGCTTCGGTTCCACACTTTCTTTACTATTTTTCTTCGTCGGAGCCGCGAAGATAGATAAAGCAATATGAAAATCTTTACTTACAAAGGTCTCTTTTTGACCTTTTGTGTGGCGACACTCTTCTCGTCACTCTTCTTTACGTCGTGTGGTGCATCAGGTCCCGAAAATGCAGACTCTCCCGGAATTAAGAATTGGGTTCTTGAAAAGTGTTGCTACTCGCAAAAGTTCCAAGAGTTTGTGAATGAACTCACTTTTGGAAATATATCGGTTAAGGGGTTTGAAAGTTGGTCGGGAATGGATGCTCCCGTGCCGATGAATCTCTCGCACGCGTGCGTACTCTTGTTAGATTATTATAGATGTATGTCCGAAGATGTTGGACTTAATAAGCAGAAGTTCGTTATAGAGAACTTGGAGCGAGTGGTGAACTTTTTAAACGAGGACTCTCCGTATTTTCCTACAAGTGATAAGGATTTCGAGACATCTTATTATCGTGTTTTGAGTGAGATTGACACAGCTCTGCCATTGATACGCAGTTTGATGGAGGCGTATGCTGATTTTAGTTTTGCCTATGCCGATAGTTGTGTTCAGATGGTAAATTACGACTTTGATTTGGATGCAACGGGCGACACTTACGACGGCTACTATATTACCTATCGAATAGTTCACGAGAATGCAGCTAAACCATATGTTCTGATGCAGCTCACCGAGTTTGAGGATGGTCGCTATGAAGTTAGTATCGTGGATAAAGAGCGAGTGATTTCGGATTTGGATATTTATGGGTTATAAATATTTATAACCATCTATATAACAACAACTAAAAAAAATTAAATTATGGAAAATCTAAAACAAAATCAGGCGGAGCTATCCGCAAGTGAACTTTTGCAGGAGTCTATTAAGAGCTATCTTGCATCACACGCAAAGTGCTACAAATCAGTAAAATTGGCAGGTGATACGCTGACAGACGAGGTGGTTGCAAAACACGCCTACTATGCACAGCCAAATTCCAATGAGAAGCCTCTGATGGCTGTTGGTATAGCCAATTTCGTAACGAAGTATTTTAATCTTAACGGTACACTTTTGGTAACCGATCGCTTCCTCTACTACAAATTGGTTAATGCTGCTGGCTCACTGCTTCCGATGGTTAAATTGTTTACTAAACGCAGTACGGGTATTATTCCGTTGTCGTCGATTAAGGAGTTCCGCATCGGTACCGATATTATGACATTGGATGGTAATTACTTTGGTCACGAGGTAATCGTAAATGGGTCTGTTTTGGGTCTTGTAACCTTTGGAGGACTTAATCGTGATGGTGCTGCCGAGGAGGTAAATCAAATATTAAGCAGAGTATTCTAATGGTCAAGAATTTTGACGCACGATCCCGAATAGTACATCGTATACGTACGTATAATCAGATAGTTGCAGTATTGATATCGGCTCCGATTGTTATAGTTGCTATGTGGTTTATGTTTGGATTTGCTCATTCGTTTCGGAGCGAATACATCGTGTTGCGAGTAGCCGTGATTTTTGGAACATACGTAGCAATATATTATATGGCAAATATTATATATACGATTGTCTTGGCTTTGTGTAGTCAGACCGTAATGCGTCTATTTTATAAAAACGAACTTAAAAAGAACAATTTATTATGAAAACATTCTCTATTGTAACCTTTATTTTGATGGTATTAAGTGTATTTATGGTACTCGATTCGATATCAACACTTGAACCAGTACTTGATAATATCGAAATACTTGGAGCATTTACTAATGAACTCGAAGAGTTCTCTGACGAGGTATATGGTGTAGTTGGTTGGGCTTTGATTTTGTCGATTTTAGGTAGTGTTTATTCCATAATGGTATATGTCAAACTACGTAAGCAAGCTCATACAACACCTACGGAGGAGCTTATGGAGTTGGGAAAACTTCGAGAGCGAGGCATATTGTCAGAGGATGAATTTGATGCACGCAAGCGAGAGATTATGATGCAAAAGTAACATCTTATTAGATAACAGCCGTTGTGTGTGCTATTGCATCCGCTGCGGTTAATTGAAGATAGGCTGTCGCAACAATTTTGTCGGGACAGCCTATCTTTTGCTATATTTCAGCGGATGATTTATCCGAAAATGGGGCTTGGCGGTTGAATTTCTCTAATTGAGAAAAATTCCGAGCCACAGATTTGCAGCCGTAAGTTGTTGATATTGTGCGATTAAGCAATTAAATCTGGCAATTTTAACCCTCCGAGAGTGCGATATTTATCGCAATTCGATACTCTGCCCACGAAAAAATGGGCAAATTTCTCTCCAAATTTACTCTTTCGGGGTGTAGGCCTCGAAACTCTTGTCGGCATAGACGATGATGACCCGTTCGATTGGTTGCGAACTCTTACCCGAGCCGAGAGCCTGTGCGAGTGACGCAACCGATCGCTGCTCCGCAGCTCTATTGTCGGAGAGTGGGGCAGAGTCGGCCGACGAAGAATTTTCGCTCTTGACCTCGTCCGAGTTTTGAGATTGCTCCGACTCTTTAAATGCGGGGTTGTAAATTTCGTCGGACGCACCAAGCCACCAGTAGGGGTTATACTTTGGGAAGGTCGATACAATCTTTCCGGTCAATTGGTAACTCGGTTTATTTCGATTGGCGAGAATATGCGACACAACGGCGGAATTTACATCGAGCATTGCAGCGACCTTTCCGACCGTCAAATTCTCCTTCATCATCACAAATCTTAACTTTTTCTCCATTTTTGTCGATTTTTTGCAAATGTAAACAAATTTTCCAATATGTGCAACTTTTTATGTCGAGTTGTAAAATGTTAATAACTCTAAACAATGTTTACAACTGTAAATAATTCTAAATAGGTTAAAAGAGTCTGGTATTTATATATTATTATAAACTTTATGTAAAAGTCGTAAATTACTGATAAATAAGAGATATAACACCAATTTAGTACTATGTACGAGGATAATACCTGAAAACACATCTACACGCGTATGTATATCGTAAAAAGATTTACGTAAAATTCGTAACTAACTGATATATAGTAAATAAAAATCGATAATTCAATAATTGTACTGCCGTATTTTGTGGTAAATTTTGCCACAATTAAGCGATGCGGTTTTGTTACAATTGTTATTAAGTCGGAGTATAAAACAACCATTGTTAATATTACAAATGTATAAAATGGAAGATATAAAGAGATTTTATTCGTTACAAATGTAATTACAAATGTAACAAACGCCCGAAAATAGTCCGTTTTGACACTATTTCCATCAACTACCCTGCTATTTTATGATGATTTTAACAGCAGCCGTTATATTATGTTAAATATGGAGATACGCAGAGAAATAAAAACGCCTTTATATTGCTGAATATAAAGGCGTTATAAAGTTGTTAACAACTCCCCTACTTCGACAGCTCTGCTGCTATTTTTGCAAACTCTTCCGGAGTGAATTTCAGCTTTTCGCGGTGGAAATCAACATCACTTTCGCTGTTAATTGGGATAAGATGTATGTGTGCGTGTGGTACTTCGAGGCCCAAAACCACTACTGCTACCCTACGGCATTGGCTAAATGATTTGATTTTCTTCGCAACCTCTTTTGCGAATACCATCATCTCGCCCAGCATATCGTCGTCGAGGTCGAAGATGTAGTCGGTTTCGCACTTCGGAACGACAAGCGTGTGGCCGGCTGCCAATGGGTTGATGTCAAGGAATGCAAAGAACTTGTCGCTCTCTGCCACTTTGTAGCAAGGAATCTCCCCTGCGATAATTCTCGAAAATATAGTTGCCATATAGTCTGTTTTTACAGTTTACTCGTTATCTTTGAATTTCGGAGTCATAATTTCGGAGTATATAACCGCACTGCGGAGGTCGAAATTGTCGGCTATTTCGCCTAAAACACCGCTATTTTCGTCTGTTTTACTATCCGCTCCACGCGTAGGTCTGGTTGTCGGGGTTGCGGCGTGAACGGTTGCTGTCGCCGTTTGTTTGCGAGGAACTTGCTGTTTTACCGCTTTCTGCTCTGTTTTAATGCTCTCCAATAGCGGTGCTACGCTGCTCGTTGGCGTGGCGTATGGCGGCTCCTCTGCTGTGTTTGTAGCCATATCGTCGCTCTCGGCACCGCTTGGGGTGTCACTATTGGGGCCTATTGATATCAACTTAATTAGCGAAGATATCAATCGCAACACCAATACAGCGACTAATATGATAAGTGTGGTACTCATCTCTACCCTCCTAATCTCTATTATCTACCCCTCGTTTGACCTGTTCGATGCCCTTTACCTTGCGGAACTTATCCATAATGGCATTCAGAGCGTCTGTTCCTTGCACATAAATGCTCAATTTGCCCTCGAAAATGCCGTCGTGACTACGAATACCAACCTCGCGGATATTGATGCTGAAATCGTCCGAAACAATGCGTGTAATCTCCGAAAGAATACCCATTCGGTCGATTCCTCGCAACTCGATGGTCGAGAGGTACGACACCGCCTTGTGTTGCGACCATTTAATCTGGTCTTTAATGATGTTCTTGCCAAAGAGTGATGCGAGTCGATTGAGTTCGTTGCACGATGATTTATGCACAATAATTCGCCCCGTCGTAGGGTCTTTGAAGCCCGCAACGCTATCGCCCGGTAGCGGATTGCAGCACGAAGCGATTATAAATTCGTCGGAAGGTGTTGTGTTAACCTCCGGTGTCGCAACCTCCTCGTCGTAGTTTTTCTTGTCGGAGTTGTCACGCCACAACTTCCAGAATTTCAGTATTTTGCTTGCGGAGTTCGATTTGAGGACCTTATCCAGATTATCCAATTTTACGATTCCCGCACCAATCTTGCTATACAGCTCATCCTTGTTGTTGCAGCCATACGCCGGCAGCACTTTGCGTAGCACACGGCCACTCATAGTGATATTAAACTCTGCCAAACGCTGCTCGAACAGCTTCAAACCGTACTCGATATTGTTCTGGCGTTCACGTTTCAGGTAGTTCGTAATCGCCTGCTTTGCCTTGGTGGTGGTTACAACGTCGAGCCACTCCGCGTGAGGACGGGCATTGTCGGCTGTGATAATCTCGATTTGATCGCCCGACTTTACCTGCTTGGTGATTGGCTCGATTTTGTGGTTGATTTTTGCACCGATAGCCTTGTTGCCAATCTTGGTATGGATATCGTACGCAAAGTCGAGTGCCGTAGCTCCAAACGGCAGAGTTCGCTGCTCTCCTCGTGGCGTAAATACCGTGATTTCAGAGGTATATAGCGATAACTTAAAGTTATCCAAGAACTCCACGGCGTTCTCCGTTGGGCCATTCAGGGCGTCGCGAATCTTATGGAGCCAATTGTCGAACGCATCGTCGTTTTGCGACAGGGTTGCCTTCTTGTACTTCCAGTGTGCGGCAAATCCGTGTTCGGCAATCTCCTCCATTCGCTGCGTACGAATCTGCACCTCTACCCACTCGCCGTCGGGGCCCATTACGGTTGAGTGCAGAGCCTCGTATCCGTTCGCTTTCGGCATACTTATCCAATCACGCAGACGGTCGGGTTTTGGGGTGTAGATATCGGTAATCGAAGAGTATATCTGCCAACACTGCGTCTTTTCGGATGGGAAAGGCAACGCTTTGAACACCACTCTGATAGCGAATATGTCGTAGATCTCCTCGAATGGTATCTGCTTGCGTTGCATCTTTGTCCAAATGGAGTATATGCTCTTTACACGACCCGAAATTTCGTACTGTATATTGTTGCGGTTCAGCACCTCGATAATCGGTGCACAGAACTTGTCGATATACTGCTTGCGGGCAGCGTCGCTCTCCATAATCTTACGCGAAATCTCGGCATACTCTGTCGGGAAGCGATACTTCATACAGAGGTCTTCGAGCTCGCTCTTTATCGGGTAGAGTCCCAATCGATATGCCAACGGAGCAAACAGATGTATGGTCTCGCCCGTGATTTTAATCTGCTTGTCTTGGGGCATAAAGCCCAATGTTCGCATATTGTGCAGACGGTCGGCAATCTTTATCAGAATTACACGCACATCGTCCGACAGCGTGAGCAACACCTTGCGGAAATACTCCGCTTGTGCCGACGTGTCGGCATTGAATACGCCCGACATTTTGGTCAGACCATCGACCATCGATGCGATTTTGGAGCCGAAAATACGCTCCATATCCTCGACCGTATAGTCGGTATCTTCGACTACGTCGTGCAGCAGTGCAGCGACTACCGACTTGACACCCAAGCCGATTTCGTCGATTACAATCTTTGCAACAGCAATAGGATGCAGGAGGTAAGGCTCTCCCGAGCGACGTCTTACCCCCTGATGTGCCTCCTTCGCAAGGAAGAATGCACGCTTAATGAAGTTCCAATCTTCGTCTGTTTTGCAGATTCGGCGACACGACTCCGTAAGGTCGTTCCACGCACTCTCGATTAGGATTTCATCATTGCTGTTGTAGTTATCCATTGCTTATGCTCTATTTTTGGCTCATCATCTCTTGGCGAAGCTTTGCCTCGATTTCGGCAGCAAGTTCGCTATCGTTGGTGAGCAAATCCTTCACGGCATCGCGACCCTGACCGATTTTGCGTTCACCGTACGAGAACCACGAGCCCGCCTTCTTGATGATGTTGAAATCAACCGCAAGGTCAATAATCTCGCCAATTTTTGAGATACCCTCGCCGAACATAATGTCGAACTCTGCCTTCTTGAATGGAGGTGCCACCTTGTTCTTAACAACCTTTACACGGGTGCGGGTGCCGAGCTGCTCGTCGCCATCCTTGATTACCGATGTGCGACGGATATCGATGCGGACACTTGCGTAGAACTTCAATGCGTTACCACCTGTCGTAGTCTCCGGGTTGCCATATACAACACCGATTTTATCACGCAGCTGGTTGATGAATATGCAGACGGTCTTGGTCTTTGCAATGCTCGATGTGAGTTTGCGGAGAGCCTGCGACATCAATCGAGCCTGCAAGCCCATCTTCGCATCGCCCATCTCACCCTCGATTTCCGCCTTTGGGGTCAATGCTGCGACCGAGTCGATAACGATGATGTCGATAGCACTCGAACGAATCAGCGAGTCGGCAATCTCCAACGCCTGCTCACCATTGTCGGGTTGCGAAATCAACAGATTATCGACATCCACACCCACCTTTTGTGCGTAGTAGCTGTCGAATGCGTGCTCGGCATCGATAAATGCGGCAACACCACCCTGCTTCTGTGCCTCGGCAATGGCGTGGATTGCCAATGTGGTCTTACCCGACGACTCGGGACCGTAAATCTCGATAACACGACCCTTTGGATAGCCACCTACGCCCAACGCTACGTCGAGTGTGATTGAGCCCGTAGGGATTACAGCAACATCGGCAACATCTTCGCTGCTCATTCTCATAATGGAACCCTTGCCGAAATCCTTTTCGATCTTCTCCATTACGGCCTTCAAAACTTTCAACTTTTCAGGATTTACCTGTGGTTTGTTCTCGCTCATAATTGTATATTTTTTTGTTATTATCTAATCAATAATCGTCGAAATACTCTTGTTAAGGAATATTTACCCTCAAAGTTATGAAAAATTCTCGGAATTTCATCAGAAATTTCCAAAAACTTTCCCTCGCAGGGGTAATAATTACCACTGCATAGTCGAAATTATCTGTGCATTGAACTCCTCTTCGGTGTTGTTGAGTCGTCTGGCACACGACGGACAACGAATTGCAACGTCGGTCTCGACAACGGTTTCGCAACCTACGCACTGCATAATTGTTCCGAAATCTGTTCCTGCAATGTGGAGAAATTCTGTGCCACAATGCTCACATCTGATTTTGTAACTTGCTCCCATTTTTGTAATAGTTTTTTAAGGTTTAACTCTATTTTTATGGTGCAAAGTAACAGCCATTTTTTGACAACTTGTG
>JAEIGA010013690.1_pt1 | contig 12345 bp, 7 predicted proteins | sample 9270691 | NCBI WGS metagenome assembly JAEIGA01 (sample SAMN17057246, study PRJNA624740) | gut metagenome | biome: biome; isolation source: fecal sample | host: Bos grunniens | place: China: Xizang | collected 2019
AAAAGCTAACCATTCCTTACCACCGATGTATAATTTTTGAATTTTTGAGGAATAAATCAGTTCTACATCATCCACATACAAAGAGTTCCCTTCGTATAAACCATCATTGGCACGGTAGTTAGGATAGTTACTCGAGGAGAAAATGATATTCATCATTGTGGGGATATCATTACTAAAGTAGTATATAGGTACGCGGATATTCGTCCATTGACCATACTCTTTTTTCTCGCGCCACATACCTTCGGCTATTTGATTCGCCTTTTGATCTGTGCCACACTCATTGGCGTCCAATGCCAAACGTATATCACTTTCCTCATTTGTCTGACCAATGGAGGTACAATTACCATTCTTGGACTTGTATTTACTTCCTTTAGATGTTCCGGACCATGCGTAATAAAGAAGGTAAAAATCCTCTTTGGTTACATTCGCACCAGTACGCTTAATCCATACCGACATCGAGTCTGGACGATGTGTGAAGTTAAGACCACCAGAAGTACCAGCAGTTGCAGTCTTTGTGTCAATACCTTCAAGGTGACTCCATGGCTTACCCAATGAGAAATAGCCTGGAGACACTTCGGTTATACCTAAAGCACCTACTTTGGTGTCTTGCACCATTAGGGAATAACTGCCAGTGTGACCCGATTCTTGATGAGTTAAGTTAAATTTGATTCCTACTTGCTCAATGTTACTAACATTCCAACTTGCAGGCTGAATCTTACCATCAAATTTCGCACCACTCCAGTCTTCAAAACCTGGATTAGGTACTTGTTGACCAAAGCACATAGCTCCAATCAAGAGAATACATGTACTTACAAATAAGCGTCTAAAGTAAATTTTTGTCATATTGTTTATAAATTTTATATTACGTTTTGATGTTCAATTATTAAGATTTCTATAAGTAAATAACTGCATAAAAACCCAAAAACGGCTGCAAAATTAATATAAACAAATTGAATGTGCAAATTTCTCATGCGCGCGCATGCGTTTTTATTAAATATGTACACCTTTTTCCAAATATTATGCGTATGCCTCATTTACCAAAGCCTATTATCTCTTCACATTAAGCTTCTCTAAATTTCCACATAATCCCCTATCTATTCTTTATCTATCCCATATTTTACTTAGTTATTACTTAGCTATTACTTAGTTATTACTTAGTTATTAGTTAGCTATAAAGATATCTATATCGAATTTATACCTTAAAAATAACCTAGCTTTTTGCTTTTAATAAAAAAAATTGTACCTTTGTGCAAATTTTCAAATTTAGAGGAAAAATGCAAGTAGAGTCTAACATATTGACGCCGCAAATACGAGTAGTGGTCCTTGATCTAGATGGCACGCTATATGCTAAATCTCGTATGGTATGGCGTATGTTAAGTGCGGCTCCTAAGGACTGGAGACGAATGCTAGCGGAGAGAAAAACACGCAAAAAAATGAGAGGAAAGTGGTTGCAAAACGAAGAGATGTTCTATCAAACTTATTTTCATACTATGGCAACCTACTGCAACGATACCCCTGAGAATTTGCGATTATGGTACGTCAATCGTTATATGCCGATGATGGTCAGCGTAATACGAAAATACTACAAGCCTGTAGATTGGCTAAATAATTTCGCTAGTCTTTGTAAGACAAAGGGAGTGAAGATGGTGGTATTATCTGATTATGGACACACCCACGAGAAACTTGAGGCTTTGGGAATTGATGAGGATATCTTTGATTGGGTGGTGTCGGCTCCTGAGTTGGGAGGACTGAAACCTGCTCCTCAACTTTTATATAAAGTGACTGAATATATGGAGGTTACACCGGATCAATGTCTCGTGATTGGAGATCGAAATGATACCGATGGTGCACTCGCGCAAGCAGTTGGGGCTTCATTCTGCTTAATTAAAAACTCTTAATCTTCCATTCAAGAGTTTCTAGGGATACTTACATGTTGGCATTGTAGTACTGGTGGTCATCTGTCACGTCTTCGCCTATGAATATGGGTAACTCTACCACTTGCTCTTCGTTGTCTAGTTCTATTTCAGCTATTACTAGACCTTCGTACTTACCGTGGAACTCGTCCACTTCCCATTTTAGTCCTTCTTCTTTGGCGGGAACTATCCAGCGTGTTTTGTTGATAATGGTGCCTTGGCATAGGTTCATCAACTCTTCTGCCTCACGCATATCAATCTCCTTTTCCCATTCGTACCGTGCGATATGCCCTGATGCAGGTTTGCCTTTAATAGTGAGATAGGCCTTCTCATCACTAATGCGCACGCGCACGGTACCCGTCTTTTCACGGGATATATATCCCTGACAAATGTGATGCCGAGCAACTGCTAACTTCTTGTAGCAGTCGCTCGTTACCAAGTATTTGCGTTCTATCTCCATATCTAACAGCGCAGCGTTCTAACAACGTAGTGGTCTAATATCTAACAGCGCAGCGTTCTATTTGCGCTTTGCGCAAATATTCACCAAATGCGCAATACCGCAGTACTCTATGCCCGAATGGGTGCTGAGACCTATCTCGCAGGTACGTGAATTGCTCACACCCATGGTTGCGCCTGCTTTCTCCACTTGTGGCTTGAGTTTTCGCAATGCCCATTCATTGAGTTCAGGATGGGTGAAACCTTTATCTCCTGCAAATGCACAGCAACCTATTTCCTCTGGTACTAGCACATTCTTTGCACATGCTTTAGCCACTCGAATAATAGAATCAGCCACGCCCATTTGTCGAGTAGAACAAGTCACGTGTACTGCTACGCAAGTTTCCAATGGCGTAATTTCTACCTCGCTCATTACAAACTTATCAATAAATTCAGCAGGTTCGTATAACTTCATATGTTGCATAGTATGGCGCATGCGATGCAAACATGGACTTTGGTCGCATAAGATTGGCCAGCGACCATTGTCACTAGCTTGCAGAAGGGCTAATTCCAATTCCGCAGCTTTGCGTTGTGCCTCATCGGGCATACCTTTGCTCTCCCAGATTGTACCGCAGCAAAGGTTTTCCATATTCTTAGGGAAGATTACCTTAAAACCTGCTTTGTTTAGTAACTCGGTCATGTCGTTAATCAGTGGCTTCTTTCCTGATCCCAAGCGTTGGTTCAAACATGATGGGAAATATACTACGCACTTGTCTTGTTGACCATGTTGACTATTCATGGCACTATATTCCATGGCTGTCTGTTTCTCTTTCTTACGTACAGGACGAGGCAGTGACGCTGTCCAAAGTGGAATCAATCCACCAGAACCATAATGCATTGCCTTGCCCAATAGTCCTGTGGTCTTATCGCCTAATATGTTGTGAGCTACATTGGCTACTTCTAATAGACCAGTTAGCGCAGTGCCAATACTAGATAAGTTCTTTCCTGCCCAATAGCCTAGTTTTTTGCCTACTGTACCCATATCGTGCTCACGAACTAAATGGATATAATCGCCAACATTGATTTTAATAGGGCAGGAGGTGGAACATAACCCATCACCTGCACACAAATCACGACCAATATAGCGGAAGTCTTTCTCCAACTGCTTTGCCAAACGTTGGTCTGCTTGGTCGTCCGAAGCTTTCAATCGCGCCAATTCGCGTTGCACGATGATGCGCTGACGACTAGATAATGCGTATCCACATGCTACGCAGTTCACTTCGCAGAATCCGCACTCAATACAGCGGTCAATCATTTCATGTACCTCTGGCAGTGGCTTGATATGCTCGATATATGAGTGTTCATCTTCATTGAAGATGACGCCAGGATTCATAATGTTATCAGGGTCAAAGAGTTTCTTTACTTCGTACATCAGTTCATACGCATCATCTCCCCATTCGCGACGAACAAATGGAGCCATATTGCGACCTGTTCCATGCTCAGCTTTAAGACTTCCGTGGTACTTATCTACTACCAAATCCACTACTGCACGCATCATACCATCGTATTGGGCAATGGCTTGAGGCGAGTCAAAGCGTTGATTGAGGATAAAGTGGTAATTGCCTTCCAATGCGTGACCATAGATGACTGCCTCTGGATAGTTGTGGTCGATAAACAGCTGTTGCAAATCTAGCGTAGCTTGTGCTAAATGCTCAATGGGGAAAGCAATATCTTCGATCAAGCAGGTGGTGCCTATCTCGCGAGTTCCACCTACTGCAGGGAAAATGCCGCTACGCATAGCCCAATACTTTCCGGTCAATATAGGGTCGGAAGTAAATGCAGCAGGCTGGCATAGTTCGTAGTGGCGCAACAAATCTTGCAAAGTTGCATTTTTCTTCTCCAACTCTTCCTTCGTCAGCGCATCAGTGCGAATCAGGGCTGCACCTGCGTCAAGAGGAAGTCCTTTCAGTTCTGGAAAATCTTTTTCTACAGTTTGCATGGCTTTGCGGTCGAAGAATTCGGCCGCTGATAGCAGGCCCGTTTGCTTCATCTCAGTGATAGCTTCGCATGCTGCTTTTGTGGTAGGGAAGAGAAGTAGTGCCGACGCACTATAAGGTTGTATCTCCCCCGTCGTCATAGTGATAGACGAAAGGAATGCCAACGTACCTTCACTGCCCACCATCAAATGAGCTATGATGTCGAATGGATAGTTATACTCCACAAAAGGCAAAATAGTCAATCCGGTTACGTTCTTGATGGCGTATTTCTTCGTGATTAAATCGCATAATGCCTTGTTTTGCTGAGTCTTGATACGCAAATCGTTTATCTTACGTACAAATTGCTGGTGCGTTATCATAAACTGTGCCCGACTCTCTTTATCTCCTGTGTCGAGTATTGTCCCATCTGGTAAAATGATACGTACCGATTGGAGTACACGGTAACTATTGGCATGTGTACCACAACACATGCCTGAAGCATTGTTCATCACAATGCCGCCCACCATGGCTGATTTCAAACTTGCAGGGTCTGGCATGAAATACCTGCCATATGGCTTCAGTATCTCATTCACGCGTTGTCCCACTATTCCTGGTTGCAATGTGATACTTTTGCCTTCATCATGTATGGTGTATTGCTCCCATTTTTTCCCACAAACCACTAGCAAACTATCGCTGATAGCCTGCCCACTTAAACTAGTACCTGCTGCACGGAAGGTGATATGTTTTCCTTCTGTTTTTGCTCGTGCCAATACCGCTTGGATATCTGCCTCGGTTGCAGGATGCAATACTTCTTCTGGAATCAAGCGGTAGAATCCCGCATCTGTTCCCCATGCCAATCGTTCGATATATTTTTTCATAATCCTATTTTTAACCTATAACCTTGAACACATTATTCTAATACAAATAATATTTACTGCTTTCTGCACGATACGCTTCCACATCCTTATCCCAATATGCTTTAGCATCCTCCCAACGATAGCGTTTGCCAAAGAGTTCTTTGATCTTGTCGGTGCCACATACTTTGTTAAACATTCCAAATCGCTTTTGGTCGCAGTGTGCAAACCAATCTTTCTCTGGCCACAAACGCATCATCTCTTGCACTACGTAGAATTGTATTTCGCTCAGTGCTGCTTTCTCATAGTCCACCACATGTACTTGTACACCTTGGATGTTTTCACCTTTGAACACGCTGTAGTAAGGTTTATAGTGCAGCGGACGGAATACCACGCCAGGTAATTCCAGCGCATTCAACGCACTGGTCAAGCTATCAGCATTCACCCATGGTGCACCCATTACCTCAAAAGGCATAGTATAACCTACACCAATATTGATGTAATAGAACTCGCCGAAGATGCCAGTCACAGGATAGTAGATTGCTGTTCTACCGTGTGGTACGTGTGGCGATGCTACTATCCACTCTAATCCTGTTTCATCCCAAGTCATATCGCGTGTCCAACCTTGCATTTCTACCACGGTCAACTTGCATGGCTTCTCTGCTTTGGCATTTAGATACAATGCCAATTCTCCTGGTGTTTGACCATAGAGGTATGGGATAGCGAACCGGCTAACAAATGACTCAAATCCTTCTTCAACCAAACAACCTTCTATCTTCTCACCGCCTAACGGATTGGGGCGATCGAGTACTACCAATTCTTTTCCATATTCCTGACACGCTTCCATCAAATTTCCCATAGTGGAGATATAAGTATAACTGCGGCATCCGATGTCTTGGATATCATACACTAGCACATCTACCTCGTCCATCATCTCTTTTGTTGGCTTACTTGTCTTACCATAGAGAGAGTACATCTTCAGTCCTGTGCGTTTGTCTACATCATTTTCTACATGATCACCTGCATAGATATTGCCGCGCACACCATGCTCTGGACCATATAATGCTACTAAATTTACCTCCTTTGCATCCCACAAGATGTCAATTGTGGAGATCAAATTACGATCAACTCCAGTAGGATTGGTGCATAATCCAACACGTTTACCTTGGAGAATGTCAAAATGGCGTTCCCGTAATACTTCTATACCTAATTTAACTTGTGCATCAGCCATCATGGTGACTATCAATAGCATCAGCGCTGCTATCATTCGATTCTTTCTTATCATAGTACTTTTTATTATTAACTATATTAATCTAACATTAGACCGAAATTGTTAGATAAACGTATCATTTCATCGTATTTTTCTGGTTCGAGATCTTTGAAATAATAGTTACGTGGATCTACTGGTTTGCCATCTAAGTGTACCTCATAGTGCAAGTGTGGACCAGTTGACTTACCTGTATTACCTACCAAAGCAATGATGTCCGAACGACGTACTTTTTGACCCTTTCGAACCAATGACTTGTGCAAGTGGGCATATAGGGTTTCATAACCAAAGCCATGATCTAAAATGATAGTATTACCATATCCTTGTTTCCATCCTGTGAACTTCACAGTTGCATTACCTGTGGCAAAAACCTCTGTGCCTGTTGGAGCCGAAAAGTCCATCCCCCGGTGGAATCGACGAACGTGATAGACTGGATCTACACGCATTCCGTAACCAGATGCTACACGTTTTAAATCTTCATTCAGTACTGGTTGAATGGCTGGAAGATGTTCCATGCGTGTGGCTTGGTTTTTAGCTAACTCTAATAATTCGTCATAGGATTTGGCTTGCACATAAATTTCTTTTTCCAACAAATCTACTTTGGCTGTCAAATCTGCCACCATTTGACTATTGGTCATTTGGGCTAATTGATCATAATAATTGATCTTGCTATTCGTACCCTGACGAATACTTATAGGAATAGGATCTGCTCCAAATAGTACACGATATAGATTATCATCGCGCTGCTGCAAATCGGTCATGACGACATGCATTTGATCTACTTGCTGATTGAGTACATTCAATTGAGATTGCAACGCGTCTTTTTCCTGTTGCAATTTTTTTTCACGTGGGGCCGGGATAAAGGTGAGGAATAAATATAAAAAGCCTGCACCTAGGATGATACCTGCCAACACGTAGATACCTGTTTGACGCAACCAATATCTCAAACCATTTTCTACTTGTTCCATAGCAAGAGTTTCTGGATTGATCTTGTATTTCTTCTTTGCTGTCATTATCGTCTATCTTTTCTGTGATTATAACTTTTAAACTGCTTTTCTTTCTTTATGGTAGGGCGCTTCCACCAAAAGAAATAACTATTTTGTTCTTGTTTTTCTTCTTTTGTTCGTGCTACATATACTTTTTCCATCGTGTATGGATTTAGCCCTGTGTAGAACATGGTTGTTGCCAAAGTCATAGGTGTAGGAGTAAAATCTTGTACTTGCTCTGGCCTGTAATGCATCTGCTTACAGCGCGCAGCTAAATCCTGCATATCTTGATTTCTGCAACCAGGATGTGACGAGATAAAATACGGAATCAACTGTTGACGTAATCCAGACTGCTCATTCACTTGTTCAAAGAAACTATAAAACTGTTCGTATTGTTTCCATGAAGGTTTGCGCATAAGTTTCAGCACATTATCTGATGTATGTTCTGGAGCTACTTTCAATCTACCCGATACATGACGAGTAATTAATTCACGACCATATTCCTCGCTCATTAAGTCATAGCGTATACCGCTGCCCACAAATGATTTCTTTATATATGGCAAACTATCTACTTTATGGTATATCTGTATTAGAGGAGCAAAGTCTTTATTCAAATTTTTACATACATTAGGGAACAAACAGCTTGGGCGTGCACATTGCTCACATATGCGTGTGTCCTGACCATGCATTCCATACATATTGGCACTGGGACCTCCTAGATCACTCAAATACCCTTTCCAATCGGGCAGTTCCTTAAGTATAGCAATTTGATTGAGAATATTATCTTCGGATCGCGAGGTTATCTGTTTCCCTTGATGTGCAGAAATAGTACAGAAACTACATCCGCCAAAACAACCGCGGTGCATACATACCGAAAATCGAATCATCTCGTATGCGGGGATATGCTTGTCCTTGTATTTTGGATGTGGATGGTACTGAAATGGCAGATTGTAAATAGCATCCAATTCCTCTGTACTCATCGTAGGGTATGGTGGATTGACTACTATATATCTCTCTCCAACGGGTTGTACAATAGTTGCCGCATGAATCTTATTGCTCTCAGTCTCGATCAAGCGGAAGTTCTCTGCATGTACACGCTTACTCTTTACAGCCGCCTCGTGACTTGCCAAATGAATTACATTGCTACCTAGCTGTATTGCTGCTTCATTACTTATATATGCTATTTGCGGAATTGATTCTAGAGTATTGGATACAACGTTATTGCTTTGTAGTGGAATGCTATCCAAACGTTTAGCTATCTCCACTATTTGCTTCTCTCCCATACCATATACCAATATATCTGCTTGGGAATCAACCAATATACTTGGCATCAATCTGTCAGACCAATAGTCGTAGTGAGTCAAGCGGCGCATGGATGCTTCTATACCACCAATTACGATAGGTACATCGGGATACAATTTCTTCAATATATTGCAATAGGTGATAGTGCAATAATCAGGACGCATACCCGATCTTCCGTCTGGACTATAGGCATCATCCGAACGTAAGCGTTTGGCCGCGGTATAATGATTCACCATTGAATCCATACTTCCTGATGTTACTGCAAAGAATAATCTAGGACGACCTAACTTCGTAAAATCACGATAATCGCCACGCCAGTCGGGTTGCGGAACAATCGCTACTCGATAGCCATTTGATTCCAACATCCGACCAATTACTGCCGTACCAAAAGCAGGATGATCAATATACGCATCACCCGAGAAGAGTATAACGTCTACTTCATCCCAACCATGGAGGAGAACCTCCTTCTTGGTTGTAGGTAAATATGCTTTTAAGTCGTATATTCTTTGCATTTACCTATCGTTTCCAATTGTCATCTTACCACTTTTATATATGTAATTGTACCTTCACTGCTTGTAAAAATACATTCTTTCCCACTCAAAGGTAATGGTGTGTTCAATATCGAATTACCAATCTTATGGCGCCAAAGCACTTTACCTGTCTTTGCGTCCATGCCCAATAAAACACCATTCTTGGTGCTTACCCATAATGTGCCATCCTTTTCCATAGGCATCGCAGGATTATGCTCATAGCCAAACTCCGCATTAGATACCCATAAAGGTACCACCTCATCTACTCTTGCATCTAAGGCTACTATGGTGTCCCACATACATTTGGAATATACCATTTGACCATCTTTACTTATACCGACAGTTTCCCTCACTTTGTATTCGTTCGTACGCCATACCTCATCACCTGTCTCAGCATCCAAACAGGTGAAATAGCGATCTGGTGCGGTGATAAATACCTTACCATTGGCAGCTACTGGCCATACGCTCGCAGGTGACAACTTGGGGTTACTCTTTCCGTTGCTCCACTTCCATACCAATGAACCATCAGTTATGCGTAATGCATAGAAATACGTATCCCATGTTCCAAAATATAACTTGTCATTATACACTAAAGGACGAGTTAATACGTAGTTTTTTAATTCGTCAAAAGTCCATTTTACTACACCGGTATGAATATCTATCGCGTACATTTTTCCGTCCCCACCGCCAATATATGCCACACCTTCATGGATTGTTGTTGCACCCATTACAGCTTGCTCTGTAGTGTGTTTCCATAATACTTCGCCAGTCTTTGCATCCAGACCATAAATATTATAGTTGGCACTGCCAAAGACCACTACGCCATTGCTGACAGCAGGACTACCTACGATACGCATGCCTGTGTCGAAGGTCCAATTGGTTGTACCTGTCTTTTTATCCAGCGAATACATCACACCGACATCGTCGCCAATGAATAGGTTCTTGCCGTCGGTGACAGGGGTGGAGTAGATACCACCTTTCAACGCTTTGTGCCATACGCAGCGCACATTCTTGTATTGCTGGTTTACAGAGAAATCTGGACGTAAACTCTCATTCGATACCCCATATTCCTTCTTTTCAAATGGCAGGCTGAGCCAGTGTTGTAGATCTTCTTCGATTCGTTTCTCATAGAAACGGATACTATCGCTAATAGAGATGATTGAATAGCCATTCACCTCATCTTTATCACGCAAATTAGAGCGATTAAGTACATCCGTTATACCGTCGCAGTCAAATAATAGGTTTCGGTGATAGTGACCGCCCATCACGCATTGCACATTATGTTGGCGTAGCACATCGGTGACCTCATACCAGTTGTCCACATCACCATTGCGCAATGGGTAGTGGGTGAAAACAAAGATTGGAGCATCCCCTATTGCTGAAACACTATCTAGATTATGGCGAAGCCATGCTATATCTTGTGGCGCCACATGTCCGTCCGCCATACGGATGACGGGACCAGAGTTGAAACCTATGAAGTACATACCATTGTGCGAAAAAGCAAATCTGCTATCGCCAAACACTCGGGTGAAATCCATCACTCCAGACTCCGACCAAGTGGTCTCGTGGTTACCTGATGCTGCGTAATAGGGTACACGGAGTTGATCTAATGCAGCCTTTACGGCTTCAATAGATGCACGATCACCTGATTCGGTCAAATCGCCGGTTACTATCACAAACTCAATGGCTGGGTTCTTGTTAATGTCTTCTATAGAACGTTGTAAATCCTCCATTGGACGAGGATTACTGCTGCTGATATGGGTGTCGGTCAGCAATGCAAATGATAATAGGACGGTAGATAGTAGATTCATAGGTATCTAAATATTGTTTCTCTATTCTAACTGCAGATTTAGTTTCGTCTTCATTTCTGCAAGGTGAGGATTAGATTCTGTCAATAACTTATATTTATCGGCGCTTGTATATGGCTTTTGGCTATGGTCGTGCTCAGCCACTTCTATATGTAATCTAAGTAAGTCGTTTTGCAATGTGTCGCGTATAATGTCCATAACCTGTTTCCCAAATTTGGCAAACTCTTGTTTCTGCCATGGGTTTGTTACTGTGATTTTGCATAAATCCGCATTTACCAACATGGGGCGACAGTGGGATAACATTGCTTGCAGACGCTCTTCTTTGGCGAAGTGTTTATTCAGACCAACCCACGCGTCAAGGAGTTGGTCTTCCGAAAAAGGGTTCGCACGTTGTGTATTGGTACCTTGTTCTTCTACCTCATGCTTAGTCGGCTGAGTAGCAGGTTGGGCTGTACTGAGCATACCTAGGTTTCCCAACGAGGGCATGTTGCCCAATTGGGGCATTGAAGCCGTTGCCTTTGATGCTTGCGTCGCTTGTTTAGGTGCTTGCGTCGCTTGTCTAGGTGTTTGTACCACTTGTTGTTGTGTAGGTACTACTACTTTTTGTGCCGGCGTTACTACCGAGTTACCTTGAATCGCCAACTCCTGCAATCGGCATAATTTCACCAATGCCAGTTCTACCGTCAAACGTTTGTTCTTAGAGGTTCGGTAAGTGATATCGCATGTGTTCATAACCTCTAATGCATCGAACAACCATTTAGCATTGCAACGATGAGCCTGCTCTTGATAATGTTGACGAATTGAATCCGATGTTTCCAGTAAATTTACGGTAGCAGCATCTTTGCTTACCAATACATCGCGCAAATGTTGAGCAAAACCATTCACAAAATTGCCTGCATCAAATCCCTTTTGAAGCACATCATTCAGCAATAGTAAGACATCACTCACATTTCCATTTAACGCAGCATCAACCAATCGGAAATAGTAATCCGAATCCAACACATTCAAGACTTCTATTGCTTGCTCATAACTGATATTATTTCCGCAAAACGACACTAACTGGTCAAATATACTTAGTGCGTCACGCATACCACCATCTGCCTTTTGGGCTACCACATTTAGCGCCTCTTCACTGGCATTTATGCCCTCTTGTTTAGCAACGTATTGCAAATGATGAATCGTGTCCAAAATTGTGATACGACTAAAATCGTACACTTGACAACGGCTTAAAATAGTAGGCAATACCTTGTGTTTTTCTGTCGTTGCCAAAATAA
>JAEIGA010013691.1_pt1 | contig 12345 bp, 6 predicted proteins | sample 9270691 | NCBI WGS metagenome assembly JAEIGA01 (sample SAMN17057246, study PRJNA624740) | gut metagenome | biome: biome; isolation source: fecal sample | host: Bos grunniens | place: China: Xizang | collected 2019
ATTCCGTCACAACATGGATACTCGACGTTGATTGTGGTATTATCCAGTCTGTTACCATAAGTGTATACAATTGTTCCAGGATAGCTATTCTCGACTGGATATCTGAAGTCATCGACATTCTCTCCTATGACGGTCTGTTTTTCGACATTCCAATACGAAGCCCAGTTTGTCTTTAGGTTATTATCCAGCATGTTTTTAGCCCAATATGTCGAACTACGGTCTTCAGCATTGCAGAATGCAATCTTCCATCCGCTTCTGTCACACTCCTGATAGCAATATTTAGGATTGGTTACCTTGATATACTTGGTGATAGGAGTTGCAACTACATTCTTTTTGTCCGTAGAAGTGATGGTAAGCGGAAGCAGATATTCAGCATTGCTGACAAGGCCTGTTCTTTTCAATGTTACGCAGCATTCAGCCTGAAGTGCTCCAGCAGCAAATGTGAGAGGCGTAATCTCATAAGCTTCAGCCGGAAGGAGGGTATATGAGGTCTCGTGGGCTGAGTTGTATTCCTGCACAAGTTCTTCTCCATTATTTACACCTGCGCTCGCAGTGACACCTTCTGGCAATACGGCATCATTGAGGTCAAGACTGGCAGTAAATTTCAGTTCAGCGCTCTGGAATGTGATTTCCTTGCTTTCCTCTGTAGTGTCGATAGTCACGATTCCAGGAGCTGGTGCTGTGAAGCTAGGGGTTTTAAGCAGCTCCGCACGTGAGACAGCAAGATCTGAGATGCTTTTTTGGGAGTTCGCAATGGCACCTGTCCCGTCAGAAAGATACATTGTGAGGTTGCTGTAGGTGGTGGCGGGCAGTGGAATGTAGAAGGCCATGCTGTCTACGATAGTAAGGTTGGAAAATGTGATCTCCACTTTCTTACCGTCTGCTCCGTCAGCAGTCAGTTCAGGATAGTCCGACGAAAGGTCTGCCTTGAAACAACCTGCAATAGGTTCGATTTCTGATTCAAGTACAAATGACGTTGCATCTGGACCGATATTTTTATACACCACCCTGAGCAGTCCACTCATATGCTTGAACATCAACTTGCCTTCTTCTGTGATTTTGCCGGACATAGGTACGTTCATCGCACCTTCCTTCCACTGCTGTTCGGCAGGGAGTCTGAAGGTAAGTATATTGCCAACCATCTCATATCCCACGGGATTGTAAGGGTATATGGCATATCCGGCGAGTTTGTCATCATTGTCTATGACTCCGGTGAATTCTCCCGCTGGGGATGCTGTCTGTCCGGCATAGACAAGTCTTGCCCAGTCTTTGCCGGTAAGAACAGATATGGCATCAGAGACACACCATGTGAAATCTCCATTGTCTGAAGCATCTGTCTTGGTGACATTCTGTTCCATATATGCAGTCAAGGTGACTATGCTGCTTCCGGATGGACCTGTTGTCGGTGTTTCTTCTACGCAACCTGTTGCAAGAAGAGCGGCAGCTGAAATGATATAGAGTGTCTTTTTCATCTTATTGTTCACTGTTGAATCTGTTGTTTTCGATATCTGTCACGTTCCAGTTCTCTCCGTTGCCGTCGTTGTTGATATGATTTATGGTGTAACCGTCAATTGTAATCAGTTCCTTTGCATACAACTCGGCGATTTCCATACAGTTTGCGGAGCGCCAGCTTTCCGGGAATGTCAACTTGAGGTATCTTCCCTTTCCGGTTTCCGTACCGATAAGTTTCTCGTCGATAGTCTTGTACATCGGAGCGACGCCGTCTTCAGTTGTGCCTTTTGGAATATTCGGCCAAGACATTATCCGCTGCCAGTTGTTGCCTTCATCGGCTGTGTTATAGTTGGCGATGGCAGCACGGAAAGCATCTGTGCCTGCTTCGTATTCAGAAGCTGTGTGGAATGTGAACTGATCTTCGATGTCGACATTCATATGCCTAAGGTCGAGGTTACCGTCGTTGCCTTTCATCTTGGCAACTCCGATGCTATGCATGTCCACTTCCCGTCCCATGTCAATGACAACTACCACTGTCTTGAAATTACGTACACCGTCACAGCACGGGTACAATACGTTGATTGTATTTCCGGCCTGCCTTCCGGACTCATACCGGGTTGTTCCCGGATATGTCCCTTCAATTGGGTATCTGAAGTCATCGACATTTTCTCCGATAGCTGTCTGCTTTGATGCGTCCCAATATGAGGCCCATTGCGAGTCAAGCTTGCCGTCAAGCATGTTCTTGGCGAAATAGGATGAACTGCGGTCTTCTGAGTTCGCGAATGCTATTGTCCAACCGCTTCTGTCACATTCCTGATAGCCATACTTAGGATTCTTGACTTTCAGGTATTTGACCTGAGTCGAGTACTCCATCTTGTCGGTGCTGAGGCCGCTGACCTTCAGAGGCAGAAGGTAGGTCACGTCAGAAGTAAGCCCCTTGCGTGAGAGTTTCAGATCTACAGGAACCGTGAGATCTCCTTTTGCAAATGAAGGTTGTGTGAATGAGTATGCAGACTCAGGCATCAGGACGTAGTCCGTACCATGCTCAGCGTTGTAATTGTCTACATCTTCTTGAGCAGACTCAATGGTTGCATCAAAGGCGATGTTGTTATATTCAGCATGGCTTACCCGAGCCTGGAATTTATATTCGGTCTCTCTGAAGGTAATCTCCAGTTCTTCTAAATCCTTTACACTGATGTCAACAATTGGAGTCTTTACATCCACTACATAGAGGAGGGAACCGAAATTGCTGTTTATGGTTGCGTTCTCACTTGTCAGCGCGATAGGAAGAACCCAGGTCTTGCCTTCATTCTCTTCCTGTACCATATAGGTCTTAAGAAGTTGAGGCCTGAATGTGAGTGATACGATCTTCTCTTTATCAGATTCCAAGAAATTGATGTTGTCACCACCGGTCATCATCCAGCAGTCTTCCGGGATGATCATGATGTCCTCTTTCCTGTATCCCCAGTTGTTCTCGACTTCTTCTGGAGTCAGCGTGGCCAATGATGCAGTGGGAGAGGAAGAAGGTTTTGAACCGGCCTTGACAATCATGAATGATTCAGATGTCTCTTCCTGTGTGGTGTTGAAATCTCTTTCCCTGATGTCGTTATCCTTGATATAGAGTACGCTGTGATACTCATCAGGGAATATCTCTTTCTTATGGTCGTTGTCACAGGCTGTCAACAATGCGAGTGACAATAATAAGTATATATATATTTTTTTCATGTCAGTATAGTTGTTGCGGATTAATATCCCGGAGCCTGTACCATCTGAGGGTTAGAGTAGACCTCGTCATTAGGAACCGGCATCAGGTACTGCCTGTTGTGCCATGAGAACTGCTGGGCGATAGGAACTACAGTGTTGAACTCTTCGAAGGTAGGAGCTTCTTGTACAGCATTCAGACCGGTGAAACATTCTTTGCTCAGACGCGCACGGCCATTGAGATAGCGGCGGATGTCATAATATCTCAGACCTTCCATGTACATCTCTACAAACCTTTCCTGGAGAACAGCCTCGAGTACCGGCTTTTCACCAAGGCTTGCCACCGACCATTCAGGAACTCCTGCTCTGGTTCTTATCTTGTTGAGATATGTGAGGGCATCACCGGTCTCCTGGAGTTGTGCATGACATTCTGCAAGGCTCAGATACAGCTCTGGTAGTCTGATCAGAGCCATAGGGTAGCGGCAAGATGTCGAGTTCTGATTCTTTTCAGTACCTGTGTATCTGTAGTTAGGGTGAATCCACTTCTTGTTGAGGAAGCCGGTCACGCAATAGTTTCGTGTGCCCCATTTTGCAGCATTGTAACCTCCTTCTTCCGGATTCTTCATGTCGCAGATAAGCGGCTTTCCGGCATTGATGACTGTGGAATATTCATCTCCGTCAAAGGATAGCCATGCATAGTAACGTGGCTCTCTGCCTACATTCAGATTTATGATGTCTGCTGCAGGCAATCCGGCACTTTTGAACCATTCGTTTCTGGCTGGGAATGCTGGGTCTTCCGCTGGAGTCATACCGTTTGCGGTGAAGAAGTTCTCTACTGTATAGAGCGTAGGTGAAAGACCTCCCCATGCACCATAGTTCTGCCATACTGATCCGATCTGGGTGTACACGGCATAGTGAGGGACAGATGCCATTCTGAAATTGTAATCCATGGCGCTGCTGCCGCTTGGTCCTGCAATTGCCCAAAGGAGTTCTGTGTTTCCTTCCTGAGGGGATGTCGTCATCATAAAACGGAGCATCATCACTCTTTTCTGGAATTCCTGACCCTCGGCAGAAGACGCATCAATGCCGGGAACCTGAGGGAGATTGAGCTTGAGATTTGCACGAAGAATCTCGGCATCCTCTATGTCGAAGAGTTTGGCTCCTGATTGTTCTGCAATCAGAATGGCTTCCTGGCAGGCCAATTTGGCCCTTATCCATTTCTGCTCGTTATACTCTCGGCTGACCAGTTCGTGTCCATAACCAGGAGTCTCATATTTATTGTTCTTCCATGTCTTGTCATAGAAGTCTCCGTTCCAAAGAGGAGAAGCTGCAAGAACAAGCACCCTCGCCTTCAGTGCCTTGCAGATTACGCTTGTGGCACGTCCGTAATATTCCGGAGTGTGTTCGTTCGGCAGTACTTCCGCCGCTTCATCAAGCAGTCCAACGATATAGTCTACGCAATAGTCAAAATGTGATCTTCCCGGAATTTCGCCCTTCGGGATGTTCGGGTCTGTGTGGGTATCCATGATCGGAACAGGTCCATACATGGCGAGCAGACGATAATGATAGTATGCCTTGAGGAACTTTACCTCGGCAATATACATCTGCCTGTCTGAAGGAGTCACCACAGGATTGTATTCGTCCAGCAGTTTCAGGAAGAGGTTGCAGTATCCTATCGCACTGTAGCATGGACGCCAAGGATAGTTGTATGTGTCGTTGATGGATGATGGGGTGATGGCTCCCCACTGTGCTTTCGAGCCGAGGTTGCCCCATTCCTGAGGAGCTACGCACTCGTCTGTGCCACCGCCTGTAAGCATGGTGTAGCAGTTAGGGTTAAGTCCTCTTCCTGTGATATATCCGTAGCAGGAATATACCATATTGAGCACAGACTCGTTGTCTGTCAGTATGTCGTCCAGATCAGGCTGTTCAGGTGGAACTACGTCCAGATATGAACATGAGCAGATCAGAAGTGATGCAAATATAGTTAGTATGTTATTCTTTTTCATTTTCAGATACGATTAGAACTTGAACTGAAGACCTAAGTTGAAAGTCCTTGAAAGCGGATATGAGTTGTAGCCTAACTCAGGGTCCCAATATTTGAATGGTGACCATACGGCGATGTTGTCTCCGCTCAGATATACTCTGACGAACGGGAAGGTATATCCCATCTCGATGGTCTTGAGACGTATGAAGTCGGCCTTTCTCATCCAGAAACTGCTGCTCTGACGATTGTTTGCCGTCTGTGTGGTGAGTGTTCCCAGTCTCGGATAGATCGCATTGCTGTTGTCTGCTCCTTCTCTCCAGTGACCGTCTGCGATCCACTGCATAAGGTTCTTGTCGTTGCTGTCATTCTTGCAGAATGGCTCCATCGAACCAGGGGAAAGCATGATGTTCCTCTTGGCAGAACCGTTGAAGTATATGCTGAAGTCCAGTTTCTTCCACTGCAGACTCACACCGATACCGTACTGGATGCGAGGCATGTTGCCATATGGTGAAAGCATTGCCTGGTCCTCTATCGTGATCTTTCCGTCACCGTTTACATCGCGATATTTGATGTCTCCCGGCATGACAGTGCTTCCGAACAGAGTCTGGTCTGCATGATTGGCGATTTCATCGTAGCTTTCGAAGAATCCCTCTGCGATATATCCGTACATGGCTCCGATAGGTTTGCCTGTCTGGCTCTGCCATACATAAGGGTAGTCCGGTTCGTCCACATATACGTATTTGTTCTTGGAGTAAGTGTAGTTGAATCTTACATCGATATTCAGATCCTTGTTGAACTTCTTCTTCCAGTTGACGCTGAGCTCTATACCGCTGTTGTCCACTTTTCCGATGTTGCTGAACGGAATCTGTGACAAAGTGTATCCGAGCAGATAAGGGAATGAAGCCCTCTTCATCAGGATGCGGTCACGATGGTTTGTATAGTAGTCAAAGGTGATGTTGAGCTGATTGAACAGATGAAGGTCGAATCCCACGTCAAACTCCTGCGCTCTTTCCCAGTGACCGTTCTCAATGGCATAGGTGTTTACGAATGCACCTTGGCCGGAATGGTTTCCGGTATAGCCGGTATGGAATGTGTTGCCGGCGCCGGAACCGGAAAGGGTCACTGAATTCAGATAGAGGAAGTGAGGCGCTCCGGCGCTGGTACCGGTCTCGTCGCTGCCGACAAAACCGAATGAAGCCCTTACTTTGAAATAGTCGGCAATCTTGCTGACAGGCTCCCAGAAGGTTTCGTTGCTCGGCACCCATCCGAGGGATACGGCCGGGAAGAAATCATATCTGTCGTTTCTTCCAAGACGCTCTGTTCCGTTGTATCCGAAGTTGAACTCCACCAGGTATCTGTACTTGTAGTCATATGTCAATCGCCCGGAGAAACCCTGGTTTCTGTTCGGGAGTACATCAGAACGATATTCCCTCATCATGTACATTGCCATTGCGGCAACGTTGTGACCTTCAAAACTTCTTGCCCAGTTCAAGCGGGTGTCGAAGTAGAATGTGCTGTTGGAACTTCTGGACGAACCGCTCTGGCTGATGTACTCCGATCCTTGCTGCAACTGTGTCAGACTGTATTGAGTAAATGTCCCGGGGTCTTTGATGTCCCAATTCATCGTATCATAGTAGAACGGAGTCAGTGAACGTGTGTAGTAGGTGTTCGAGTAGTTGTTGAAGTTGATCAGTGCCGTCAGGGACAGGCCTTTTGTGATGAAGTCAAGTTTCTGGTCCACATTGAGGGATACATTCATTTTGCTGGAATTGTCCTCTCTGTAGGAGTTGAGCATCATTGCGTAAGGGTTGTTGAAATACCTTCCGGCAGACATCACTGTCGAGCCGAACTTGAGGTGAGGGTCACCTTCCGCAGCGGGATAGATTGCCGGGAATGTCACAGGGTTGTTGGTCTGTACGTGTGAGAAAATGTCCGCGGCAGATATGTTCGGCGCTTTGGTGTTTCCGATCTGTGCATTCATCCTGAGCGTCAGCTTTGTAGAAGGTGTAAGCTGATAGCCGATATTGTTCTGGAATGTATACAGGAAACGGTTGTAGTTGTTGTTGAAACTATAGTTTTTTGGCGTGTTGAGGATACCTCCGTCATGATTCATCTGAAGGCTCATGTAGTATGTCACCCTGGAACCGCCTCCGCTCACGTTCACGTTTGCTCTCTGACTCAAGGACATCTTCTTGAACATGAGGTCGTACCAGTCGATGTTCGGGAACAGGTACGGGTCAGTTCCGTTGAGGGTATGAAGGATCTTTTCGTCGCTGTACTGCAGGATGGTCGCCTCCGGGTTACGCGCGAGGGTGGCCTCGTTGTGAGTCCTCATATATGTCACACCGTCGGCATATTCGACCATGTTGACAGGCTGCAGGAATGAGTTCTCTACGGTTATATTGATTTTTGCGCGGGTGTTCTCTTCTCCGCTCTTGGTGGTCACGATCATGACACCGTTCGCTCCGCGGGCACCGTAGATGGCGGTTGCAGATGCATCTTTGAGAATAGAGAAACTCTCGATGGACTCGGTAGGGATGTTGTTCAGGTCGCTGGATGTTATTTCAACGCCGTCCATGATGATAAGAGGTGCTGTTCTTCCTCCGAATGTTCCGATACCGCGAATGTAGAACTCAGATGTAGAACCGGGCTGTCCGCTTGTGGTCATTGAAATCACACCGGCAAGTTTACCTGCCAGATTGTTGGTGAGGGATGAGGTAGGAGCGGTCAGGACATCTCCCTTGATAGCCGAGATTGCACCTGTGACGGATACCTTCCTCTGTGTACCGGCACCCACGACGATCGCCTCTCCAAGCACTTCGCTGTCTGGATCAAGAGTGACATTGAGCACACCTTGGTCACTGACAAACAGGTTCTTCTCCTTATATCCGAGAGAACTGATGACCAAGTCGACCTTCTTGCCTTTTATCTCTATCGAATAGTTACCGTCCAGATCTGTTACAGTATATATGTCAGTACCTTTTATCATGACGTATGCAGCGACAACAGGAGTGCCGTCTACTGCATCTGTCACTGTACCTGTGAGGGTGCGCGGCTTGTCTGCCGAGACTTTCTTGTCTTGGGCCTGGCTCTTGCGCAGGACAACCTCTTTGTTGTTTACCATATAGGTGATGTTTGTCCTGGAGAATATGGCTTCAAGCACTTTGTGGATGTCTCCGGATACTTTTGACGCATCGACGGTGATGTTGGAAATATCCTCTGCGACATAGAAGAAAGTGAAGTCTGTCTTCTCTTCAATCTGTTTGATGGCCTGTAGCGCACTTATAGTCATCCCGCTGCTGTTGGGGGTAGAAAGACTTATCTGTGCGGATAGCTTGTCAGTGGCCGAAATGCCGATCAGGATTGATAGAAAAGCTACCTTCAATGCCATCTTTCTAAGCATAGAATGGGTCATGGTTTGATTGTTTTATACTGTTTATTTATATATGTGATATTTCCCGTTGTCACAGCTGTATTTGAGATGAAGCATGAAGCATATCTTCTCCAATACGCCGGTAGGGGTGTCGTTCGGTGCTATGCGACCGGTGAAAAGCTGGCCGGTAAGAGAATCGGTAGAAACGGTAATGTCCGTATCGAACCACCATCTCATGAATTCGATTGCATTGTTGAGCGCTGCATCTTCGAGGATGAACGCCCCGTTTCTCCAGGTTATGCCTGCAAGGGATGATTCTATGAGTATTGTGTCGTCTACTTCTGAATACGTAAGCGTAGTCGCAGGTTGAAGCGATACCGTCTGGCCGGTATTCAAGGCTGTGAAATCCACTTTGCCGCTGAATAGGGTTACACTTGTCTGCTCAGAGCCGGCAGTGTTTACGGAAAATGACGTTCCCTTGACAGTGATGAGTCCGGAACCGGTATTTATGGTGAACGGAAGTTTTTCCGGAGTGGTGGTGACATCGAACACTGCGCTGCCCTTCAGGGTAACCTCTCTTGAAGTTTTCATGTCAGCGAACCAGCTCATCGCACTTCCTTCTTGCAGGAATACCGATGAACCGTCCGGGAGGATGATTTTTTCGTCGTTTTCTGCAAATCGGGTAATTATCTGCGGTGTTATTCCTGATGGTGTATATAGCTGCCATATGAATAAACCTGCTGCAAGGCATGCAGCGCATGCGGCCATGGCAATGGAAATCCGGCGCCATCTGCGTCGGACGATCCTATGGCTGATACCCTCCCAGAGTTCATCTTCAATCTCCTTTCCCGGGCTGGTATAGGATGTTTCAAGCCATCTTTTCAATGTTTGGTCATCGTGTAGCATCTTGTGTATATTTGTTTATACAGCATAAATACACAAGATGCACGCGAAAGTTCACATCGGATTGCTTATAATTGATAATAAAACTGAATTATTGCTGACGCGACAGTTTTACTCTGTAAAGGAGCGGCTTGCCGGGCGCTGTGATGTAATTTTCCACATAGAATGAAAGATTGAATTCATTCACCTTCAGAGGGGCTCCATGATAAGCGGATCCGTTGATCCACATGGTAAGCTTCTCCTTTGGGTAGATGATTCTGAAGCGGGTGTATTGAACTTCCTCGCTGCCGGGTGCCTTTCTTAATATTACAGGTACATTTGAACTGTTTTCAAAGACAACTTCGCATGAGTTTTTATGGAATTTGACCTTGGTCATGGCAAGGGATGCCTCAAAGAGCGGTTTCAGCACATCTTCGCTGCCGTAGATCATACCGTCTCCATATACGGCAGTTCTTCTGGCCCACAATGCTTCCTTTACTCCTTCTACCGAACGCTCCTTGGCAAAGATGATCGTGCATGGCCGAAGTTCTCCTGCATTGAAGTTCATCTCGAGAGCCATGGGAGAGTGGGTGTCGGTTCCGCCGATCAGGGTCAGATTCCGGTCTATGGCCCACTGGTGTGCCTCTGTGCTGTATCCGTCGCTTGAATTGTATATTTCTATGGCATCCATAAGTCCCTGCTCGTACAGCCGGGTGTGCTCGTCATGCCACTTTGTCTCATTCGGCGCCTGTGAAGACCAATGTGGGTGATTCCATACATTGAACGAATTCTGCTTGCGGGCCTCTGTCAGGGAAGCCTGCATGGCTTTGTAGTGGTTTTTCTCGGCATCATTGAGTGCTGCTATGACTTCGTTGTCAGAAATGAAAAGAGTGTTGAAATGTCCTGGAGGCATGCCCCTGCTGACTTCTCCACCATGAATGACGACGATGTCCCTTTTCTCTCCATGTTTCACCGCAATTCTGTAAGACTCGTTACGGTCGCAGTTGAATAGTCCTGCCTTCACCATTTTTTGATGGCGTTCATCAATATGGTCTGTGATGCAGATTACATCCAGGCCTTCGAGGTATGCCTCATCGACACGTGCTGTCGGCCATACGTCTCCATCTGAAAAACGTGTGTGCACATGCATGTCTCCGGTCAGTGTGAGATAACCGTTGATGTTCGGGAAGAAGTGTCTGTTCTGGGCGTGTGTCGAAATGACCGTTGCCATCAGAAATGAAAAAGCAAAGAAGAAAGTTCGCATACCAGTGTTCAAATGATTAATCCCATAAATACACTGTAAATGTATCAAGGTTCACACTGGAATGGCGCTTTATATGTTTTCGCTCAGGAAGAGCAGGAAGAGAGGGAGGTTTGTGCGGATGAATTTCAGTGCAAGATTGATGTGACGCTTCACTCCGCTTTCGGATATGCCCATCTTGGCTGCGATGTCTTTTATAGGCAGGCCTGCCTGACGGCTGAGGATGAATGCTTCTTTCTGCCTCTCGGGAAGCATTTCGATCAAAGTTTTGATTCGTGAACTGAGCATGTTGGCGTCAGTTATCTCTTCGGAAGAAGGGGATTTGCTGATGAGTGTGCTGACATCCGCAATGCTTTCTATCGGTATAGGACGGAATGAAGATCTGGCATTGTTGAAGATGAGATTGCGGGTCATTATGAAAAGCAGGCCGTCGATGCTGCTCCTGTCGTTGAGCAGACGTCGTTTCTCCCACAATCTGATGAACACCATCTGGACTATGTCCTTCTTCTCGTTCTCGTCATGTATATATAATGAGGTAAAGTTATAGACCTTGCCGACGTAGTGACGATAGACTCTTTCATAAGCCTGTCTGTCACTATTCTTTAATAATGTAATATCGTTGGCAAGGTCCATGTCTTACCTATCTCATTATGGTCGCCTCGCGGTCAGGACCTACAGAGATAATCTTGATCGGCACTTCGAGGAAGTTTTCCATGAATGCGATATAGTCGCGGAATTCCTGTGGAAGTTCCTCTTCTGTGCGGCAGTGTGTCAGGTCTGACTTCCAACCCTTGAACTCTGTGTATACAGGCTCGATGTTGGCATATGTGTCGAATGGCCACTGGTCAGAAGGCTGACCGTCAACGATGTATGATGTGCAGACCTTGATTGTCTCGAATGTGTCAAGACAGTCTGACTTCATCATAATCAGGTCGGTAACGCCACTGAGCATCACTGCATACTTGAGGGCTACCAGGTCAAGCCATCCGCAACGGCGTGGGCGTCCTGTAACTGCTCCGAATTCATGTCCGATACGACGGAGTTCCTCGCCAGTCTCGTCAAAGAGTTCTGTTGGGAACGGACCGCTGCCGACGCGTGTACAATATGCCTTGAAGATACCATATACATGTCCGATAAGGTGTGGGTTTACTCCGAGACCTACGCAAGCGCCTGAACAAGAGGTGGTTGATGAGGTTACGAATGGATATGAACCATAGTCGATATCGAGCATAGATCCCTGTGCACCTTCTGCGAGGATGTCCTGCTCCTTGAGGAGCTTGTTAACGTAGTACTCGCAGTCAACGAACTCAAACTGCTTCAGATATTCGCATGCCTCCATGAATGCGGCGTCCTCTGCGTGTGGATCGCACTCGAATCCCATCTGATTAAGAATGGTAATGTGTCTGTTCTGGAGTTTTGCATATCTTTCAGGGAAATCTGCTGCGAGGATGTCTCCTACGCGAAGTCCGTAACGTCCGATCTTGTCAGTGTAAGTCGGTCCGATACCCTTGAGGGTCGATCCGATCTTGCCCTTGCCCATCGCAGCCTCATTGGCAGCGTCGAGGAGTCTGTGTGTTGGAAGAATCAGGTGGGCTTTCTTTGCGATGACGATACGCTCTGTTACTGGAATTCCAGTCTTGTCAGCGATGTTGGTGCATTCGCCCATGAATGTGATCGGGTCGAGTACCACGC
>JAEIGA010013692.1_pt1 | contig 12344 bp, 2 predicted proteins | sample 9270691 | NCBI WGS metagenome assembly JAEIGA01 (sample SAMN17057246, study PRJNA624740) | gut metagenome | biome: biome; isolation source: fecal sample | host: Bos grunniens | place: China: Xizang | collected 2019
ATTAATAAAATGAAATTTACAGTTTCTTCAGCCGAATTTTCAGAAAGACTTCAACAAGTCCTTCATGTAATGTCATCAAAACCTATTACACCAGTTTTCAACTTCGTAAAATTTGACCTTTATGGCGACAATCTTTCGCTAACTGGTTCTGATGGCGATATCACCCTTACTGCTTCAATGAAAGTAGAAGACCCAGAAGGTGAGGGTAGTTTCCTTATTTTAGGTAGCCAAATTAGTTTCCTTTCAAAATTTGGAAATCAACCATTGGTGTTTACAATAGACGAACGTAGTTATTCACTTGAAATAAAATCTTCAGCTGGTAAATACAATTATATCGGTCAGTCTGCATCAGAATATCCTGCACCAAGAACTCTTTCAGATGACGCAAGAGAAATCACTCTACCTTCAGATGCTGTAATGGAAGGTGTGGCCAAAACTCTATTTGCTGCAAGCAACGACGAACTTCGTCCTATTATGATAAGTGTGTGTGTTGATGTTACTCCAGAAGGTTTGTATTTTGTGGCAACTGATGCTCACAAACTTGCTATGGTGAAATACAACAACCTTGGTTCTGAAGAAGCAAAACGCCTAGTATGGCCAGCAAGAAGCGTTGGTGCGCTTAAAAACTTCCTAGCAAAAGACAAAGGCGACTTAAATATTAGATTTGACTCTGCTGGTATTTACTTTAAATCTGACAACTATTTATTAATCAGTCGTTTGGTAGAAGGTAACTATCCAAACTACAAAGCTGTAATTCCTCGCGAAATGCCAGTTTCTGTGTTTGTGAATGCAGATGTGTTCCGTGTAGCTCTTACTCGTGTAGCTGCATGTTCTTCTGCTACAAACCTAGTACGCATGTCTATTACCTCAAACAATATTCACCTTCTAAGCCAAGACCTTGACTATTCAGTTTCTGGCGAAGAAAATGTAGAATGTACTTTAAACGGTATCGACAACATTGAACTTGGTATTCGCTCAGACCTAATGCTTGCTATTTTAAGTGCTATCAGCCCAGTTACCGAAATTGAGTTGAAACTTATCGATAGAACTAGACCAATGTTGGTATTGCCAGTAAACCAAGCTGAAAATAGTGAGGTGACTATGCTAGTGACCCCTATGGTAATTTAAATTATCATTTTATGATGTGATTTTCTCGTTGCCCTTGTCTTCGAAATCCTCGAGTACCTATGTACACTCCGGTTTCTAAGACTTCGGGACGCCTAAAAATCCCTATCCTAAAATAATAATTTATCATAAATTAATGTATTACAAATTACTATGAATCTAAACCTAAAGAACCCAATTATATTCTTCGATCTTGAAACTACAGGGTTGGATGTTTGTAAAGATAGAATTGTGCAAATTGCATATATCAAGGTGAACCCAAACGGTACAGAAGAAGAGAAGAATTTCCTAATAAATCCAGAAATGCCTATCCCAGCAGAAGCAACTGCTGTGCATGGTATTACTGATGCAGATGTGGCAGGTAAACCAACCTTTAAACAACTTGCAAGTATTTTAGTAAAAGACTTTAAAGGTTCAGACCTTGCTGGTTACAATTCTAATAAATTTGATATACCTCTTCTAGCAGAAGAATTTTTGAGAGTAGGGGCAGATATAGATTTGTATCGTGCAAAAAAAGTAGATGTGCAAACAATTTTTCACAAAAAAGAACAACGCACTCTTACTGCAGCGTATAAATTTTATTGTGAAAAAGAACTTGTTGATGCACATGATGCTCTAGCAGATACACGTGCCACATACGAGGTGCTTAAAGGACAATTGGATAAATATCCAGATTTAGTAAATGATATGGCGTATCTTGCCGATTTCACCTCTCAAACTAAAAATGTAGATTTCTCAGGGCGTTTGGTTTATAATGAAAAAGGTGAAGAGGTAATCAATTTTGGAAAATACAAAGGTCAACTTGCTGCTAAGGTTTTGAAAGAAGACCCGGGTTATTATGGTTGGATTCAACAAGCCGATTTCCCTCTTACAACTAAGCAAGCGTTCACTATTATTAGACTAAGAAATATGTAAAAATCTAAGATATTTTTTATATATTTCAATCTATAAACTGCACAATGTAAAGATATTGTGCAGTTTTTTTGTATTTATGCTACTTCACTATGCAGTTTTTGCTCTTAAATGTTATTTTTTGTAAAATATTAATTATCTTTACGAACTTAAGGCAAAAAATAAAATAATTAAAAACAATATCAAATATTATGAAAAAATTATTAAACAAGACAATGATGTGCATAAGTAGGAGACTTTTGCATATTACACTTCTTTGTTTCATGCTACTAGGTTTTAGTGGAGTAGCGTGGGCAAAGACAGTTTACCTAAATGCTAATAATGTAAATGGAGTTGAGTGGGGAAAGGATGGCGCTTGGTTTTTTGCACACATCTGGAGTGATGGAGGTAGTTCTTCTGATGTGAAAATGAACTCAGTTGGGAATGGATATTATTCTTGTGATGTTCCAGATGGAAAAGATAAAATAATATTTGTTAGAAAGAACCCTGCACATTTAGAGTTAAGTTTTGATAATAAATGGGGACAAACAACAGACTTGTCAATCCCTACAGATAACAATTTATTTACGCCTAATGGTTGGGATAATTGTGGAGGTGATTGGTCAACATATGGATCTTCTAGCGAAGAAGAAGACTTACCAGATGAACTTCCAGATGCAGTTTATTGTGGTGTGAAACAAAATACGATTTTCAAAGAAACTTTTGGAAACCTTTCTACAGTAAAATCTCGTACCAATTCTTCTTATGTTCCAGGTAATTACAGTTACGTAGGAGGATGTAATAAAATTAATTCAGCAGGTTCATATGCAATAGTTGCCAATCCTAGGTATAGTGGATGTACTTCTTATTCAGATGGAGGTGATTATGGAGATGTTTGTTCTTGTGATCCTAATTATGCTCGTTTATGGTATCAAGATTGTGGAGACCATACTGGAACAACTAATGCAGATGGAAATGCAGCAGGCTCTTTAGGTGGTATGTTACAACTTGATTGTAATAATGGTAGTGATACAGATGTTATGTATGAGAGAACTGTTACAGGTATATGTAAAAATACGTTGATTAATTTCTCTGTTTGGCTAAAATGTGCAACACAGCCTGGCGACTATAATGGTGATGGACAAGAAGATACTATTGACCCTATTGATGCACGTGTTATTCTAAGAAAAGGTGGTCCAAATGGAAAAATTATAGGTCGTAAGGATATTCATCAAGTAGATTTGTCTAATCAAAAATGGTTTAAACTTACAGCAATGTTTAAATCAGATGAAGATATAGAAAATTCTGATGAAGTTACAATCCAATTTATTAACAAAGCTAAATATGGTCAATTTGGTAATGACTTGTTGGTAGATGACATTGAATTGTCTGTGTGTACTCCTGATGCTACTTTAAATACTTCTAATGGAACACCAAATGCTAGCATTATTCTTGGTCAAACAGAAACATTAAAATCTGAAATTATTTCAGGTGTAATGGAGGATCCTTTCTATTTATGGCAAGTTAAAGACTCTAGAACGGGTACTTGGATTAATTTAATAGAACAAGCAGTTAAAGATAAAGCTACTTTTGAAGTTTCACCAAATGCTCCTACTCTTGAGTATCGTGTTATCATAGCTCCTACTCTAGTAGATATAGACAATGCTTTGGCAAATGTTAATTCTAGTGATGATGTTTGTGGTATGTATGCTATAACTAATACTGCTACAATTACAGCTAATCCTATAAAAATTGAAATAGATAATCCTAGCGCTATTTGTATTGGAGATAGAGGTAAATTCACTATTACTGCAACAAACCCATTAGGAAAAGCTATTTCTAACGTAAAAATTAGAATAGTGCCTCCTACTAGTATGGAATCTTCACCAATAGTGTCACCTTCGTCTACTTATAATAATAAGGTATGGACTATCGCTTCACTTCCTGCAGGAACTTCTACATTTACATACGAAGCTGAAAGCACTGGAATAGGCAAACTTACTTTTCAAGCTTATATCTCTGCAGTTGGAAATCTAACTTATACTAGTTATGATGATGTAGAATTACCAGCAGAATCTAAGGCTATTACCAATATTGATGTTGAACGTATCACCTTTACAAAAAATCCTTTAAATGTAGAGGATGCGTGTGAAGAGTCTAGAGTAGAATTAACTGCAACTGCAGAAAGTTCTTGTGAGGGCAATGTCACATACCAATGGGTACGCAGAACAAAAGGGACCCAAGGAGATTTTACTCCTATTTCAGGTGCAATAAATAGTACTTATGTTATAGAAAGTTTAACAAGTACAGATGCTAAATACGAATATGCAGTTTGGGCAAATGTGAGTGGATGTCCTTGTAAAAATGTACAAAGTAATGTGGTTACTATAGATTTTGTTGAAAAAACAGCAAAACCTAGTGGTTATAACAACTATATGGAATGTCAAACTGAAGGAAAGCAATCTTTATCAGCTTTGTTTGAAGAAACACAGTGGACTCCAAGCAAGTTGACATTTTATAAATACCCAACAGGTGATGAAACTATTACAGAATTTGACAAAAACGTATCTGGTCAAACCACATACTATTTTACATACAAAGAAGATAATAAATGTGAAAGTGACCGTGCTACCTTAAATGTACAAATTTTACCTACACCAGTAGCAACTATTACTTCTGATAAGGAACAAAAAATATGTACAGCTGAAAATACCCAAAAATTCACAGTAACAGCAGATGCAAAAAATGGTTCTGGTAAATGGGAAATTACTAAGGTAGTTAATGAAGAGGGAGTTGTTTTAGATAATTCAGTAGTTTCTATTAGTAGTTTAATTGCTTCAGTTACCACTATTACATTACCAAAAGGAACTGTAGCTACTATCACATGGAGAGTTACTTCTCCTGGCGAGAAGTGTGATGCAACTGCAGTAACTACTCTTACAGCTTACGAAAAACCAGTTCTTGCTTTTGATAACAATGAAGGAACACAAGCAAAATGTGCTACATCTGATTTTACAGTTTCAGTAGGAAATCATGCAGGAACAGGTTCTTGGACTATTGTAGGAGCGGCAAATGGTGCTAAAATTCAATCTCCAAATAGCAGAAGTACACAAGTAATTGGACTAGAACCTGGTAAAACTGTAGAATTAAAATATACCGCTACAAACGGAAATTGTGAAGCAGTAGAAACTACTTGTACTCTTACAAATGAAGTTTGTAATAAACTATCTTGGGAAGAAATTTCTGCTTCTCCAGCAGTAGTATGTTTAAACGCAGAAGTAATACTAACATTTGTTGTAAACAATGGTTCTACAGTAGCCACCACAGGTGTGGAGGCAGACATAAAATTACCTTCTGGTTTAACATTTGTTGGTGTTGAAAGTAAAACAGCTGGTGATTATAATAATGGAACTTGGAAAATAGGTGATTTAGAAGTTGGCAAAGGTGCTACCTTAAAAATCAAAGTAGAAGCAACTGGAGTTGGTGATAATGAAACTATAGCTACTATCACAAAAGCTTCAAGTAGCACCCTAAATGTGGAAAAATCAGTTACTGTGAAGGTAAATGCTTTACCAACAGCTACTTTTGAAGCTGCAACTTCAGAAATCTGTGCTAGCGCACGTGAACTATCTGCTATAAAAGTAAACTTCACAGGTGCTACTCCATACGATTTATCATACACATATAATGGTGAAAATCAAACAGCAAACGATGTTCTAACTCCATATTTCATTAAAGACGCATTAGATGTTGTGGGTGAACATACATATAAATTGACTAGTGTAACCGATGCAAATGGTTGTTCTGCAACTATTACAGGTCAGCAGCACAAAGTGACTGTAGATAAATATCCAGAACTAGGTGATATTGAGTCTGTAAAAGACATTTGTGACAATGGAACATTAACATTGCCAAGTGTGCCAACCATAAACTGGAATGGTTCTACAGAAGTAAGTCAAGGCTGGATTTTAGGTGGAGTTTCTATAGATGCAAATAAACATTTACCAGCAGAAGATTATAACGGTAAACAATTGCAATATACAGTAACTGCTAAGTGTGCATCTACCGCAACAACAGTTTCTACTGATACTGAGATTTTTGTTACAGTAGATAAAAATCCATCTCCTGCAGTTATCAACTTAGAAGAAATTCAACAATGTAATAATAATGTATTCACAGTAAGTGCAGAACCTATAACCATAGGTACTGGTACATGGACTGTGTCTCCTAGGGCAGGCATTGTTAATGCAGGTACTTCAGAGGCAACAATCACAGTAGAAGAAGCAGCATTCGACAAACAATATATCGCTACTTATAAAGTAGAAAATGGTGCTTGTCCTTCTGTATCAGATGAAGTTAAGTTGACATACAACAACTGTACTGCAATAGAAATAGAGCCTGTTGGCGAAGGTCCTGCAGTATGTAATGGTTCTCTTGCAACATTTGAATTTACTCTAACAAATAATTCTGTATTAACAGTAAAAGACGTTACCTTAGAACTTGTTTTAGGTGATGGTTTAGAATTGCAAAATGCCACAGCATCAAGTTATTCATTTATAGAAGGTAAATGTGTTATCCCAAGCATGTCGGCAGATCAGAAAATCAGTGTTCAAGTGCAAGCTAAAGCTACAGTAGATGATGCAAAAGTAACTATCAAAGTAATCAAATCTTCTAATCAAGATGTGACAGGTGTAGAAGCATCACAAGCTGTAACAGTTTATTCTATACCTACAGCGGCATTTGATGCAACCAACTCTGTAATTTGTGCTTCTGAGTCTGAAAACACTGCAATTAAAGTAAACTTTACAGGTGCGCCAAACTACAACTTAACTTATACAGTAGATGGTGAAACCAAAAATGCTACTTCAGTGTCAAATCCATACACTATTAAAGAATCATTAACAGGTGTTGGTTCATATTCTATTAAACTAGTATCTGTAACAGATAAAAATGGTTGTGTTGGTACAATCAAAGACCAAGAACACACTACTAAAGTTGAAAAATATGCTGCACTTAGCAATATTTCAGATGTAGACCCTATCTGTGAAGAAAGTGCTGTAGATTTACCAACAGAACCAACTGTTTATGAAAATGGTTCTAAAGTGTCTGACAGAAAATGGATGTTGGACGGTACAGTTATAGATGCAAATACTACTATTCCATACACAAAAGAAGAACAAGAATTGTGGTATCAAGTAGGAAGTACTTGTGCTACTTATACAAAAACTATTCCAAGTAATAAGGTAACACTAAAAGTTGATAGAAAACCAACTATTGCAAATGCAGGTCCAGACCAAACACAATGTAACAATGGTGAATTTGTGATGGCTGCAAACACACCACAATTAGGAAGTGGTAAGTGGAGTGTAGTAGGTTCTTCTGTTCTTAACTATGAAGAGGAAAACGCTACAACAACAGTAACTGGTGTACCAGAAACTGAGTCAGTAGAGTTGACATGGACAATCAGCAGTAAATTGGGTGCTTGTAGAGCATCTACAGATAATGTTATACTTACCAACAACAACTGTACAAACTTTGAGCTTAAAGCAGTTGGTGAGCCTTCTGAAGTTTGTCCAAATGGTGAAGCAGAATTCAACTTTACACTTAAAAACACTGCTACAGTAGATGTAGAAGATGTTAAGTTGAATCTAACCCTTGAAACTGGTTTAACACTTGTAAGTGCAAAAGTAGAATCTTTACCATTTGAAACTGATAATACCATTACTATTAAAGAATTAAAAGCTGGTGCTTCTGTAAGTATTCAAGTAAAAGCAACTGCAGATGCTACAGCAAATGGTAAAAATGTTTCTATTACACTAGTAGAATCTTCTGGTGTGCCAGTAGGTCTAACAGTAAGTCAAAAAGTAGTGGTAAATCAAAATCCTGTTGTTACAAATATTAAATCTTACACAGGTGAAGATCCTACTAAACCAAAAGTAGAAGAAAGCAAGGTCATTACTTGTACAAATCCAGTTTTATACTTACATCCAACAATAGAAAGTGAAAACGAAGTAAGTTATACTTGGACTCCAAATTCAACAAGCAAAATCAATCCTGTGAGAGCAGAAGGTACATATACTTTAAAAGTAGTAGATAATGTAACAGGTTGCGAAAGTGAAGAAAAATCTATTGACATCACAGAAAACAAAGTATATCCAGTATTAGAAAAGGTTATTTCTACTACTAAAGTAATTGTAGAAGGTGAATCTTATGAAGAAGTAAATGTATTAGATTGTAACAATCAGTCATTGATTCTAAACCCTGTTATCAAAGATCAAAGTGGTATGCCATTCACAAGAGACCTAGAATTTGTTTGGTCTAAAGTAGATGAAAATGGTAATGTAATAGCTCAAGGTGGTACTGGTAAAACAGAAACAGTTACCACAGAGGGCTTCTATACTCTTCAAATCATTGATGCAGAAACAGGTTGCCCAGGTGAATTGAAAACAATTGAAATCAAGAAAGAAACTTCAAAACCTGTTATTAACAACATTATTTCTTACACCAGAGAAAGTGCAAACGACCCAGAAAGAGTAGAATCAAAAGTACTAACTTGTACAAACCCTATTCTATACCTAAATCCAGAAATAGAAAGTGTAAATGAAGTTTCATATCTATGGAGCACAGGTTCTACAGAAAAGGTATTGAAAGTAGAGTATGAAGGTACTTACACTTTAGTAGCGACAGATACCAAAACTGGTTGTTCAACAGATGCTGTTAAATGTGAAATCACAGAAAATAAACGTACACCTATTATAGAAGATATTATTTCTGTAAACTCTACAGACGAAACAGTAGAAGGTTATAAAGAAACTCAAATTATCAACTGTAAAGATACAGAACTATTCATTTCATCTGTAATTAAGGATAATGTTGATGTAAAATACTCTCCAGAAGAACTAGAATATAACTGGACAGTGTCTTACGATGATGGTGTAACTTATACAGTATATGGTGAAACAGAAACCATCTCTACCACAAAAGAAGCAATATTTAGCCTAGTGGTAACAGATATAGAAACAGGCTGTCCTGCAGTAGCAGATTCTATTCATATCAAAGAACTAAAAACTACACCAGTCATTACATCTGTAACTTCAAGTTCTGTTATTGACCCTGAAGCAGCAGGAGCAGTATTGACAAATGTTTTAACATGTTCTATTCCTGAACTATATTTAATACCAAATATCGATGATAGTGAAGGTAATGAATATGAAAACTCTGTTTCTTACAAGTGGAACGATGGTTCAGAAAATAATTATCTAAAAGTAAATGAGGAAGGTACATATACTGTAATTGTAACAGACAACACAACATTCTGTTCTGCTGAAGAGTTTGCATACGAAATTACAGAAAACAAACGTACACCTATTATTGAAGATATTATTTCTGCAACATCTCTAGATGAAACAGCAGAAGGTTATAAAGAAACTCAAATTATCAACTGTAAAGATACAGAACTATTTATTTCATCTGTAATTAAGGATAAAGTTGATAAACAATACTCTACAGAAGAATTAAAATATGATTGGACAGTGTCTTATGACGATGGCGAAGTATTTGAAGAATATGGTGAAGCTGTAACTATCACTACAACAAAAGAAGCTATCTTTAAACTAGTAGTTACAGATAAACTAACAGGATGTCCAGCAGAAGCTAAAACTATTGAGATTACAGAAGTGAAAACTACTCCTGTGATAAAATCTATCACATCTACTTCTACTATTGACCCAAGTGCAGAAGGTGCGGTAGAAACAAATGTCTTAACTTGTGAAGTTCCTGTATTATTCTTGAATCCAATTATTGAAAGTGAAAATGAAGTATCTTACAAATGGAATGATGGTTCAACAAATGCTTATTATAAAGTCGATAAAGAAGGTACATATACAGTAATAGTTACAGACAACACAACATTCTGTTCTACAACTGAGTATCCATACGAAATTGATGAAAACAAAAATGCTCCTAAGTTAACACTAAAAGCAGTTTATGAATTGTGTCCTTCTGATGTTTCTGTAGATATGACTCTAAGTAGTTTGTTGCCTAATACAGAAGGCATTACCTACACATTCTATGACGAAGCAGGTGATGAACTAGAAGATTTATATGCAATACCAACAGAAAGTGAAACAACTACATATTTCGTGGTAGGTACATCTGCCAATGGTTGTCCTAGCGAAAAAGCTAAATTTACTGTAGACTTTGCACAAAATGTAGATTTCACACTAACTGCTTCACAAACAAGTATGTTGGTAGGAGGTAATGAAACTGTAATAGAAGTAATTCCTGCAAACGGCAGCGACGTAAATGCAATTTACCAATGGACTGCAAATGACGAAGACCTAATTGTAGACGGTTTACAATATGTAGACAATCTATATCTAGATACAAACTTTAAAGTTACTGGTTCAAATCGTTGCAACTCTGTAACAAAAGAAGCATTTGTTGAGGTTCTTTGGCCAACAGCATTCACTCCTCACAACAACAACGGCTTAAACGAAACCTTCGCAAAAGGTATGAAACTAGTTGTGTTCAACCGTTTCTATACAAAAATCTTTGAAGGTGAAGATGGTTGGGATGGTACTATCAATGGTACAATGAACGAAAGTGAAACTTCTGCCGTGCCTGGTGTTTACTATTATGCAGTGCAACTGCCAAACGGTCAAGTGAAGAAAGGTACTATCGAAATCGTAAAAGTTGATTAGGATTGCACAAAATATTCTCTGATGTGCAGATAATCAATTAAAATTTTAACATTTCAATAAAAATTCCCTGTTTCGGAAACGAAATAGGGAATTTTCTTTTTCTATTATTTAAAATAACCTTAACTTTGCACCCGTTTTTGAAAAAAACTAATAAAATGTAAAAAATCTATACCTTATATTATGAAACTATTAAAAAAACAAACTTTTTTACATCAAACTTTTTTATTGTTACTATCCTTGTTTGCGATAGCAATTCCTGTGAGCGCACAGGAATTAAAAGAATATGTGGCAGGTACTGAATTTGAACCAAATCCACGTGGTTCACATCCTTTTTACCTAAAAGAGTATGGAAACAATTCAACAAGCAATAGTGCTTTAGCGTTCAACAATGCTAATATTTTCCAACAAGATATTGTGGTTTATGATAATGTAAACTATTCATCAAAATTGGTACACATAAACCAAGGTTACAATCTTGCTCAATGTGGTTATACAGCTGCAAATTCAACTACTGTTCCATTGAACAAATATATTGTTGCTAGACCAAACCAATTAAAAAGTGTAGGTGGACTACCTGTGAGAACAAAAGATGATGATTATAGTGATAATGGTATGTTTATTACTAAAACAGAGACAGGTAAAACCACTTGTGTATTATATTATACCATTAAGAACCTAAAAGAAGGCGAGGCTTATCAAGTAAAAATAGGTTTTGTAAATTTAGCAGATAAAGACGATAATGCTGGTTCTTTAGCCGTTAAATTGCGCTATAAAATTCATGGTATCAAGAAAGATGGTACAATTGGTGGTCAGTTGATTGAAAATGAATGGAACCTAAATGCTGGTGTTGGTATAAAAGTTTTGCAAACACAATCTTCTCAGATTATTGATGAAGATGATATGAAAAATTACACTGGTTTAGTTCTAACTATTTTAAATAATGGTAGTGAGGCAAACCACGTATTTGGTCTAGACTATATCAATATATATTCAAAAAATAATATTGTAGAACTAGAGCCAACAGAAACTCCACTTTCTATGAATTATGATGAATGTGTAGAAACTCCGGGAGTAGTTAAAAATCTATCAGACCAAGTAAGATTGCCAAAAGGTTATACCGGTACATTAAAAATATACGAAGACCAAGCATTAACAAAAACAGCTCCAAAAACATTCAATACAGGTACAGTGACCAATGGTACTAAAACATATTACTATACCTACCAAGAAGATGGAAAATCTGTGAGTGAAACCGGTACTTTCACAATTAATGTAAAACCAAACCCTACCATTACACTATCTTCAGACATCAAGAACAATGCTATTACAATGTGTAATGCATTGAATATGAATCTAGCTGCGACTGCTTCTGTTGCAAACGGACGTATTACAAATATGGAGTGGAGTTTAGAAAATGAAACACGTGGTGTATACATTTCAGAGCAAACAGCTAGTGGTGGTGCAACAGTGGCTTTCAACAATGGTACAGGTAGTATATTTGGAACAGCAGATGCTATATTTACAGCTACAGCAGGCAATGGTTGCTCTACTTCAAATGCTGCAAATCCAGTTAAGTTAACTAATAGAAACTGTGCTGGTTTAACATTGACAGGTGAAGTAAGTAAA
>JAEIGA010013693.1_pt1 | contig 12344 bp, 8 predicted proteins | sample 9270691 | NCBI WGS metagenome assembly JAEIGA01 (sample SAMN17057246, study PRJNA624740) | gut metagenome | biome: biome; isolation source: fecal sample | host: Bos grunniens | place: China: Xizang | collected 2019
ATGTAGTCGACACCTCCCTCGATCACATATTCCACCATGCGCTCCAGCGCTTTATAATCGACACGCCCCTCGGGGGTGAAGGGGGTAATCAGTGCGACGCCCACGCCGCTTAACGGATGCTTATTCATACAATTCAAAATTCAAAATGGGGCAATTAAAACAGGGTGCCCTGCACCGGGTTCTCTGTTTCTTTATGCTTTTTACTCGTTTCGCTCTCGACCGGTTTTTCCAATTCCGGTATTGTGCATTGCGTATTGTGCATAGGGGTTTCGATCATTGCCTCAAACTCCTCTTCCGAGATGATCTTGATGCCCAATTGCTCGGCCTTTTTGAGTTTGGCGGGCCCCATCTTGGCTCCGGCCAGCAGGTAGTCTGCATTGCCCGATACGGCTGCAAGGTTCTTGCCTCCGTGGGTCTCAATCAGGGCCTTCAGCTCGTCGCGGCTGTGGCGCTCAAAGGTGCCCGAGATGACAATCTGCAACCCTTTGAGTTGTTCGGAGAGGCGTTGCTGCTCCTCGGCCTCGGTGCGGATGCCGGCTTGGCGCAGCCGCTCGATGATCGCACGGTTCTGCTCGTCGGTCAGGTATTCGAGGATGGCATCGGCAATCTTATCACCCACCTCTTCGGTCTCGAGGAGCTCTTCGCGCGTGGCCGCGATCAGACGATCCAGCGTGCGGAAATGGGCGGCAAGGTATTTTGCGGTGGTTTCGCCCACGAAGCGGATGCCGAGGGCGAAGAGTACGCGGTGGAAGGGAACCTCCGTGGAGCCCTTGATCGAGCGGATGATGTTGTCGGCCGACTTCTCGCCCAGGCGTGGCAGAACGCTGAGTTGCTCGGCCTTCAGGTCGTAGAGGTCGGCGGGGTTGCGGATCAGCCCTTCGTTGTGGAGCAACTCGATCGTCTCCTCACCCAGCCCCTCGATGTCCATCGCCTTGCGGCCGATGAAGTGGACGATGCGCCCGAGAATCTGCGGTAGGCAGTGGTTCGAGTTGGGGCAGTAGTGTTTGGCCTCGCCCTCGTAGCGCACCAACTCCGTGCCACAGACCGGACAGCGGTCGATGTAGCGGAAGGGTAGGCTCTCGGCGGGACGCATCGAGCGTTCCACACCCACCACCTTGGGGATAATCTCACCCCCCTTTTCCACATAGACCCGGTCATGCAGTCGCAGGTCGAGCTGGGCGATTTGTTCGGCATTGTGGAGCGAGGCACGTTTGACGGTGGTTCCGGCCAAATGGACGGGCTCGAGGTTCGCCACGGGGGTGATGGCCCCCGTGCGACCCACCTGGAAATCGACACTCAAGAGTTCGCTCAACGCCTGTTCGGCTTTGAATTTGTAGGCTACGGCCCACTTCGGAGCCTTGGCCGTGAAGCCCAGCATGCGCTGATCGGCATAGCGGTTTACCTTGATCACCACGCCATCCGTGGGGAAGGGGAGCTCCTTGCGCTTCTCGTCCCAAAGGCGGATGAAGGCCTCGACCTCTTGGCGCGAGCGGCAGATCTGCATCTTGTCGGAAATCCGAAAGCCCCACTCGCGGGCACGCATCAAGTTCTCCCAATGCGAGGCGAAGGGGAGGTTGTCGCCGGCCATCTGATAGAGGGTGCAGTCCAATCCGCGACGAGCCACCACGGCCGAAGATTGTTGCTTAAGGGTGCCGGCTGCCGCGTTGCGCGGATTGGCGAAGAGGTTTTCGCCCTTGGCTTCGCGCTCGGCATTGAGTCGCTCGAAGGAGGCGTAGGGCATCAAGATTTCGCCACGAATCTCGAAGAGTGCGGGCCACCCCTCGCCTTGAAGTTTCAGTGGAACGGAGCGGATCGTGCGGACATTGGCCGTCACCTCATCGCCCCGCACACCGTCGCCGCGTGTGACGGCTCGAAGCAAGGCTCCGTTTTCGTAGGTAAGGGAGATGGCCGTGCCGTCGAATTTCAACTCGCAGACATACTCCACTTCGCCCACCTCTTTTTCGATGCGGGCCATGAAATCGTTGAGCTCCTCCAGGGAGTAGGTGTTCGAGAGAGAGAGCATCGGGAAGCGGTGTTCGACCGATTGAAAGGCCGACGTAATGTCGCTCCCGACACGCACGGTGGGGGAGTTGGGGTCGAAAAACTCGGGATGAGCCTCCTCTAACTCCTGGAGCTCGCGCATCAGGCGGTCGAAGTCGAAATCGGAGATCTCGGGGGAGTTTTCGACATAATATTTATGGTTGTGGCGATTCAGTTCGCTACGCAACGTCTCGATTTTATGGCGGATATCGGTCATAATCTGCTGCTTTCTTGGCCCGAATGACTCGCAAACGGGTATATTCATGGGTAAAGATAGTCAATTTGTCCCGAAAACGGAAATTTTTTAAAAAAAATGCAAAAAAAAAACGAAAGTTTGCCACAATAACGAATTTTGCTTATACTTGCAGAAAATTTCAGCGATAATATGGCAACACAAATAACGAAAAAGAGAAACTTAGTTACCGCATTCAATAACTTACCCCTTGATTTGCAGGAGGCTGTGAAGGCTTTCTATCCCGCAGGCTTCTCCGAGGCGATGATTCGTGTCGATAAACCCAACGGAGACTTCTTCTATGCCGTGCCTTTCGAGACCGAGGAGGTAGCCTATTTGGTGAAGATTGATGTGAAGATCGACGATGCCAACTTGGATGACGATGCTGTCGACTTCTTCGATGATGATCTGAAGGGGGCCGATGAACTCCAGGATGAGGCTGCTATGGCCGATGAGGTGGCCGACGACATGGAGTAGTCTTCGCCTTTCGCCCGATCACAACCCTCTCCTCTTTTATGTTCAGATGGCTTCTTCCCCTCTTTCTGCTCGGTCTTTCCGCTTGTGGAATGACCGAGGATCCGCGTGAGGAGGAGAAGCGTCAGACATTTCCAACGATTCCCGATCCCAATTTCGAGGCCTATCTGCTCGAGTTCTACGACTTGAACCGAGATGGCCGTTTCTCCTATTATGAGGCGGAGCGTATCCTGGTGGTGGATTGCCAGGGGCGTGCGATTGCCTCGCTTGCCGGAATCGAATCTTTTGTACAACTGCGCGAACTGCGCTGCAACGACAATCATATTGAGAGCCTCGATTTGCGCGAGAACCGCAACTTGGAGTACCTCGATTGTTCGCACAATGCCCTCTATCAACTCGCTTTGGAGGGGTTGCGGGAGTTGCATGTGGTGGTGTGCGCCGAAAATCGACTGCCGCACCTCGATTTTATCAACACGCCGGCGGTTCATACGATCGATTGTTCGTACAACGAACTGCAACTGCTCGACATCACCCATTGTGCCCGCACGATGAAGCGTGTCGATGCCCGCTTCAACCCCCTGACCACCCTTTACAAAAGCTCTCATCAGACCATCGACTTCTTTCAACCCGGCTCGGGCGAGGTGGTAGAACGCGAGTAACTCAATGCACGATTCCGAATTTTGAATTTTGAATTGATTCTTGAATTCGCTATCTTTGTAGCTGTTTTGTATATACGGCTATGAAAAGACTCTTTCTTGCGATTTTGATCTCTCTTGCGATGGGGTGGGGAGCCTCGGCCCAAGAGCTAAAATTCAAATCCTTTGAACTCAATGTGATGGATGCTGCGGCCAAGACCCGCGAAGTATTGGATTTGGCCGGCAATCCGTGTGCCTTGCTACGCGTCTTCGTGGCGGTGGAGGAGGCCGATTTCAAGGGCAACCTCGGCATTCGTGGCGAGGTGCAAAAGGTGCGCAACTCGGAGTTTGTGATGTACATTCCGGCCGGTTCGAAGAGTATCACGGTCAATGCGCAAGGATTTCTCCCCTTTACCTATACCTTTAATCAGGAGATCGAGGGACATAAAACCTATTTGCTCTACTTGATGGTGCCCGAGTCGGGACCGGTGAAGCAGGCTCTGGAGAGTCAATTTTTGGCCTTGCGTGTCGCACCGGCCACGGCCACGGTTTTGGTGGATAACATGGTGCGCACTACCCAGGAGGGCCGCCTCTTTTTGGAGCTCCCCTTTGGCCTCCACACCTACCAGGTGGTGGCTCCGATGTATCACACCCAAAGCGGTGAGTTCGAAATCTCGGCCAAAGGTCGCACCGACCTCTCCATCGCCCTCAAACCCGCCCACGGCACTTTGCAGGTGACCTCCACGCCGAGCGGTGCCACCGTAATGGTCGATGGCGTGGTGAAGGGAACCGCCCCATGCTCGCTCCAAATAGAGAGTGGAAACCACTTCGTACAGGTAATGCACGAAGGTTATATCACCCATGGACAAAATATCACCCTGACCGATGGGGTGACCCTCCCCTTTGCCGCCAAGTTGCAGGCCAACTTCGCGGAGGTGACCCTCAAGGCGCCCCATGCCCATTCGGAGATTTGGCTCGGAGGTGAGAAGATCGGCACAGGTTCGTGGTTGGGCCGCCTCAATGCCGGTACCTACTCGGTGGAGGTGCGCACCGAGGGCTACGAAACGGCCGTGCAGAATATCGAGGTCGAGGCCGGCCTCTCCAAGAGCTACACCCTGACGGCGGCGCAAGCCATCTACGGGGTACTGAAGGTAACCTCGCAACCGATGGGGGCCAGCATAAAACTTGACGGCAAGGTGTTGGGTACCACCCCCTATATGAGTAATGAGGTGTTGACCGGAAGCCACACCCTTGTGCTTGAGATGAAGGGCTATAACCCCTACACGAAGGAACTCTCGATTGTAAGGGGCAAGACGACGGAGGTGGCGGCCACACTCTCGAACGAACCCCTCTACAAGGTGGGCGACCTCTACCGCCGTGGCAACAAGGTGGGTATCATCTTTGAACTGGATGCCACGGGACGAAAGGGTAAGATTGTCGATTTGGGCTTCTACGCCCCGGGAGAGCAAGACAGTCGTGAAGATGCGTTAAAGATAATAAAGAAGACAAAGGGCGACGATTGGCGATTACCCACGATCAATGAGCTAAAGGCGATGTATACCCATAAATCGCTCCTGGAACCGCACCTCCCCGAACTCTATCAAAACCATAGCAAGGTGGAAAGCGATAACGCCTGGCTCTCATCGTACAACAAGCAAGATGGTTATCGCTCCGTACTGCTCAACTCGGGGAAGATTCTAAAGGAGGGTTACCCAATAGCCCGCATCTGCATGGTCACTTCGTTCGATATCGCAACGGAGCCCGCAACCAAGAGCGAGGTAAATCGTACCTACAAGGTAGGAGAGGTCTATGCCGAAAATGGAATTCGCGGCATCGTCTATGACTACAACAAATCGACCGGTGCCGTGAAGATTGTTGCCCCCTACATGACCCAATCCCAGAAAGAGAGCCACTCTTTGGTCGATCCCAGATGGCGGCTGCCATCCGAGGAGGAGATCAAGAAAATTCATCAGGCCGGCATCTATAACAATCCCTCCGGAGTCTATCTGTCGGATGGATTCAGATACAATCCGAACCGAGCGCAATACCTGAATTTCCGCTTGCTTTTTGTTGCCACCATCGCCCCCAATCCCTATATCGACCAGGAGGCTTCGGTGAACGGAGAGCCGCTCTACAAAACCACGCAGGGGCCCTACAAGGCGGGTGATTTCTACAACGAGGGCGGATTGTTCGGCGTGGTCTTTAGAGCAAATGATGCGGGTGATAGGGTGTGGCTTGTGGGGATGAACAAGAGGCACAACCCGGGCTTGGGTGTCACCCCCTCAAAGGAGCAGCAGGAGGTGCTGAAGAGCAAAATGAGCACAATCAACCAGATGCTGGAACTCTTCGAAGGGGCGGAGGCGATGACCGAGAAGAGTCTCTCGAACTACATGGTGACGCGCAACTTCGAGTACGACTATGAGCCGGGTGATTATTGCGAAGAGTCGGGAAAAGAGGGTGTGGTGATTGCCACCAACGAGTGGGGTACCACACTCCTCATTGTCAGCATGAAGCAAGCCGGCCCGATGCAGTGGTATACCGATTCGAAAATCCCCAAGTCCAAGGGCGGTTCGACCCTTGAAGAGAGGATTCAAACCATAAAAGGTTGGCAGACCAAATTCCCGCTCTATGACTTTGCAAGAAAACTCCCGTCGGGGTGGTTTGTGCCGGGTAGAGAACAGAAAAAGGAGGCACAAATATTTGCCAATCTGCTAAACAACCCCAACCTGCTCCAGGCGGTGAATCAGACTCTTTGGTCGCGTGGTGGCGATCCGATCGAAACCGATCTCGGATATTGGCAAATGGATGCCTTCATTTCGGATTACGGCAAGAGTGACTATGCGGATGCGATTGCAAAGAGTTATCGGAATAATTTTATATTTGTTATCGGCGAAGATTGTCTCCCTGACCGGTTCCTCTATGTCCGTCCGCTGGCAAACCTCCGTTCCACCAAGCCGACCCAAAAACGCACGATAGGCGATGGCGTACCCAACCTCTCGGCCTTGAATTCCGGGTCGGGAAAGAGGGTGGCAACAGCGACTGCCCCTGCCCCTGCCAAGGGTGCGACTCCGGGGCAATAGCCCCAAGCTACGGATCGAATACTTGTCCACAACGATGTGGCCTCGCTCTTGAAAACCGAGCTGCGCCTGATGCGAAACGAAATCTTTGCCCGCCACGGCTTTATTTGGGGCGGCCGCTGGAGTCACTTCGATACGATGCATTTCGAGTATCGCCCCGAATTGTTGCCCTAAAAAGGGCTGTTTTTCAAAAAAGTTAAAAAAATCCCGGGCAAAAGAGGGCGTTTAGAAAAAAAATTCGTACCTTTGGATGCAAAATTTGTTTGCGAAAAAACAGATAAAACAAAAGATAACAATGAAAAAAGTAGATGTCATTCTCGGTTTGCAGTGGGGTGATGAGGGTAAAGGCAAGGTCGTGGACGTGCTGACACCCAACTATCAGGTGGTAGCCCGTTTCCAGGGCGGCCCCAATGCCGGTCACACCCTCGAATTCGATGGCCAGAAGTATGTGTTGCGTTCGATTCCCTCGGGAATCTTCCAGGGCGGCAAGGTAAATATCATCGGCAACGGCGTAGTGCTCGATCCGATTCTCTTCAAGGAGGAGGCTCAGGCACTGGCGGCCAGCGGTCACGACCTCACCAAACGCCTCTACATCTCGAAGAAGGCGCATCTGATCATGCCGACGCACCGCGTGCTCGATGCAGCCAACGAGGCAGCCAAGGGCTCCTCGAAGATCGGCACCACGGGCAAGGGCATCGGCCCCACCTATACCGACAAGGTGAGCCGCAACGGCGTGCGCGTGGGTGATATCTTGAGCCCCGATTTCCAGACCATTTACCTCAAGGCCAAGGCCCGCCACGAGAGCATGCTCCACGGAATGAACTACGACTACGATGTGGCCCAGCTCGAGAGCCAGTGGCTCGAGGCCCTGGAGTACCTCAAGGAGTTTAAACTTATCGACTCGGAGCACGAGATCAACCGCCTGCTCAAGGAGGAGAAGTCGGTGCTGGCCGAGGGGGCACAGGGTACCTTGCTGGATGTCGATTTCGGCTCCTATCCCTTCGTTACCTCTTCGAATACGGTCTGCGCCGGTGCTTGTACGGGTCTTGGTATTGCCCCCAACCGCATTGGCGAGGTCTTCGGTATCTTCAAGGCCTACTGCACGCGCGTCGGTAGCGGTCCCTTCCCCACGGAGCTCTTCGACCAAACGGGGCAGAAGATGCGCGATATCGGCCACGAGTATGGTGCTGTGACGGGCCGCGAGCGCCGCTGTGGTTGGCTCGATATGGTGGCCCTGAAGTATTCGATCATGATCAACGGCGTGACGCAACTCATTATGATGAAGTCGGATGTGCTGAACGATTTCGATACGATCAAGGTGGCTGTGGCCTACGACCTGGGAGGTAGCCAAACCACGGAGTTCCCCTACACGGTGGAGGGCGTGGAACTTCAACCCGTCTACCGCGAATTCCAGGGTTGGAAATCCGATATTCGCAATGTGCGCAACTACGAGGAGTTCCCCGAGGCGTTCCGCAAGTATGTGGAGTTTATCGAGGAGGAGACCGGGGTGCCGGTGAAGATCATCTCGGTGGGTCCCGATCGCGCAGAGACCATTGTTCGCTAATGAAAAAAGAGCCTTCTGGTTGCAGGTTTTACCCCTCGCGGCCGGGGCTTTTCATAAATAACATTACTACCTATGAAAAAACAACTGAAAATTGTTGTGCTGGCCAAGCAGGTGCCCGATACCCGCAATGTGGGCAAGGATGCGATGACTGCCGAGGGTACGGTCAATCGTGCTGCGTTGCCGGCGATCTTCAACCCCGAAGACTTGAACGCTCTCGAGGCGGCCCTTCAACTGAAGGATCTGACCGAGGGTTCGACCGTACAGGTACTCACCATGGGCCCGTTGCGTGCGGCCGATGTGATTCGTGAGGCCATGTTCCGCGGTGCCGATGGCGGTTATCTGCTCTCGGGTCGTGAATTTGCCGGAGCCGATACGCTGGCCACTTCCTACGCCCTGTCGTGTGCCTTGAAGCAGATCAATCCCGATGTGATTGTGGCAGGTCGTCAGGCCATTGATGGCGATACGGCCCAGGTGGGCCCCCAGGTAGCCCAGAAACTCAACCTTCCGCAGGTGACCTATACGGAGGAGATCCTGGAGCTCAAGGAGTCCTCGATCGTGATCAAGCGTCGCTTGGAGAATGGCTTCGAGGTGGTGGAGTGCCCCATTCCGTTGGTGATGACGGTCAATGGTTCGGCCAAGGAGTGCCGTCCGAAGAATGCGCGTCGCGTGATGAAATATAAGCATGCCCTCACGAAGTCGGAGGTGGCGGCTGCCGCCGACAGCCTCTCGGCGCAGCAGGTGGCAGAGAAGCCCTATCTGCAGATCGTGGAACTTTCGGCAGCCGATGTCAATCCCGACATGGCGCAGCTCGGTTTGAGCGGTTCGCCCACGAAGGTGAAGAAGATCGAAAACGTGGTCTTCCAGGCCAAGGAGTCGAAGCGTCTGACGGGCAGCGATGCCGATATCAATGAACTGATGGTTGAACTCATTGCGAGCCACACGCTCGGTTAATCGAATCCGGATATGAATAATATTTTTGTATATATCGAAACAGAGGGCGGCAAGATTGCCGACGTGAGCCTGGAGCTTTTGACCAAGGGTCGTGAGTTGGCCGCAACACTCGGCGTGAAGCTCGAGGCTGTGGTGCTGGGTGAGAATCTCAAAGGGATGGAGCAGGAGTTGGCCAAGTATGGTGCCGATACGGTATGGATGGCCGACGACAAGGAGTTTGCCCCCTTCCGTACGTTGCCCCATACGGCGGTGGTGAGCGGTCTGATCAAGGATGAGCAGCCGCAGATTGCCCTCTTTGGTGCCACGCCCGTGGGTCGCGATTTCGCGCCACGTGTCTCGTCGGCCCTCTTCAGCGGTCTGACGGCCGACTGTACGCAGCTCGTCATCGGCGACCACACGGATGCCAAGACAGGAAAGGAGTATAAGAATCTGCTCTACCAGATCCGTCCCGCCTTTGGTGGTAATATCATCGCTACGATCGTCAATCCCGAGAACCGTCCCCAGATGGCCACGGTGCGCGAGGGCGTGATGCGCAAGGAGGTGGCCGAGAAGCCGGCTGGCGGTGAGGTGAAGATGATCGACTGGAAGAGGTATCTCTCGGATGCCGACCTGGTGGTCAAGATCCTGGATCGTCAGATTGAGGAGCGCAAGATCGACATCAAGGGGGCCTCGGTGATTGTGGCCGGTGGCTATGGCATGGGCTCGAAGGAGAATTTCCAGTTGGTTCACGACCTGGCCGATGTCCTCGGTGCCGAGGTAGGTGCCAGCCGTGCGGCTGTCGATGCAGGCTTTACGGAGCATGCGCGTCAGATTGGTCAGACGGGTGTTACGGTGCGTCCGAAACTCTACATTGCTTGTGGTATCTCGGGTCAGATTCAGCACACGGCCGGTATGGATCAGTCGTCGATGATCATCTCGATCAACAACGATCCCAATGCCCCGATCAACAAGATCGCCGACTACGCCATCACGGGGGATGTGAATGAGATTATCCCCAAGATGATCAAGTATTACAAACAAAATTCGAAGTAAGAGATGGCTAATTTCTTTTCAGATAATAAAGATTTGCAGTTCCACCTGGAGCATCCGTTGATGCGCAAGATCGTGGAGCTCAAGGAGCGCAACTTTGCGGAGAAGGATCTCTACGACTATGCGCCCCAGAATTTCGAAGATGCGATGGACAACTACCGCAAGGTGTTGGAGATCACCGGTGAGGTGTGTGGCGAGGTGATTGCCGCCAATGCCGAGAGTGTGGATCATGAGGGTCCCCGTGTGGAGAACGACCATGTGATCTATGCCGAGGGTACGCAGCGCAACCTGGAGGCCATTACCGAGGCCGGGTTGAACGGTATGACCTTGCCGCGCAAGTACGATGGCCTGAACTTCCCGCTTGTATGCTTTGTGATGGCCAACGAGATGGTGGCTCGCGGAGATGCCGGCTTCGAGAATATTTGGGGCTTGCAGGACTGCGCCGAGACGCTCAACGAGTTTGCCTCGGAGGAGATCAAGCAGAAGTTCCTGCCGTGGGTTTCGGCCGGTGCCACCTGCGCCATGGATCTTACGGAGCCCGATGCCGGTTCGGATCTGGGTGCCGTGATGTTGAAGGCCACCTGGTCGGAGGAGAAACAGACCTGGCTGCTCAATGGTGTGAAGCGTTTTATCACCAATGGTGATGGCGAGGTGTCGCTCGTGCTGGCCCGCACCGAGGAGGGTACGACCGATGCGCGTGGTCTCTCGATGCTCGTCTATGACAAGCGCGATGGCGGGGTGAAGGTGCGCCGTATCGAGAATAAACTCGGTATCAAGGGCTCGCCCACCTGTGAGTTGGTCTTCACGAATGCCCCCGCCCAGTTGGTTGGCGACCGCAAGATGGGTCTGATCAAGTATGTAATGTCGCTGATGAACGCCGCCCGCTTGGGTATCGGTGCCCAGTCGACGGGTCTTTGCGAGGCTGCCTACCGCGAGGCGCTGAAGTATGCCCATGAGCGTGAGCAGTTCGGTAAGTCGATTATCAAGTTTGCCGCCATCTCGGAGATCCTCTCCAATATGAAGGCCAAGTTGCAGGGTGTGCGTGCCCTCTTGTATGAAACGACCCGCTTTGTGGAGATCTACAAGCAGTACACCCACATCTCGCACGAGCGTTCGTTGGAGCCGGAGGAGCGTCAGGAGATGAAGTTCTACAACCGCCTGGCCGATGCCTTCACGCCGCTGGTGAAGCTCTTCTCGTCGGAGTATGCCAACCAACTGGCCTACGATGCCATCCAGATCCATGGTGGTTCGGGTTATATGAAGGAGTATGCTTGTGAGCGCATCTATCGCGATGCCCGCATCATGAATATCTACGAGGGTACCTCGCAGTTGCAGGTGGTGGCCGCCATCAACGGGGTAACGAAGGGTACCTACATGGAGCAGATCGCCCGCTACGAGGAGTTGGAGTACTCGGCCGAGATGCAGCCCGTGGTAGCGCAGTTGAAGACCCTGCGCGAGAAGTTCGAGGCGATGGTGGCCCATGTCGAGGCCAAGGAGAAGGAGTGTGCCGGCTATAAGGAGTTCCACGCTCGTCGCTTGGTGGAGACCGCCGGTCATCTGATCATCCCCTTCCTGTTGGCTCGTCAGGCTTCGGAGTGCGCCGACTATGTAAATTCGGCCAAGATCTATACGAAGATGGCTGCCGCCAAGATCGAGGAGGCCTACGCCTATACGATGGCATCGCCCATCGAGGATGTGGAGCTCTTCAAAGGGGTGGAGCAGGAGTTTTAGACCTCCGATTTTGTAGGGAGGATCGCTCCCGATCGTTGTGGAGCGCGAATGAGTACGCCAGGTGGCTGCCATTCGCGCTCCGCTTTTTTCTCTCCCCTATAAAAATAATCTCGAAACGGCGGTTTGGCGCGGATATTTCGATAAAATGTGTTGAAATAAGGAATAAATCCCTATCTTTGATCTCGGAACCCTATTTTTGCAACCATGAGAATAGTTTTTCTTTTTGCTCTCCTCCTTTTAGGGGCATGTGGAGCCCCCAACCGCTCGTCGTCGAATCTCGTCGAGCAAGATACGCTTCAGGAGGCATCCGTCGCGAAGATGGAGCCCTACCACTTTCGGCTTCCGCTTCCTCCGGCCGATCTCGACCCCGAGCAGCACCGAGCATTCCTGCGCGACCACTTTTGGGACCACTTCCCGTTTGCCGATTCGACCCTTCTCCAGCGAATCGACTCCACGGAGTTGGTACAGGTCTATATCGCCTATGTGGGGCAGGTGCTGACCCCTGCCGATACAGCCGCCATGCGCCACTTGATGTCCCGAGCCGAGGCCTCGAAGCCACTCTTTGCTCACTTCCACCGGCTGGCCGAGTTGTTGCTCTACGATCCGAATTC
>JAEIGA010013694.1_pt1 | contig 12343 bp, 5 predicted proteins | sample 9270691 | NCBI WGS metagenome assembly JAEIGA01 (sample SAMN17057246, study PRJNA624740) | gut metagenome | biome: biome; isolation source: fecal sample | host: Bos grunniens | place: China: Xizang | collected 2019
ACGATAAACCGTTCTATTTTAAATTTGAACTTAGGACCATAAATGTGAGGAGTGGACGTATACTGGAAGACGGCTTTAAAGCCTACACCAAATTTACCAATAGATGCTTCCGTCTTGTTTGAATTTGCGATTGACGTTATTGCGTTAATATCGCCAAGTTTCCTATTTTGGGCATCCTGATCTTCATTGGCAGGATCTGAAACTGAGAAATGACGTGTGCCGTTATGAGCAAAAATAAGGCGGTTTTTTTCGAGAATAAATCTAGCTCTGCTTGCGTGTGCATCGTCGGCGTTCTGAAGGAGCTCATAGATGAAGTGCGCCTGATCAGAATATTTTTCAATAACGCTATTCTTTATACCTCGCATAGAGGGCTTCTCAAGCATATCCGCACTTTCTGCTCTATCACGAGTGAGTGCCTGGAAAAACATTCTTTCTTGACTATTCATGGATATGAGCTCCCTTCTTTTTATCTTACTTCGTTCCTGTTATTTCTCTTACATCAATAGGAAAGAAGTGATCCATTCATGAACACCGGAGACCATGGAGAACTCCTCTAGGGAAACACTATACGAGCTCTTTGAGAGCTTGTTCTTAATGGTGTTAATTCTCAGGATCCAGTCGGTTTTTGCCTCTTTTCCGCCAGATATTGAGGCATCTTCGGGACGAACAAGCGTACTATCGAACAATGTAGACCAGTTTTTTCCGTAAATAGCAATTTCCTTGCATTCCGGAAGTGTAACAAAGTCCCAAGGGGATACTTCTACATCGTCAATTCCATTGCGTGCAAATTCGTAAATTTTGTCGTCGGCAGCATTCTTGAGACGAGTATACACTTGCCTCGGCAAACCTTTAATAAGCCAATTATCACCGAAGCATTCTTCAAGGCTATCACTAATGATTCGCTTCAAGCGAGCTTCGATTTCAGGAATGAGGTTTTTCGTATCGTCATTATAGGTTTTTGCCTCATTCATCCAGTACTCATCCAAACCCTCGGGTTTGAAGTCTGGCCGTTTGTCGGCAATGGCCTTCTGGTAGGCTCTCCAGAATCTTGTGTCAGCACCACCGCCAAAGTATCCACGGAGATCTTTGCGCTGCTCGGTGCTAAGTGTATTTAAATATTCAGCGAGCGGTTTAAGGTAATACTGAACGATTTCAACAATATCTTCAGCACTCTGCATTTTGGGGAAAACCATGCCTTTTTCAATCAACAGGTTTACAATGTCATCAATGACACGGATAGTAGCTTGCATACCTCGATTGATAGTAAGCATACCCAACTCATTGTCCCCCTTCTCCCATTCGGACAGGCAGGCTTCTCGCATGTAGAGAAGACACTTCTCGATGAACGGATAGAACAAGTCACAAGAATCTTGATTGTTTCCACAGTCAAAGGTTCCTTCTTTATTTAGGGTGTTCTTTTTACCATACTGTGAGAAAAAGTGTGTCTTTTTTAAAGCCGCCTGCATTGCTTCGACGGTAATACATTTCGTGGGGGTCGACTCATTTTCTCCAATCACAATCCGCCCCTGCAGGGGAGATGTTGATTCTTCTCCCAGCATTTGCGCAATTTTGGAACGTAAAGCCTGCCTCTGTTCGCTGAAGTCATCAGAATCCCACAACATATCAGCATTTAATGTGACGCGGAGGGACTTAGGTACGGCTTTCTGATTCTCATTAATATCCATGAACATCTTGATTTGTTCAGTTCGATCCAAGTCTACAAAGGCAACAACGGGAATCGAATTAGTTGCAGCATATTGGGAATCGGAATAGCCATATAAACGGTGCTGTCCGTCGATGATATAGGCGGAGTGATACCGTTTAGGGATATGAAGGACACCAATTTTCGATATGGAACCTGGAATTTTGGGGCCTGCCTGGTCAAAGACCAGTTTTTTTCCTCCGGAATCAATGCTAATGATTATAGAATTGGGGAAGTAGCCACCATCATTTATGAATTCGCGTACTTCTTGCAGTCGCTTTTTCTTGATCAAACGCTGATAGGTGGGCATCATACTAGCATGTGCTTCATTTCTGTGCAGGACATATCCAATCTTCAGAAGTTTTTCAGGTTCGATAGAGAAGGAGTAATAGGTAAAGCCGCCCATTTTGCCTTGAATCGCCGGAATACGGTTTTCCATATTGGCAATTTCTTGCTTTGCGAAAAGATTACCTAATAGCTGATAACGCGCAGAAGTACCAAGGTGTTTTACTAGCTCGATATAGTAGTTGATAGCAGAATCATCAAAATGCATGATTCCTGCCTTTTTGAACATATCTTTATCTAAGTGGCTCAAAATATAGTTATGCGTTGCCCAGATAAATTTAATCTTTCGACCAGGGAGTTCCTTAAGGATTTGCTTCCTGAGACCATCAATTTGGCCCTGGAAAGTTTTAATTTCAGAATAGAAGTTACTTTCGACTGTAAATGAAGAGTATTTACACTCAATGACAAGAACGGTTTCCTCGTCTGTAGCAAATACACTAAACTGCCTTTGACCCTCAGAAGAGGAAGGATCAAACGGAATATAGAACTCACCAAAATCATTCAGGGAAGTAAAACCCATGTTGGCGAACAAAACCCATATGCGATCTTCAAATTGCTCAGCACCAGGCTTATCTTTTTTGACTTGAACAAATTTCGGATTTTTATATGCCTTGATCATTTCCCATCCGTCATCTACCAAAGAAGGGAGATCTGCTGCTTTTTCCTTGCTTGTAATAAAGGTACGGACACGAGCAGATCGTGCTGTGGATATTTCTTTACCAGCAAGTAATTTGGTCCATGTTGTCATCTGCTGTAGCATCCTTTCTTTCGGGAATGTTTGTAAACAGGTATTCTTTTACCTGGCCACGAGCTGCGTTCTTGCCGCCAATTGAACAACCACGCTGCAGATCAATTCTACGATCGCCTTTTTCAAAAATTTCGGCTATTGTATCATGTGCGGAATTGGTGACCATATAGTAAGCACCGCAAGCTTTGATATGATCGACAAAACGGCTCAAACGGTATTGCTCATCTAAAGAGAACAACTTTGCATTATAGGCGATGAATCCGTTCTCTCCACTCTTACGAGATACAGAATATGGCGGATCCAGGAAAACGAGATCGTTAGGCTTGATTTTATCTCTAAAGGTTTCAAAATCTCCACTTGACAACACTGCGTTCTGTAACTTTTTGCTTGCTGCTAGAATTCTATCTTTGTCACATTTCATATTGCGGAAACCATATGGAACATTATAAACACCCGCGCGATTTACTCGATAGATTCCATTATAGGAAGTATGATTCAGGTAGAGAAAACGTGCGGCTTTTTCTATATCAGAGGAAGGCAGCCAACTGCGAATACGGTAGTACTCTTGCTCGGAGTTAACAAAGCTGGAAAAAACATCAGCTAGTTCTTCAGGATGGTCACGAGCGACCTGGTACATCAAAATCAATTCTTCGTTAACATCAGAAAGAAAAGCTTGATGTCCTTCGACCGCAGAGAAGAAGATTGAACCACCACCAAAGAATGGTTCGATATAATTGTTGTATTCTAATCCGTCAATATATTTTTTGAAATGGGAAACAAACCAGGATTTTCCACCCGCCCACCGGATAAGTGTGTCCGCTTGCGGCATTAGAAATCCCCCCTAACTAATTCGATTAAGTAGTATTTTGCACGTGTATATGCGATATAGTTTTCGTTTGTTGTAACATTGTTGGAATGAATATAGATGACCATATCGCTTTCTAATCCCTTAAATTCTTCAATCGAAGCGATACGAACCTCATCATTTGTTGTGGGATCAGACTGGACAAAACTCCACTTTGCAATTCCCTGCGGGAAAGCATTTGCAAAATGATCCTTATCATCTACGATCAATACTAGAGACGAGGACGGTAAGCATTCATCTTCCAAATATTCTTTCAAGAGCTGCTCAATTCGATATGTAAGTTGTAACTTGTCATTGGTATATTCAGTAACTGGGGTAGGGCCTTCGACTGGATTTGCGATCATATCTGAGCCGAGATTTGTCTTTGTAGATGCCCATGTATAGATATTTGCAGTGTTGCGGATGTTCTCTCTCAGCAAGAAGGGAGGGAGCGCTATGCCAAATCCGTCACCAAAACTTTCAGTTTGGAGGATTTGGCTGTCGTCATAGAATACGCCTAACCTTGATGCATTAGGATCTTTCAAAAGCTTGCAAACAGTTCTAGCCCATTCAACAGTAAAATCTTGCGCTTCGTCAATGAAAATGGCAGTGTACTTCAGAGCATCGGCGCGCACAGCATTGGAGATCCCACGATAATCTGCTAATGTTAAGATTGTAGGATCGCTACAAATCTGTGCAAATAATTCGGATACACAGAGAACATCAACAGCTGAACCGACATGTTTTTTTACTTCTGTTGCTAAATTAGAAGACGCACATAAAAACAGCACCTGCGCATCCTGTAAAGATGATTCATATTTTGCCATCTTCATAGCGATCCATGTTTTGCCGGTACCTGCACCACCGCGAACGTAGAATTGCCGGACGTTACTTAGGAAATAAATGTGGCTATCTTGGACTCGATTAATAACATCAAGTTGCCGCTCTTTATATTGGACAAGGGCACCCGCAGCAGCAGAAACAGCAATTCTCTTACGTATTAGTTCTAGGAAGGCATGATGGTGATTCTGCTTGTAGATTCGATAACCATACGATTTGCCACCCCAACAACGGAACATGCGCTTGATTTTATCATAAATCCTAGACATGTCATTAAAATCAATTGTGCAGTCTCGATTCCGATTGCTGATGGCTTCACTGTCAGGCAATGAATAAAATGGGAAAATGACCCCAGCGCCATAGATACCAGGATAGTCCAGATGACATGTTTGAGAATAAAGATCCTTCAAATAGTACATGCTCTTTTCAGCTTGCTCGTACGGAGAGACGTTTAATTTCCGCTCTCCATGAACAGCATCAAAGAGAAACCATTTATTATCTTCAATTCTGATTCCTGTTCCACCTTTTACTTCAAGGCACAAAAAACCATACTGAGGGCTGGCAATGACAAAATCGGCTTCAGACTTTCTCATACGACCGCCTTTAAAAACAGACCACTGAACAGAATAGAAGACATCGAAAGTGTCAGGCAACTGTGTTTTCAATGCTTCGTATACGATACGTTCAGAATCAGTTGGCATATACTCAGTGATGTTTTTGGGGTACATTTTTGCCATAATTACATCTCCCAGAATCCAGTTATAGGATTGGCTGTTTCTTCGATGGTATAAAGATACTTTCTGCCCAGACCGGCATTGAAGTGATTACAAGAGATCTCTGGAATCTGCACACAAGCGCTACAAGATGTTTGATCACGTTCTGAACAGATAGGATCGAAAATACAATGTAGGTTATCTTCGAATGTCTTCTGAAGGAAATTCTTATAACTATTCTCAGCCATACCGGAAAGCGCACCAAGAGGAATTCCTTGGCTTGTTTGGGCATAAATAAAAATGCTGGCGGTTTCAATGATGATGATTTCAGCAAGAGAATTGCCAGCCAAACCGCTGATCTCACCAGCGGTTTTAATGAAAGCGTGGGACATAGTGTGCAGCAATGAGAAAACATGTCTTGTGATAATCTCTTGCGGATCGATTTCACCAAACATAGAAATCTTTTCGCTTCGCACATTTTCTGCAAACCATTTCTTTATTGCTATATCATCGTCTAAATCAGGCACTTGTGTTATATCTATTACATTGTTATGGAACAACCATTCAATGATTTTGCGCTGATCAATCTCAAACAAGATGCCTTCGGTTTCGAGCTTTGAGCTATATACAAGATTTTGCGTGCCATCTCTTGTCTTCTCGTACGCATTTAGTTTGAGGCGACAATTCTTGTTGCTCGACTGGCAAGGGTCTGAGACGCGACGAGTATATCCATATGTACAATTGATGATCTCAATGTCATAGGACACCTGCATGTTCTTGATTCCCATTTTACGATTAAGTGCATGCACTTCTTCAGCATCATCAATAAACTCTAGGTCAATTTGACGCTGGACGGATTCCTCAAGGGTAATCGTTCTTTTGGCATATTTGATAGTATCGTATTGCATGAGCTTAAAAGAGTAGTTATTAAGCCATGCCTCGTCCTTTTGAGGGCCGATTACGCTATCATAGAAAGCAATATATTTTTCGATGCCGTACTCTGACTGATTGCTGTTACCCAACAAAGATTGTACGGCCGTCTCAAAGCCATCCTGAGTAATCAAGCCGATAGCCATCAGTCCTCGGACCTGAGCCTCAGCTTCAGCGCGCTTGGCATCAGAGCGAAAGTCTTTGCTAAATGCCAGCTCAATGTTATCTAAGACCTTTTCAAACTTGGCTTGATCCAACTCACCAAACCACTTTGCGACAACGGTTTTTTGTGCTTCTATGCCTTTCTCATAAAATTTACCAGCTCGGTCATCAACCAGATTAATAACTCTTAAGGGGAAAGGCTTATAGTTACGTCCAGAGTTCGCGTTATCGGGGCGAAGTTTTTTGTTGCACGTAGGACAATGCATTTCAAACTCAGCAATTTGTGTTTTTCCATCCTTTTTATAAGTCATTTTATATGGACTTACATTTGGATGGTAGAACATTTCGTAGCGACCGCGGAAGGGTAAAGTGATGGGTTGTGCAAAGCCGCATTCGCAGGCATAGACCATCTGTAGCTGTTTAACAGAGCGTTTTCCGCATTTATTGCATTTCCATGTGTATTTATTTACAGAGGCTGCACTTCTTTCTTCAAATGCAGCGCCACAGGAGCTGCAATAAAACACTAAAGGAGAAATCTGTCCTGTAATATCAGGAATACCATCATTGCATGCAGGCTCTACGATCCGGAATGAAGAAACACCATCTTCCACGCAGAAAGAGCCGATATCACCATTGCGGGCGCCAAACAGTTTAATTTGGCGTTTGATTTCACTTTCGATGAAATTCTCATAGATACCAGTCATTCGGATCGGATTCCAGCGTTCTAGTTTTGCAGTAACAGCTTCGCCTGAATTCAGACGCACGGAAATCCACATTTCAGGCAAGAACTTGTATACGGCTTGATTTTTACTCCGTTCCATACTTAACCTCCTGTGATCTGGATTTCAATTTGTTCTTCGGTATCACGAAGACTTCTCATTGGCATTTTCTTTCCCTTAGAGAATTTTCCAATAGCATTAGATAGAAAAGTGTTGCTATTGAAAGACCCGTTTTCTATGTCAGAAAGAATTTGCTCAACTTCCTTGCGGATGATCTCCATATATGTTTGAGATAGCTTCTCCTGAGGGTTGCACCCGTAAATACCAATTAACTTCTCGATGACATCATCTTTCTGTATTTTTCCGGTTTGCAATAGCTTTTTCACTTCGACAGCAGAGTATAGCTGATCAATACCTGTTTCGATGGTATAGTACTGCATAATCAAACCAGAGAGCAGACCAGGCAGTGTACTATAAATTGCATTTTTGGCCCAGCGGTTGATGGGAACAGATTCTACTAAGTCGTCCTTATTTTGGTGGAAAATTACAAAATTCTTTAAGTAAGAGCGATCACGTAGACGCATTAACCGGATGATGTCTATAACGATACCTGTGTATTTTCTGCCGGTTCGAGAATATGCCTGGATATATTCTGCGTTATTATTGGGGATACCAAAGAAATACATCACGTTGAAAGAATCTTCATCAACACCGTGAGAAATTGTGCTTGTTGCGAGCAGCAAGTTGGTACTCTCAAAGTTTTTTCGATTGGCCTGGATATCAAACAATGCTTTACGAACAGCCTGGAAGTCAACATCACTAGTCATCTGTTTGATTTCAAACTTAGGTACGCCTTTTTCCTCCAGATAGTTATTACCCTGGTTTTGGAAGGCGTTTTCAAGGTCCATTGCATCCTGCTTTCGGTTGTTGTAAACAAGTTCAATCCAGTAATCATAAAGCATATTCTCATACTCTGCTTTAGATGCGGAAAGTCCCTCTGCGCAAAGCGCGCTATAGCTTCTGTCCAGGTTGCGGATTAGATCGTAAACAACCAGACGCATAATATATCCGGATTCCCAAACACTATCTGTGACGGAACGACCATACGGCGCATAACCCAGGATGATACGAGAAATATCCTGCATATTTGTATAGGAATAAAAATCCTCGCCCTGTTTCATAGAAGGATACTCACAAGGGAATCTCCGGGGTTCCATATGATACAGATGTTTAATATGATCTTCGTATCGGGTGATAGTTGCTGTTGCACCAATGAACCTGATCTGCTTTTGCTGGGGTACCGGCATAAGCTCCTTAGCATAATAGCTAATAAAAGATTCGTAATGTGCATCAAAGGTGCCAAGACTCTCTTTTACAAGGTGCATTTCGTCCTGAATGAACAGCGTAGGCGCAGGGTCCTTTAATAAAGGAACATCTTCCATAGCTCTACATTCACAATTTTTTACGATGCATCTAGAAGTTGCAGAGAATCCATGTACAGGACACCGACGTTTTACTCGACCAAGGAGCATCTTGAACTCGTTTGTTGTGCCCAGCATGGCCATCTTATCAATCGTACTGACAACAACAGAAGGAAGGTAGCGATAGATTTCGCTGTCTACGATCATCAGAGGGAGAACTGTTGTGCTACAGTTGGGATTATCGCATATATGCTCAAGTTTCCACTGCTCACGGTTAAATCGAACATTAACCATCTTCTCACCGCAGCAGGGGCAGGTGTCGATAAAACGATAATATTCGTTCATTGTATCTTGATCGCACTCAAGGATTAAACCGCGGTCGCCACCTTTGCTATCGCGTTCGCTCAGTTTTTCTGTGGGGTCAATTCTATTAGGTGTATTTTCTTTGCCAACATAAAAACCTACGTGGAAAGGATTTTTATTCTTTAGTTCAGGCGCGGATTCTCTTATAGTGTTGGCCTTCATAATAACAGCCAACACACGATCAAGCTGCTGGACAGCTAGGAGTCGTAGCGGGTATTTGATAATGGCTGTAATTCCATCGTTTTTACCACGCAAGCGATCAAAGAACATACTAAAAACAGTTACACCTAAGAATGCTTCGGTTTTACCACCGCCTGTAGGGAAGTACAAAAGGTTGGCAACCTCCAAATCCGCAATACTTAAGTCAGGATCATTCTTATACTCGCTACGAATAAGCTCCGGAATCATTGATACGATGAACACAATCTGGAAGAGACGCCAACCAACAATGGCTCGCGATTCCTTTGCAAACTTAGTTTTGAATGTGGCATTCATATAGTGGAATGCTTTCCGAACAGTGTCTTTGTATTCGATTTGTCTGATGCCATGTTCAAAACGATCAATTTCATATTTGTAATGCTTTAGGGCTTCCTTAAATTTATCTCGTGCAATATCTGACAATGCTGCCCCATGCAACTCTGCTTTTCTTTCGTTATAATCCTTGTCCATTGCATGTTTGATTACACGCAGATTGGAAATGGGGTCGTCAAGCAGTTTGTCGAAACGTATATATGGATTGAACTCATCTTTTGTAAGCAGACGATGTTGATAATATACAGGGATATTATCCGTGATGATTGCGTTGTTTGCAGAATCGTATTGAGCAGAAGTGTTTTCGGATACTGCAAAAACAGCAGGTCTGGCCTTAAAACTGGTCCGGAAACAATCCAATTCAATGGGTTCGAAGACCACATCAGAGTTGCCGACAATCCGCAAACCGGCATTAAAGATCTTGGGAATATAGCCTACATTTTGCTTATCTGTCACAGGCGTCTTGTTGACCATTTGAAGCAGAAATCTCCACGAGTCACCTTGATCTGTAACAGAGCAATTGATATCAATGGTCCAACGAGGGCTGACTGCTTCATCTTTGATAGTCGTGATGCTATGAAAACGTTCTTCAGATACCAGATCAGCTAAAGGGATATGGCTGCTCTGAACGATTTTTACTTCAGGCATTACCTGTGTTGCGAGAGATGAAAGCATCTGCGTGATTTGCGACTCTAAATGAAAACGAGGTTCTTGTAAATTAGAAGGAATAATTTCGATGCCATCCCCCATATAATCTGCAATACTTGCTTTTTTGTATGTGATTGGGAACGGATACTTTTCACCAGGATGTGTTTCGGAAAGCTCCTCGATGTCTCGATATGGATAGCGGTCTTTCTCTATGAAACGAGCCAAAACATAGTCGCGGGACTCAACATAATCGGGCATAACAGAGTAAAAAACCAATCCGGTAGGAATCACGCGTAACACTGCATCGGGGTGCTTTTTCACAACAAAAGAGACGCTGATGGACGGAACACTTTCGAACTTCGTGGAGGTGTTTTCTGCATAGTCACCAGAAAAGGTTTGCTCAACACGGTTCTCAGCAAGCATGCCTACCATGACTCTTTTGGCAGGATCTTCACCAATGATGCGATCATCGATGTCGTTACCACAGATTCGATCTATATATTTACTTGTGATGTGCTTCGCAAGAACATTGTAGTTGTTACTCAACTTAACCACGCCTTTCTAGGAGGATTTCTTCCATGGGTGTGTTCGGGGTTAGGTCACTGATTACATAGAGGATATCTCTTGCTCTCGAACAAGCTGTGTACAATTTGCGCATCTGGATTTGGAAGTTTTCTTGTTTTACAGCATCCATTTTGCTAATGCTTACCCAATCTCGAACAACTGAGGAGCTCTTATTGTCGTCAAATACATAATTGTACGGGTGTAAGCCAGCCACGATAACAGCCTTAAAGTCGAGGCCAAGGGAAGAATCAATTGTAGACAAAACGACACCGGTGGTACTACTATACCGTTGGTGCATTGAATTTCCACCGGCAGACGTAATAACGGAATAAGGAATATCTTCGTTGTCAAAAGCTTTTTTTATCCAGTTCAAGAAGTAGTACTTGAAGGAAGAATGTTCTGCATACGGGAAGAGAATGGCAATGTCCGAGTAGGAAACCTTGTATTTATTTACAATCTCTTTTACTGCAGCTAAAACAGTTTTCTGTACTTCCATGCGAGGAACGCCTGTTTTTACATTCAAAGCTATTGTGGGCTTATCTCCTACGACAAATGTGTTGTATTCGAACTCCGTGGAATTGATCATGCTGAGCATACTCATTCGTTTGTTCATATGGCCAAGCATGCTATTCAGATATTTTGCAATACCCTGACTGTTTCTATAATTCTTTTCGATATACCGTACACGTCCAGTGAAGTCAAGTTTGATGCCGCTCATCTTCTTCCATGGAGCATCGCCTCGCCGGCTTTGCGTTCTAACAGTTTGATTGAGGTCGCCAGCGAGAAGGAAAACTCTATCCGGACTATCTTCAAGCAATAGGTAACAAATCTCCAAAAACAGGGGGTCAAATATCTGAACTTCATCAATAAAGATTGCTAAGAAGCGAAGTTTTACCTTGCCGGATCTAATGTAATCAGCACATCTCCGGATTTCATCGTCACTAGGGTAAAGACCTTCGCATCGAGTGCCTAAGCATTCTTCATAGATTTTCTTTACCAGCTTATGGAACGTCATGATATGGAGATTGTTGTTGTCACCGAAATCAGCGCAGTTCCGTTTAAAGTTGTATGCATCAGCAAGATTGTTGTTATAACAGGTCAGGAGTATTTTAGAATCCTTGTAAATACTGGCGTACTTATATGCTTTGGAGAGCAAAAGAACGCTCTTTCCTGCGCCAGGATTAGCAAGGATTACTCGGTGCCCCTTACCCATATCATTTACTAATCCAACTTGATACTCGTCTAAGAAAAAAGTGCGGAATTCAAGTTCATTACCGGTGATGAGCATGTCCTTGTCCGCATGAATATGCTTACGTGCAGGAGGTGTGATGTTTAGCTGCTCATTCATGATGACGGTATATTCTGGAGCCAAACGCTCGAAGATTGCCTTGCATTCTTCTTCTGAAATCTTCGTGAAAGAGGGGTCGTAGTTCTTCCTTACATTAGAGAATAACGCAAGTTGCTCGATTTTTTGCAACTTACCCTTTGCGGTCAGGGGGACAAAATATTTTCCGGTCGCAAATGGAGAAAGTTTTTGCTTTCCTGCATCTGTCATAGACATTGTGAAGGGAACATCTTCGGCAAAGAGGATGACATGCTTGTAAGGAAATTTTAATGTCTTATGATCATTTTCTCTTACAATAAGCATCTTTGAGTCCAATAAACGAGCATAAATACGATCTTCTGTGTTTTTTGCGGCAAAAATATAGCTATCAATCATATTTTCAACCGCATTCATGGGGAAAACGGAGAATGTAAGAAGACCTTCGGAAGGTGAAATATACATTCCAATTTTTACGGTGTCAGTACTAAG
>JAEIGA010013695.1_pt1 | contig 12343 bp, 15 predicted proteins | sample 9270691 | NCBI WGS metagenome assembly JAEIGA01 (sample SAMN17057246, study PRJNA624740) | gut metagenome | biome: biome; isolation source: fecal sample | host: Bos grunniens | place: China: Xizang | collected 2019
CCTGAATCAGATCAGGAAGAAGCAGCAGCTCCTGCCGGTGACGGTGAACCTGAATCAGATCAGGAAGAAGCAGCAGCTCCTGCCGGTGACGGTGAACCTAAATCAGATCAGGAAGAAGCAGCTCCGGAACCGATAGAAGAAATTGAATCTAAAGAAGAAATCATTGAGGATATAGTTGATCTAATCAATGATAACGAAGAACCGGAAGAAGGTGAAAATGATGAGCAGAAATCTACAGAAGAGAATGCAGCATCTGACACTGATTGAAGATTGGTATGATAATTACCCTTATTATGATCTGAGTACGCTTTTTTCAAACGCTCTTGGCGTTGCAAATGTTTTCAGCAGCATCTATGTAGCAATTCGGAAAAATCCAGAAAACGAATCACAAGCAGAAACTGAAACATGGAATTATTATAACGTTGGTGCAGATATGCGCCAAATCACAAATTATTTTGTAGCAAAATATGGCCTGAACTATTTTGCGTATAATTTCAATAGCGGTGAAGATTGCACGAATTTGAAAAACCGTGTAGAAGCTATATATAAGGCCAATCTGTATACATATAGAAAGTTGGTTGAAGTTTTAGGATACACCTACAATCCATTATATAATGTAGATGGCATTGAATTATATTCGCACGGTGAAAGCATCGGAGACGTTAAGAATACACGCAAACCAAAAGGAAGTATATCAACAACTACTGGATCATTGGATCAGAATGATAATATAGGTGATACCACATCAACATTTTTTAAAAATCCATATGATCAGAATAGTGAAAATGTGACAATAGTAGACAGTAAGAATAAACAGACAGCGATTACTTCCAAGCAAGAATATTCAGAAGGATATCAGGAAGAAACCGATTATAACAACATTCCGGCTGATAATTATAAATATAATGAAGATACTGGAAAATGGGAAAAAGACGGCGTTTTTTCAATCGCTGCAAAAGATAACGCTTTCGGCGTTCAATTTAACGGGCCTGAACGATATTACGCAGAAAAGAAGATCCGCCAAGGCAATATTGGCGTAACCAAAAGTACAGAACTGATTGAGGCGCAGAGAAATTTAGTTCGCTTTAATATTCTTGACGAATTTTTCAAGGATTTGGAAAAAGAAATAGTAGTCGGAATATACTAAGAAAGGAAGGATAATATGAAAGTAAATCAGATTGCAAGCATTTTGAATGATATAAACAAAGAAATGATTGGAAGTGAAGCTGTATTCGCTGATGATCTTTCAAACATTGTTGATGCCGGAAAAGAAGTGCTGGATTATACTTCAGCTGCTGAAGGAGCTAATTTTGATAATTACATTAAGAAATTGATTGATCAGGTTGGTAGAGTAATTTTTGTTGACAGGCAGTATACAAGCCAGGCTCCTAATCTGCTTAAAGACAGCTGGGAATACGGTTCCATAATGATGAAGGTTCGTGCGGAGCTGATGGACGCACGGAATAATACAACCTGGCAGTTAGGTGATATTCCCAACGGTGCCGGTGCTGGTTATGATTGGGAACAAGGAACGGATCCACAAGTACAAGTAATTCCTTCAAGATTGGATCCTTTCATACTTTCAAAGCCTGATGTTCAGGCGAAATTCTACAATAAGAAAGTCACATATGAAGTTGCACTTACACTTGTTGACTATCAGCTGCGTGAAGCTTTCAGAAGTGCTTCCGAAATGAATAGATTTATATCTATGCTTGAAAATCGTATCCGTGTAAAAAGGATACTTTGTACAGATGCACTTATTATGGCTACGCTGCGTAACATTATTGGATACAAGCTCGCAACCGGCAAAGCAATTAATCTTCTTCCGCTTTATAATGCTACGCTGGCGCAGGGAGTAACAGCATTAACTGCTGCTGACGCATTAACAACACCTGAATTTATCCGATTTGCTAACAAGACAATCTCAATGTATAAGAAATACATGGCTGCTGCAAGCAATCTCTATAATGAAGGTGATTATATCACATTTACACCAGCAGACCGCCTGAAAGCTGTATTCCTTGCAGAATACGTAAAGGCTGCTGAAGTATATCTATATTCTGACACATTCCATAATGAATATGATAAATTAGATGGCTATTCAGAAGTAGGATTTTGGCAGGGCGTTGGAACTGATGGATCTTTCGATAGCAGATCTGCTATAATGGGAACATTTATTGGCAACAACGAAAGCAAGGTCAGCGGCGGTGCCAATGGTATTATAGCTGTGCTGTTTGATGAAGAAGCAGCAGCAGTTTGTTGTGAGCATGACCGTGTGACAAGTCAGTATAACGGTCGTGGCGAATATACGAATTATTTTTACAAGTGGGACGCTCTTTACATGAATGACCTGGAAGAAAATTGTGTTGTTTTTTATGTATCTGATGATACAATATCAGGCGCACTTCCTGCTGCTAAACCTTCAGACTGGGATGCAGCATATGCTATAGCTGATTCGCCTTATGCAATATGGGATGAAGAAACAGAAGATTATGTAGCATTATCAACGGCAGATGCAAGCACAGAAACTGGATTCCAATGGTCTGATTACGCAGGTAAAGCATATATCTATACACCAACTACATAATTATATACATTTATCCATAGACGCCGCTGTAACTCCTTCAGCGGCGTTTGCCCTAAAAGAAAGGAATGATTACATGAAACCGATAGTAAAACAGAAACAGTCAACCGTGCAAGATATCATGAATAAAGCGCAGGCTGGCGGCGGTGGAACTGTTGACTCCTACACCAAAGCGGAAGCTGACGCAAAATTTGAAACACAGACAGACGCAGCTACTACATATTTATCAAAGTCTGATGCAGCAAGCACATATCAGCCGAAAGCAGATATGACGGATTACGTGAAAGTATATCCGGGTGGATACATAATAGTTAATGGAATCCGTGTTTATGTTGCAAGTTCGGCTCCAACTGGTGACATTCCGGAAGGATCTGCCGGTATAGGTTGGTGATATTATGGGCGTACATCTTTATACAAATGGATCTTGGACGGATAGCGGAAAGATTTATAGAAATTCACTTAATTTGATTAACAGTGATGATGTCGTACTCGGTACTATAGATCAATCTGGAAACGAAAAGGAATGGGATCAAGGCTACCGTTCTGGCTGGATGAGATTCAATGCAAATGTGCCAATAACTATATCTGGTTTAACTGGCCCTGTTCGAGTTTTCATATATAATTCAAACAAAATCTATCAAAATATTAATTATTTATATTCTGAACCATTTAGTTATAATTATGATGGATATTTTCGATTGTCTGGCGGCTTGACTTGGTTCGCAACAAATAGTACTATGGTGAATGATGGCGATACTGATTTACCATTTGAACCATACAATGTTGTAGATTGGTACACAAACACCGGTCATGGCTATTCTTCTGGAGCGTGGGAATAATGGCATGGTTTAATGTTCGTAAAATGCTATCTGATAAACCAGATGCACGATATTATTTTTTACTTGGCGGCCGATCCAGGGGAAAAACCTTTGGCGTTTTAGATGTAGCAACCGAAGATAATATGAACGGTGAAGGAATGTTTGCATATATACGCAGATATGATGAAGAAGTTAAAGAAAAAAATGTCAAGGAATTATTTTCACCGCAAGTCGAAAATATCAAGAAATATACCAATGGAGAATATAATAAAATAACATATTTTCGTGGCTATTATTATTATGAATTCTGGGGAACTGATAAAAAAACAGGTAAATATTGCAGATTGAAAAAAGATCCAAAGCCTTGCGGCGTTGCGTTATCCCTGAATACCTGGGAAAAAACGAAAGGACAAGATATCGGTGCTGCATATGGTGGCTTTAAGCATATCATTCTGGATGAAGCTATAACCGGACTTTCGTATATCCCAGATGAATTTCAAAAATTTCGTAATATCATTTCTTCCCTCGTCAGGTCACGCTATACTCAGGATACGAAAATATGGTTATTGGCCAATCCACTTTCAATGTGGTGTCCATATTTCCCTGAATTAGGTATTCAAAAATCATGGTACAGGGAACCGCCAAAAAATGATACTTGGTACGAAATTAAATATCCTGAATCTGACATGACAACTATTTTTGTTTATCTCGGTGCAGATCCTGACGGTGACGATACGCAGGATATAGTATATCAAACCTTTTTTGCATTTCCGAATTCCAAAAGTAAAGCAAAAAGCATAACCAGCGGATACTGGGAATTAGAGGATTCAGTGCATCTTCCTTCACAAATATATAAAAATAGCCGATTGATCAAGGAAGTATTTCTATATTTCGGCGAGGAATGGATCCGGGGGCAGATCATGCGCTATGATCTGAACGGTACATATTATGTTGTTTGGTCTCCTTCTAGGGAACCGAAAAAAGGCGAATATTATTTTATATTAAATGCAGTCCCTGATAGATACGCTATCATAGGTACTCGCACCGGGCATCCCCTTGCAAGGCTATTAAATGATATAATTCAAACAGGACAGATATACTACAGCGACAATACCACAGCTGATATATATCATGGATTTTTAAAGGAAGCTGCTAAAATGATTAGATAGAGGTGATAAAATGGCACTAACTGTGAATATCGGAAAAACGTTTGATGATCCGCTTAAACTGGATAAAAATGTATCCTGGATTCAAGCGGAAGGTACTACAAAAAATTTCGGCTGCCAGCCAACGGATAATTGTGATGTTTTGTCACCGGTGCTGATCCTGGCATATAATGCTGATATTGTATCGAATAATTACGTATATATTCCGGATTGGCATAGATATTATTTTTTCAAAAATCCTCAGATCCTGACCGGTGGCAGGATGAGCATACAACTATTCGTTGATGTGCTGCAATCGTGGTCAGCAACTGTACGAAATTCCGAAGGAATCATTATTCGTGCATCCTTAGACGCACCGACAATGATTCCTGATCCGCAGTATCCGCTGCTAACGTCGCAGCGGACTATACAAAATGCTGTTTTTTCTAATCCACATAATTATTTTTCGAATCCATCTGATTCAACTTTTGTTTTAACGACGTTAAGCGGTGATTATACGCCGCCCAGCAAATAGGCAGGTGATTATATATGCAAATAAATGAAGCCGTGTATGGCGCATCTGAGACATGGATAGACGCACGTTCATATGATAGCAGCGTTCCAGCTGCCAATAGAGTAAGATATGCTAATTTTGGTGACAATGATAATACAATAAGAAAAGCATATGAAGAAGAACTTCTTCCGCTTGGAACGCCGTGGGATAAGTCACTGAGTTATGCAGCATTAGGTGATAAGATGCCACTATCTAATATTCAGTATTATTACTCAGATAAAGATAGTGCAAATCCATTGAAACTGCAAGTTATTAATCAGGATCAGCGAACAATTACAAATTATTCATTGGGAACATCCGGCGGCTTCAATGCGTATGAATCTTACGTTGATTACATTGCAGTTGCTGGCGAAGAGTATTCAGTACAGAAATCAAGATATAATCGTTATACCAATGGTGCATCATATAATTACACTTATTCTTACTGGGAGCGATTTTCACCATTTACGCAGATTCCGCTGAAAAGATGTGTATTAGTTCCGTATGTGGAAGCCTATAGATCAGATTTTTCTTATGGTCAACAATTTCAATTGGATGATTATATCAATAATCAGAAGAATGAATACAAAATGATCACACGTATTTTTATTTCAATGTATGCAGATTATGATAATTCATATGATCCTGATGCCGGAACTGGAACAGTAAATAGGCAGCCTTTAAATTATCAATTATGCGGTGGTGTCATTCTTGATCCTTTATCTTACGGAAATGGATTCACCGAAAACGAAACGCCACTTGATAATATTTTCAAACCTATAATTGGAAATGCGATTGCTGGAGCCTTGTTTAATAGCTCATTGCCTACCAATCTTACAACTACGACTTCATGGTGCGTTCCAGTGTGCAGCGGTTTTGGCCTGGACTTTACTAAAATTTCTTCATTAACTCAGGATGGAGAAATCACTGGAAGTTCACGATTTTATTGTGACGCCGACGAGCTGACGAAAGCGGAAATAAAAGAAGCTGTAAGGCATATTGTAGCCGGATTTGGCCTTTTTTTCACGGATAACGTATACGATGCACAGCATGAAATGCTTGATTCTGATAAAATGATGCTTGGAACGTTGGTTGATGGCGTCGGAAATGGTGCTTATACTTTTGGTGAAGCTAACAGAAATCAAGATCAATGGAATCTGACAGATGCACATGATATTGACTATGATCCATCTGATCCGCCGAAGGTTGATCCTAATACATACGGCGTTAGCATGCATACTAATTATCCCTGGATTAGTTCGCCTAACCGGTTATATAGTATTAATGCTACTAATGTATTATCCATAACTACACTATATACGCAGCTATGGACATGTTACAATGATAATAACGTCGGTACCGGCGAGGATCAGATATCGCCAAGCGAATTCAATTTCGATGAATTTCTGACAGTATCACCGATTGATACTATAGTATCACTGAAATTATTTCCGTATGATACCTCATTAGATCATAATCCGATTGGAATTAAGCTTGGAAGATATCAGACACAAATACCAGCATATAACGCCGGAAAAATGACAATCTTAGAATTTGGCAAGGTGAATATTTTTGCATACTTCGGAGCAGCACTTGAAGGAGATTGGCGAGACCGTGAGACAAGATATACATTATATGCGCCGTTCTGCGGTACTCTTGACCTTGATCCAGCTTTTTACATGGGACATGATGTATATCTGGAATACTGGATAGATCAGATCACCGGAGCATGCACAGCTGCTTTATATATTTATGATAATGATGGTGCTGTTGTATATGGTGATACTGTTTCCGGCGTTTGTGCGGTGGATATTCCGCTGACCGGAGTTGATCAGGCTACAATACAATCTCAGATCTTTAACGCAAATCAGCAGCTGAAGCTGGCTAATATCAATGCAGCGTCAAGTTTGATCAATAGCACATTAGATATTGCCGGAAATGCTTTCAGCGGCAACGCAGCCGGAGCTGCTACTTCTGCGATTGGTGGAATTTCATCATTCCTGAAAAATAATGCTGCTGTTGAATCAGCACAGTATCAGCTGCATCACAATAAGATGACTCCCCGACAGATTAGCGCAGCTTCTCCGCTTTGCGCTATGCTGGGTGACTGGATACCAAGAATTATCATTTCCAAACCTAAAGACGCATTAAGCAAAGCAGCGCAGCAAGAATTTTCACAAACAAAAGGATATGCATGCATGATCCCCGGCAAGATTGGCAGCCGTACCGGATTCATACAGATGATCAATGTACATCTGATACCGCCAGCAGATGCAACTATAGCAATGACTGAAGGTGAAGCTGAAATGATACGGTCACTTTTAGCCGGCGGCATCTATATATAAAAATTGCATAATGAAAGCACTTTGTATTTGTGTATTATATAGAATATCCGCTAATAGCGGATATTTTTTTGTTTTTCTATTGCTTTTTATCCGCTAATAGCGTATAATATAATTAAGGAAAACCATATATATACGCCCGGCAAGGGTAAAGGAGTAAAAAATGCAAAAGACAAAAGAACTGAAGCAGAAGCTGCAAGATGTATTTTCAAGGCGTGAAAACTGGAACAAACACATAGTAATTGACGGAACTACATTTATTTACATTTCCGCTGCTAATGAGATCAGATACATCTGCAAGCATTCCAGCGGATTTGAAACAGCTAATTTAATAGCTTGTTTTGTTTCTGCACATGTAATATGGTGCTGCTAAGAAAGGAGAATGATTATGACATTATTCAAGGTTGACTTTGATTGTATCAAAGGTGTATACAGATATTACTGCTATTGGAGAGAAGAAGATAATAACCCCTGGTCAGCAATTCATCATGAAGTCATTCAGGCTGATCCGGATGGATGTAATTACAAGCCGCAGCAGCACACAGAAGAAATTCTGAATTTCATTAAGACACACAAGTGCAAAAAGGTAAAAAAATACGGCATCACAGTACATGTGTACAATGAACCATCATTAATGCCACGAAATTGGCGTTGAAAGACTAAGGGAGTATAAATTATACTCCCTCTTTCAAATAGCTCTTAAACGGCGTTTTAAGAGCTATTTGAAGGAGGTGAGAAAAAATGATTTTAAAAAAACCTGATTTTAATATAATTGTAAATAATTTCTGTGCTAATATTTCAGTAATTGAAGATATCTATGTAGTTTTCAAGGCTGCATATCGTGAAATTGATCTATCGAACGAAAATTATATGATGGTGCGTTTAGAATTTGAAGATGATTTCATGGACTATGTATGGGACTGGGATTGGGACGAAGGACAGGAATATATCGATTTTTTCGGTATATATACTGAATCGGATATACTTTCATTGATTTTATCAAAAGGAGAACATAATGAAACTTTATAAAGCTATTTATCAAGCTGTTTTAGTTCTTCGCATGGATGAACCATGCGGAACTATGCACCAAGCTGCATGCAATGGTGATTTTTTTGTACAAGCAGAAAATGAAATTGATGCAGAATCCGCTGCACTGGAAATTATCGAAAAGAATTTTCTTTACGATTATATTTTCGTGCTGAACATTGAAGAAGTAAACCTTGATTTTTCAGAATCTTCTTCAGAGTGTGAAAAATGTTCTTTTCAAAGCGGTGGCTGCTGCGTTTTAGATTTTCCGTGCTATGAAGAAGATTATGCAGCGCAGGATATAAAGGAAGGTGATTAAATGGTAATAAGATTTCTTGATCTTCCGGAAGAATCAACATTGTGTAAGCATTGTGGAGCGTCAACGCTATTCGATGATATGATATGGCTTGACGGTGAGATGTATTGCCCGGAGTGCTACAAGAAGAAAAGAGGACTTGAACCGGATCCAGAGCGAGAGCCGAAGCCGAAGAAGGAACCGAAGCACAATGGCAACATAATCAAGGAGCTTCGGAGCGAAACGGGACTTTCACAGAAAAAATTTGCGGATAAATTTGAAATTCCGGTATCAAGTTTACAGAATTGGGAGACGGGGCGCACAGCTCCGCCCCCCTACATCATTTTTATGATAAAACAGATCTTACAACTTGAAAAGGAGTGATTGAAAATGGCTGAGTATATAAGCAAGCAGAAAGTTTTAGATTATCTCAACGGCTATTTGCATTCGTTAAGTGAAGGTCATATGCTGTTCGATCGTGGACAGCGCATAGCATTGATAAATGCAATACAGGATATATCAGCGGCAAAAGCCGCTGACGTACAGCCTATGATGCACGGAAAGTGGATAGCTGAAAATAGAGATAATAGAGGATATGCAGACTGTTATACTTGCACGAACTGTGATGATTATGTATACACATTTACGTTGCTGAAAGACTGCGAATTTGAATATTGCCCTAACTGCGGTGCAAGAATGGATGGTGGTATAGATGGCTGAAATAAGCAGAAAGAGCGGCCGAAGGATCATTGAAAGCATTGATACACGCAAGGCCAGCAAGCAAGAAGTATATGATTTTTACAAGCGATTCCGCAGCCAGGAAAAAAGAGCAGGTGCAGCTGTTGCACCACTTCTGAAATTAAATGAAGTGAAAAAAGCTGATCTTGTTCAAGTACTGGAACGCATGGAGCAATCCAACTTTGAAAGGCGTGTCGAACAGAAATATAAAAAGCTTCAGAAGGAAATACTAAGCGCACCGCCTGGACAAGTAGCAAGTAATCAGAAACTAAGGCAATTTGAACAGAATCTGCGCTTCCAATCTCAGCAGGGCTTGATTGATATAAAAAAGCTTATGGGCGGCACACTTGAAAAGCCGTTTGAAGTAACGGAGCAGCCAACAGCAGCAGCTCCATCAATAGCAGCTCCTGCGAACCTGGGCGGTGTCGCTCCGGTACGTGAAACTCTTACAGTTACACGCTATCAGGGACGCATTGCACATGATTTGATAAAATCTTGGGTAGATAATGGCCTGATAGATAATACTGATGATTATGACGATTCCGATGAAATATGGGAATTTATGGCGGAATCGACTCAAAAAGATACAGAATACGACGCTTTCGGAAGATATTACTCAGGCGGCGCAAAAATCGGAACAAAAAAATATTACGATGCTTTCAAAGAATTTCTCACAGATACTCGCAACTTTGAAAGAGCTATGGCGCAGAAGGGCGTTAAATTACCGGATTACGGTACACAAGAATATCTTGAAATGTTCGACGCATGGATAGAAGAACAGCTGGCGAGACCTTTTTAAATAGGGGGGCGGTGTATAGATGAAGTTAGTTGGAAGCTCAAACAGGCTTTACAAGGATAAGACAAGTGAAATTGACGAAAAGTACACTATTAGCCGTGATGAGATTTTCCTATATTTCGATGGTTACGACTGCGAAATGCTTGTCAATGATGATCTTGTCAAGGGTAATGTACATACAATTCAGTCTATTATCCTTGAAATTGAAAAATTGCTGAAAGAAAAACAAGCAGCCATGAGCGAACGCAACAAAAAATACGATTACAAAACATTAATCTTTACAAATAATATTGTGCGTGCTGCTAAAGCTTTTTGTGTTACAAGTGATAATTCAGAATTGATATATGCTAACGCCGGCAAGCATACCAAAGGACACATTCTGAGAATTGTTATGAAAGATAGGCCTTTCATCCTGAAGAACTCGCAGCCGCTGGCCTGCAATGGCGTGGAAGAAATCGAAGCCGAAGGTGTATACAAGCTGAAAGAAGTTCTTAAATTCAACTGTACTATAACCGGCCTGGATATTCATCATCTTGGCGAAACAATCGGCCGCAATATCGAAAAAATGGAAGGTGTACTTCTCAGAAAAAATAGAAAAGATGATCCATCCTTTTATTTCCCACATCTATTTAGCGTGAAAAACATGAGCAAAGCACAATGGGAAGGGCAGCTTGTGAGGAATTACAACTTATTACAATGCGCTAATATGGCCGGCCTTCTCCACCTTGATCCTACAGAAACTTTCAAGATCATTCCAGGTATTATATCATTCGATATCAAATCTGCATATATGTCTTGTATGATTAATCTTCCAATTTTTCCTACTGATCTAACCGTCATTGACATTGATCCTACTGAAAAAATCCTTCACTATAGTGGCAGATACATACATACTAACGCCTACACAACGGCCGAAAATATTATAAAAAAACTGGATGATTTTGAACGGCGTCATAAGTGGTATTACCTGGCTATTGATCCGAACTACAGCGGCGAAGATCAGACTGTGCTTCAGTTCCTTCATATGCTTCAGCCGTTTCGACGTAATTTTAAAAAAACGCATCCGGATGTAAAATTAAAATACGTCAATCAGGATCAAGTTGTCGGCTTTTTGGAATACGATAGAAAATTCTATGATGAATTCTACAGTATATATATGGAACTCACATTTGAAGAACTTCTTTATAATCTATTTTTGATGTGTCCTGATTCACATATAGTGATAATGTATTCAAAAGAATCTTCGACTTACCTTCCAAAGCCGTTCAGAGATCAGAAAATGCAGTTGTACAGAATCAAAGAAGCTCAGGACGATTCACAGAAAAAGAACATAAGCAAGCTTCACACGGAGCTGACATACGGAAAGGGTTTACAGCTCCATGATTTTCAAGAAGATTCTGAAGTATTCAAGCACGTTTGCCTAGAGACTATCAACATTGCTATGAGCTTAACTTGTTGTTCATATACTCGCTACAGACTAATCCATGATTGGGCAGGATTTACACCACTATATTTAGATTCTGATTCAATCAAATTTAAAATATCTACCACTGATAACAATCTCGCAGAGCTGATCACTCGTCAGGAAGAACTTAATGCTATCAATACTTACTATAATGTGCAGGCCGGTTATCCTGATTCCAATTTAGGCAGCTGGAATATTGATGGTATCTACAATTATATGATGTTCTTCAAAAAGAAATGTTATGTAGGTCAGTTTGATGATGGCACAATGCACGCCAAAATGTCAGGATGTGACCGGCGAGCTTACACAAAGTTTTTTGATCAGTGTACTTTAGACGATTTAAGAAAAATTGAAGCCGCCCAGCTCCTGACGATCCCGGACGGAAAAAAAATCCCCTATCTCTTATCAAATAATGAATTCGCTGATTATGAATATCAAGAAGTTGTTTATAGGAAGCAAGTCTAATCAGACTTGCTTCTTCTTTTATTTCAACAGTTTCAACATGTTTCAACAGTCTCCAAAAAAAAACAGCTAACGCATCTTAATTTTATTCATATTTAAATAATAAAAGGGAGATATAA
>JAEIGA010013697.1_pt1 | contig 12342 bp, 8 predicted proteins | sample 9270691 | NCBI WGS metagenome assembly JAEIGA01 (sample SAMN17057246, study PRJNA624740) | gut metagenome | biome: biome; isolation source: fecal sample | host: Bos grunniens | place: China: Xizang | collected 2019
ACTATCATTATGCTTGTTACCATGTGATTGCCTCCCCTGCCAATGTCTCGAAAGCGCCGAACTTACAGAGCTCGCTGCATACCTTACAGCCGAAGCACTGTGTTGTATCGACATGTGCGTGTCCGTCCTTGAAGGAAATTGCAGGGCATCCTAACTTCATGCATGCCTTGCATGACTTACACTTGTCGGGGTTAACCTGGATAGGCTCACCACGCTTAACCTTCTTAAGAAGTGCACAAGGTCTTCTGGAGATAATTACTGAGGGCTCCTCTGCAGCGAGTTCTTCCTTAACTGCTGCTTCAGCCTCAGCGAGGTTATAAGGATCAACTACTCTTACTCTGTTGATACCCATTGCACGTACGAGAGCTTCGAGATCGATCTTACCTGCCGGGTCGCCACGGAGATTGAATCCTGTTGTAGGATTCTGCTGGTGACCTGTCATACCTGTGATTGAGTTATCAAGGATGATGACAGTTGAATTTGTCTGGTTGTATGCGATATTGGCAAGACCTGTCATACCTGAATGCATGAATGTTGAGTCACCGATAACCGCAACTGTTTTCTTCTCGGCATCAGCGCCAAGAGCTGTATTAAATCCGTGGAGTGAACTGATGGATGCACCCATACACTCTGTTGTATCGATAGCACAGAGCGGAGGTGTAGCACCTAATGTGTAGCATCCGATATCGCCCATAACTGTAAGCTTGAGCTTAGAAAGAACATAGAACATGCCTCTGTGAGGGCAGCCTGCGCACATTGCCGGCGGTCTTCCGGGGAGTCCTTCAATAGGCTTGCATGCGGGCTTTTCAGGGAGTCCCAACTTAGTAGCGATGAGGCCCTGTGAGAACTCGTCGATAAGAGGGAAAATATCCTTGCCTGTAACCTCAAGACCCAAAGTCTTGCAGTGTGTCTCAATGATGGGATCGAGTTCTTCTACTACAACGAGCCTATCTACCTTGGCAGCGAAGTCCTTGATCTTCTTCTCAGGAAGCGGATTGATAAGGCCGATCTTCAATACCGGATACTTATCTCCGAAAACTTCCTTAACGTACTGATATGAAGTTGAAGATGTGATGATACCCATAGAAGTATCAGAACCCTCTTCAACACGGTTAAGATGAGATTCTTCAGCGAAAGCTACGAGCTTTCTTGTTCTCTCCTCAACGATGGGATGACGTCTCTTTGCATTAGCAGGTACCATAACGTACTTAGCTGCATCCTTTACGTAAGGCTTAACGGGAATCTCTGCTCTCTCGCCTGTCTCAACTACAGACTGTGAGTGAGCAACTCTAGTGCACATCTTGATGAGAACAGGTGTATCAAACTGCTCGGAAATGTCGTAAGCCTCAATAACGAAATCCTTTGCTTCCTGGGAGTCAGCGGGTTCCAACATAGGCATCTTTGCAGCGATTGCATAGTGTCTTGAATCCTGCTCATTCTGTGAAGAGTGCATTCCGGGATCGTCTGCGACAAGGATTACCATACCGGCATTAACACCTGTGTAGCTCATTGTGAAGAGCGGGTCAGCAGCAACGTTGAGTCCTACGTGCTTCATAGCGCAGTAAGATCTCTTACCTGCACGGCTGGCACCGAACGCGGTTTCCATGGCAACCTTCTCGTTAGGTGCCCATTCGCAGTAGATCTCTTCGAACTTGGCAGCTTCTTCAGTTGTCTCTGTACTGGGAGTGCCGGGGTACGAACTTGCGACTGCTACGCCGGCCTCATAAAGACCTCTTGCAACAGCCTTGTTTCCAAGCATTAGTTCTTTCATGATTTCATCTCCTAGGATATGAGTTTATACATAAATCAATTTGTTAATTATACGACAAAAACGCCTGCCTTTAAATAATAAAATATAGGGCGGCTATATCAGATAACAGAGATGCTCAGGCATCTGTAAAAACAATATTCTCAACTTCAACCGTCGGTCCGAACTGGTTGGAATATTTGTAATCAGTTGCTGTACAAATCGGGAGATTTACAGAGGAATTTGATCTGGCATGGTAAGCCAGTGATGCATCAGGGACATTAAAGAACGGATAGATAGGGCTGCCGTATGTTTCGCTGGCAGTATCGTCCCAGAGGCAGTCTACGTTATAGTACTGTCCTTCAATAAGGATCATGTTCCATGAATGGCTTCCCGAATCGTCAGTGGCACCAACGACCTGACCGGATAAACCTTCGGTCCTTCCCATGACACAGTAACAGGTAGCTCCCAGTTTCTGCATGATGTACTGGAAACTTCTCGTATATCCTGCGCATACGGATTTGTGAAGGATCAGAGCCGAATAAGCACTCTGGTGGTACGGAGCATTTGTATCATATTCCGTATTCTCGCAAATATAATCGTGTACAAAGAGTTCCCTCTCAACCAATGTCGGATATGTCATGGCCTGGGCAACAACTGAATTCACGGCTGCATCGAACTCTGCTCTTGCGGCTGCCAGTTTCTCGGGCGTATCAGCAAAATCGAAGAAATTAAATGTCAATTCACGGATATATCCGTTTGAGGGATCGTAAGTATAGCCGTATGTGTTATCGAGCCAGAATAATTCCGGATGATCACATAAGATGGCATCAATTGCTTTGGTGAGCTGGTCAGCGTTAACTTCGATTCTCATCTCGAATTTCTGATTGCCGGCGGACAATTCTTCGTATACCTGTGAGTAAGCATTCTTACAGGTTCCGTCGAGCATTGCGAAATAAGGGTTTTTGACCGCATCAAATTCTATTCTGACATATGGTTTGACAGTAGTCTGTATGGTCTCAACTGTTGAATCCGGACCAGTTGTTTCGAGATCAAAACCTCCGCTGCCAAGACACCCTGACATGGACAAAGCCATTGTCATTACTGCAACAAATGAAACCAGCTTGATAAAAACTCTTTTCATAAAAATCCCTTCAGGCAATGAGTGCCTAAAGGGATTATAAAGTAAAGGGTTTAATTATTCTATCTCTGAAGTCAGGCTTTTAAGAGGAGTTGCTGTTCTCCGCTCTCTAAAAGTTCCTGCTCATCCTCATCTTCCGGATCTTCCGGAGTTCCGGCCTTCTTTGCACGGAACTTAAGACCGAACATGGCGCCTCCGACAAGAATCAGAACAATTCCGAATCCGATAATTACATAATCATAGAACAGTCTCTCTTCTGTCATCTGTGCGGCAGTCTCCCAATACGGGAATTCATAGCCTAATCTCTGTCTGTCAGTCTCTCCAAGGGGGAAGATAGTATCAAATACTCTGACTATTCCGAATCGTCCGGTATTGTTGACTACATATACCTGAGGATTGGTGATCGAATAAGAAGGCAATGCATTCTTGAAGTCCTCGACTGCTACGCCTTTTACGAGTTCAGGGAGCATTGCTTCGTAGCACTGGATGCCGTAATCGATATAACCGTTTCCGGTTGTTGAATAATCAGCACCGCCTTCATCTGCATTTTTGGAATTATTCTTATAGAGTTTTTCCAAAGTGCCGAAATAAATGAATGCTCTGTTCTGCTGTTCGCCGGAAAGTTCCGCAACCTTTGTATTCTTCTCTTCAACCACTCCGATGATCGTAAACATCTGTCCGTTGATATCGATCCTGTTACCTACAACATCGTAAGAACGGTAGAATTTCCATGCGAGAACATCATTAATGACGATCTGGTTTGTATCGACAGGTGTCTCGGGCAGAAATCCCCCTGCCAGGAATCTGAATGGGTGGAATGCCAGATAATTTCCTCCGACTGCAACGAGCTGTGAGTCAGCAGAGGCAGTTATCTCTTCAAGGCCGTCCTTTACTTCCAGAGCATCGAGTTTGGCCATGACAGTTGATGAATAACAGTCTTCCCATCCTCTGAGTTTGTCATCGTGAACTGTAGAACTCTTATTACCGCTTCCTGTACCTGTGGAAGAAGATGCCTGCAAAGACTGTCTGATCGTTGCTACGTCTGCAAGGCGCAAAGATTTGCCGCCGTCAGCGCAGATAACAGGCGATGTATCACCTGATACTCTTATACCTCCGGCATAAACAGTCATATGTCTGAAAGAAGTATCCGAACCGCTCTGCCATGCCTCGGCCATATACTGGTCGGGTCTCGTATCGGTCAGGTAGTATGATCTGCCTATACCGAATCCGATAAGGATCAGACCGATTAAGATTATCCAGAATGGAACGGCAAGGATGAGCTTTACGAAATTCTTCTTCGCATTCCCTGTCTCTTTATTCCAGAATTCTTTTGTCTTTTCGATTAAACGCATTTTCTAATTCCTTACAGATTATTTGGACGAATAGTCTTCGAGTCTTACTCTCTGGCCGTCTTCCAAAGGTTTCTCGGCTCTGATGACGATCATTACATCATATTTGTCGAGACCTTCACCCTTGATAGCCTTGGATACACCGTCTTCTGCCTCAACTGTTACATAGAGTTTCTTTACTGTGTACTTGTCACCCAAAGGTGTTGAAGAACCCTGGATCAGGTATACGAAATCACCGTTTGTATCCTGGTTAACCGCACTGCTCGGTACAACGCACTTGTAGTTGTCATTACCTCTGCCTGCGTTTACTGTAATCTCTTCGCCCGGCCAGGCATCACTGCCGTCAACAATACATTTAACGAGTCTGTTTCCTCTGGGGTTTGCAGGATCGGGCTTGATCGATGCAACTGTGCATCCTTCAATAAATCCGGAAGTAACCTCGAGCGGCATACCTACGTAAATATTCTGTGCAGCAGCTGCTGTAAATTCGAAAGTAACAGAACAAATTCTGTCATTCTCGGGAAGAATATAAGCGATTGTATCTTTAGCATTAAGGCTATCACCGGAAGATACGGTAACGTTATAAACATAACCGTCAGCAGGTGCCTTTATCTCAGTTATCTTGGCAGCCTTCTCGAGTTTATCGATCTCTTCTTCGAGCTTAGCGATCTGCTCTGCTCTGTCTTCTGCCGTATCCTGATTCTTATCTCTTGTAATACCTGCCTGTGTCTGTGCATCAGTCAGTGCTTTCTGTGCTGCAGTTACTGCATGTTCAGCAGAATTAACGGCATTGATCGCTGCCTGCTCAGTCGGAAGATTCTCAAGAGATTTGATTGTTGCCTGTGCTTCAGCAATCCTGCCCTGGCATGCTGACAATTCAGCAGAAGCCTCATCAAGACGTGCCTTTGCAGCATCACGCTGCGCTTCCAAAGCAGCCTTCTGATCCTGGAGTTCCTTGATCTTTGCCATAAGCTTATCCATCTCATATGTAGGTGAATTCTTATCGAATCCGTCTGCATCAAGATCAGGAGCAGGTGTAGTTGTAGAACCGTCCGGAGTTGTTGCGGGATCAGTTGTTCCCGGAACAGGCGTAGGTGTCGGAATCGGAGTTCCGAGTGCAACATAAACATCTATCTGTGACTGGAGAGGAGCGATCTGTGCATCAATTGCAGCAATGTCTTTATTAAGATCTTCAACTGTCTTTGCAGCTGCTGTTACAGAAGCTTCGAGTGATACTGCTCTGGCTGATTCATCGTTGATGATCGCGCGGTTCTCAGCTTCAACTGCGCCTCTGTTACGTACGCTTTCCAATGTTTCCTGAGCCTGCGAAAGTGTTTCTTTAGCAACGTTGATGGAGTCGTAATATGTAGAAAAATCTGTGTCATCTGACAATCTTGAATCGTATTCCTGTGCTCGCAAAAGTTCTTTGAGCTGGGCTCTCTTTGATTCCAAATCTGAAGATTCCTCGATAGGCTTCAGGGTAAGGATCGTATCACCCTTTTTGACCAGATCGTAATTGTCTACCTTAACCTGATCAACGGTTCTGCCGTCGAGTCCTTTGACATCTGTCTTATTCTCTACTGCAATTGTGCCTCTGGCGTTATTAGAATAAGAGAGGTTTCCTCTCGATGCATAAGAACCCATGACCTTCGGTATGGTCAGATTCATGATTGTGTTTGAGAAGAACGTCAGCACTGCAAGTACGACTACAAAAGCAATCATTGCTCTTATAACCTTTGCTCTCCTTTTGCTTCCCTTAGCCATTTTCATACTCCTCCGTATTCAGCGTGCTCTCGCAAATATTTTACTTAATTCCTGATCTCGAGATTCCTTCAACGAGATAATCCTCACCCCAGAAGAAGATCAGCAGCGGCGGGATCATGTAAACACTAGATGCCGCAAAGGCGATTCCCAATTCCGGTTCGTTTATCTGTGAAAGGAATACCGACAAGGGCTGTTTAGCCGGATCGGTCAGAAGGACCAGCGGCTGCTCAACCATATTCCAGTAATCGATAAATAAAAGTATCGTGAGCGCAAATATCGCATTCTTGCACAAAGGCAGCGCGATGTTCGTAAATATCTGCCACTCCGAAGCGCCGTCGAGCGTCGCGGCTTCGATATAACCTGACGGTATCTGGCGCATATATTTCGTAAGAAGGAAGATTGCAAACGTTGAGAAGATACCGGGTAAGATAATCGCCCAGATGGTATCCAGGATTCCTAATGTTTCTGCGATCATGTAGTTCGGTACGAGCGTAACCTGGAACGGCATGAGCATAAGAATGATATATGAGAAGAACAATACTTCCCTTCTCTTCCTTCTATATCTGGCAAATGAATAAGATGCAAGACATGCAACAACCATCTGACCTGCAACAATAGGAAGTGTCAGGATGATTGAATTCCAGTATTTGAACAGATACTCCGGATTCATGAACAGCAGTGTTGTGTACTGGCTGATCGTGACTTCTTCCGGAATGAGCTTTAATACAGGTGTTCTGGACATGTATGTTGCGCCCTGCGTAGCATGGCCTGACATACTTTGGAATACAACCTGATAGTTGGAAACGATCTCTTCAGAAGACATAAATGAATTCAGGAACGTGAAGAAGATCGGAACCAGTGCAAGCGCTGAAATAAAGACAGCAACGGCAACACCAATTGCGGTGATGATGGTCTTCTTTATCTTGCGCTTCTTAAGGTTAGTCGCAATTCTCTTTTTCTCACCGGCAAAGAAATTCTCTCTTGCTTCGTCAGAAAGTGAAGTAATAAATGTCTCCGGCTTTACTGCTTCGGTATAGACATTACGGCGCGCCAGTGTCGCCTGTTTTCTTCTTTCGATGCGTTTAATATCGTCCATCTTATTCCTCCACATCCTTATCGAACTTGGATTCTGCGAAGAACAGACCGCCGACGATTACTATCATTACAATACACATTACTATCGCACCGGCCGAGAGTTTACTGTAGTCCAGATGCGTAAACGAGTTATTCATGAAATGCTGCAGAAAATACAGCTCGTTAGGATAGTCTCCCGTGAGCAGATATACTTCTCTGAATATCTTAAATGAATTGATGAGCGACATGATTCCAACGAAGAAAATAGTCGGTGACAGATAGTGAAGTTTAATTGCGAAAAATCTCTTCACAGGACCTGCGCCGTCCATAGAAGCAGACTCTAATATCTCATGCGGAATGCTGTTAAGTGCTGCCAGGAACAATACCATGTTGTAGCCTAAGTTCTTCCATAAGAACAACAAAACAACTACCACCTGTGCATATTCGGATTTGAGCCAGTCTATCTTTTTAAACGTGTCAAAGAGCTGCTCACAGATGCCGTTAACTACGCCGTTATAACTGAAGAATACCTGCCAGATAAGAACGACGGATGCAACCGGAACCATCATAGGATTAAGAAGAATACTTCTGAAAATACTCTTTCCTGGGAGTCCTGAATTAAGGAGCAGGGCAATAAGCAATGCGAGCAATACTGCCAACGGAACGGATATCACAGCGAAAATGAGAGTGTTCTTAGATGCATCCTGGAAAGCAGGATTGGTGAGAACTCTCTCGTAATTGCGGAATCCGACAAAATCAGAATTCGTCGGTGACTTCTGGAAAGAAGTCTTAAGCAGCATGATAAGCGGCAAAAAGAAAAACAACAATACACCGACAAAACTGGGTGTCAAATAACCTGTAAAGATCCCCCAGTCACGAAGTTTTCTCTTGAAGCGTCTCTTATTACGGAGTTCCAGCTTCGCTCTTCTCTCAGGGGTGTTTTCAAATACGGGAATATCTTCAGGTGTGAGTTTCATGCCCGCGAGCGGAGTTACATTCTTCGCCTTGGGTCTGTTTATAAGTTTGGAATCGATATCATCTTTGGAGATAAGGACAGGTTCTGACTTCTTCTCGGGCTTTGTCTCAGGTACAGCAGCCTGCGACCCCGGTCTCATACCGGTGACTTCCCCCTTCTCAATAATGTTATTTGTATTGTCAGTCCTATTATCCATAAAAGTAACAGTGTCCCCACACTTCAAATGAATTATACTCTTGCATTAAATAATATCTATTGTTCTTTAAGGTGCAAACTGTGGCAAAGCGGCATCAAAACGGCATCAAATAAGGCTTTTTGGCGCTTTTGTATGAGTATATCCTTTCCCGACAGTCAAATAGTATAATTGATAGATAAGATTTAGTTAATATTTGAACCGGGAGATAACATGCAGGTAAAAGATTCTTTGAACTATAAGAGCGGAAAAACCTTGGATGCAAAAAAGGTTTTCCTTATCTGCGCCCTGATCCTGATCTATTGCCCTTTTTTCTATACTGAGATAATCGGCTACTACACAGGAGACACTGCCATTCAGATTAAGATCGGTATGGATTGTCTCGCAAACAAACAATTCATTCCTGTCGAGATCTACAGCTGGCACGAAGGACTGAACTGGCTGCCACACGAAATAGGCTGGTACTATGTGGTCGGCATTGCCTATAAACTGTTAGGACTCGCAGGTGTTATCGGCGTGGCCGCCATTTTCAATTACCTGATTGCAGGAATTATCTTTAAGAAATATCACAATACGGTTAATCCACTTATATTGGTCGTGGTTGCATCAATTGCCAGACTGCTCTCTTTCCCTAACTACAACGCCAGACCGCATCTGTTCTCACAACTGGCACTCGTTTTGCTCGTTTATGTAATGCTCAGTAAGAAGAGCATACTTTTCAAATCACTTTTCTTCTGTGGAACCTCATTCCTTCTGGCGTGGTTCCATGGCGGAATGATCCCCATCCTGTTTGCGGTCTTCTTCGTTTTCGTTGTGATCGAACTAGTATTCAAGCAGTTTAAAACGGCCCTGTTGTATCTGGCATCTGCTGCCGGTGCATTCCTTTGTTCCCTTCTCAATCCATTAGGATTCAAGATTTGGACTTATGGTCTGGTCCAATCGGCAAACAAAGACTTCTGGCAAATTAATATTGAATGGGCTCCCAAGAATTTCGAGATATGGGAAATCACCTTAGTACTATTAGTAATCGCTGCATTTGTTGTTGACGGCAGAGTCAGAAAGTTCGATAAGACAGCAATAATCAAATTCTGCATCGTCTGCATGTTCATTATTGCATCATGCAAATACTGCCGTTTCATGAATTACACTGCACTCTTCATTCTCGCTTTGTGCCCTGAGGAAGTACAGAACCTCTTCATATGGCTCAATGACAATATCTTCCATATAAAGAAGGAGAAGGTGTCACTCAGCAAAGCATCTTTCTATATTCTCTCCATATTCTGCATTTTGTTCTCAGGCTTTTTCACGGTCTTTTCCATCGTAAAATACTTCCCTACGAACACAATGTCAGATGCCAGTGTAATGGTAGCTTACGATGAAGGCGTAATCTCATGCGTAAAACAAAACGACTATAAGAGAATCTATAATTCGTTTAATACAGGAACCTGGCTCGCCTTCTACGGCATCCCGGTCCACATTGATAACCGCTGTGATCCTTATATGGAACAGTATTCAGGCACCGACTATCTGACAAGACAGATGCTCATAGATAACATCGCTGATCTGGATTCATTCGTAGACAAATACGACTGCGATGCAGCTGTCCTTGATCTGGTTCCCGGAACAACAGACGAATGGTTTGCTGACAGTCTTTATGCAGCAACGGACAGATATAAAGTTGTCTACGACAATACAGTTGTATCGAATTACGATCCTGAATTAAGCGTCAGGTGGATGGTCGTCGAGTGTATTAACTGATCAGTTAACTGTCTCAACCTTAATAGTATTTGTGTTTCCTGCCTTACCGTTGATGAGGCCGCCTGTCATTACGACATTGTCACCTTCTGAGAGCTGGAGAACATCCTTGGCAACGCTGAGTCCGTGATAGAACATAACGTCTGTGGAGTTGAACTCTTCATTAAGGATCGGAACAACACCCCAACTGAGGTTAAGTCTTCTCCAAATTCTCTCTGATGTTGTCATGCCGATAATGTCGATAGGGCATCTGAAACGTGAAACCATTCTGGCAGTAACACCGCTTCTGGAATGAACAACGATCGCCTTTGCACCAACGTCGATGGCCATCTGGCATGTTGCGTGCGAAATAGCATCAAGGTTATTTCTGATCTTAAATTCCTGCTTTGCAAAACGCTCTTTGTAATTGATGTGTCTTTCTGTATATTCAGCAACCTGTGACATAGTCTTAACTGCTTCAACAGGATACTTACCTGCAGCAGATTCGCCTGAGAGCATGATTGCGGAAGAACCGTCATAAACAGCGTTTGCAACGTCTGAGATCTCTGCTCTGGTCGGTCTGGGGTTGTTGATCATTGACTCGAGCATTTCTGTTGCAGTAATAACACGGCGTCCCAAAAGTCTGCATCTCTTAATGAGCTGCTTCTGGACACTAGGAACCTCTACGAAAGGAATCTCAACGCCGAGGTCACCTCTTGCGATCATGATTCCTGCGCACTTCTCTGAGATCTCATCGATGTTATCAACACCTGCACGGTTCTCGATCTTAGCGATTACTTCAATATTCTCACCGCCGTTGCTATCAAGGAACTCACGCATCTCGATCATATCTTCTTTTCTGGATACAAATGATGCAGCGACAAAATCAATATCATTCTTAATACCGAACAGGAGATCCTTCTTATCCTGCTCACTTAAGAAGTCTCCCTGCATTACCTTGTTAGGGAAATTCATTGACTTCTGGTCAGAGAGAGTGCCTCCGACAACAACTTCACAAATAACATCAGAACCCTTGATCTCTTTTACCTCGAGAATAACGAGTCCGTTGTTGATGAGAACTCTGTCACCGGGATTAAGCTGGTCGGGCAAAAGCTTATAGGTAACTGCTACACGTGTCTCATCACCTTCGATCTCATCTGTTGTAAGAGTGAAGGTTGCACCATCCTGCAGTTCAACCTTGTGATTCTTAAATGTCTTGATTCTGTACTCAGGTCCCTTTGTATCGAGCATGATAGCAATCGGGAGATTCATCTTTGCTCTTACTCTCTTAATGAGATCGATCTTCTCCTGATGCTGCTCGTGAGTACCGTGTGAGAAATTCAGTCTTGCGACATTCATTCCCGCCTCACACATCTTTGTTAATGTCTCTTCGTTATCTGAAGCAGGACCGATAGTACATATGATCTTTGTCTTACGCATATAAAAGCTCTCTCCTTAAAAAGCGAAACACATAAAAAGTTTTGTCTGATTTTAACATTTGTAACCCTAAACTTCTGCACAATATTGTAAAATGTTTAGGTCAATATTTTTTACAACGGAGGCTTTGCATATGGCAGACGTAAGATCGGAATCCCTTAAAAGAATTACAACCAAAGCTCAAGCTGATGATTTTATCGCTGATCAGATCAATGCGATTAAAGAACAGGTCGGAGACAAGAAAGTTCTTCTCGCACTCTCAGGCGGCGTAGACTCTTCAGTAGTTGCAGCTCTCCTTATTAAAGCTATCGGAACAAACCTCGTTTGCGTACATGTAAACCACGGACTTCTCCGTAAGGGTGAACCTGAGATGGTATGCAAAGTTTTCAGAGACGAGCTCAAAGCAAATCTCATTTACGTAGATGCTACAGACAGATTCCTTGATCTTCTCGCAGGTGTTACAGATCCTGAGCAGAAGCGCCACATCATCGGAGAGGAATTCATTAAGGTCTTCGCAGAAGAAGCAGCAAAGCTCGATGGAATCTCATTCCTCGCACAGGGAACTATTTATCCTGACATTCTCGAGAGTGAACAGGGTATCAAGGCACATCACAACGTAGGCGGACTTCCTCCGGAACTCGATTTCGAGCTCGTTGAGCCTGTTAAGTATCTCTATAAGGATGAAGTACGTGTTGTAGGTTCCGCTTTGGGCCTTCCTGACAACATGGTTTACCGCCAGCCCTTCCCGGGTCCCGGTCTTGGTGTAAGATGCCCCGGTGCTATCACAAGAGACAGACTCGAAGCAGTAAGAGAATCCGATGCTATCCTCAGAGAAGAATTCGAGAAGGCAGGCCTCGCCGGCAAAGTTTGGCAGTATTTCACTGTTGTTCCTGACTTCAAGTCAACAGGTATCAAGGATGGAAAGAG
>JAEIGA010013698.1_pt1 | contig 12341 bp, 14 predicted proteins | sample 9270691 | NCBI WGS metagenome assembly JAEIGA01 (sample SAMN17057246, study PRJNA624740) | gut metagenome | biome: biome; isolation source: fecal sample | host: Bos grunniens | place: China: Xizang | collected 2019
AACGGGGAAAAGGGAAAGAAAAAGAAGCGAAAAAGCGGAGCGGATTGGCTGACGGCGAAGAGCCGGAGGGCAACAGAGCGGAGCAAACGGAGGATAAAAAAGATTGCCCTTTTGAGGATAATTCAGTTTGCCCCGTGACATATATGATTTGCTAAAGTTTGTTATTGGGAAAGAAAAACCCCCATTTTTACGCCAGTTTTATTAAAAATAGCCCCGATTTTATTACTTTTGGGATGATTTTGGCAAAATCATTTTGTTTTCAGGAAACTTTTAGGAAAGGAAGGATGAAGATGAGAAAGAAAAATTACAAAGGAAGGTGTACAAAAATTGCATTAAGCAAGTGTAAGGGAATTTGTAAAACTTATGATGAGATTCAAGTTGCTTATGCTTATATGTTGGAAAACGATGCTGATATAGCAGAGATAAGGTGTAATGTTGTTTTAGAAGGTTTGGAGGGAGGGGCTTATGTGTCCGATTTTGTTTGCATTAAAACAGATGGAGATTTAATGGTGCGAGAATGTGTTTTTAAACATTTATTAACGAGACCGTCTATGATGAAGTTGTTGGATGAAAGTCGCAATTTCTGGAGGAGTCATGGAATTTTTGATTGGGGAATTGTCACAAATGCAGAGTAGATTAGTAAAAAGAAAAAATGAGATAATTCGGATTTTAAAAAGTGAAGATAATCGTTGTTTTGTAATTAACTGTGTAAATAGAGGGATGCCAAGGTGGATAAGCACAGATGAACTAGCGGGATTTGTGGATTGTACAGAGGAAGAACTCTATGAAATTACGGGAGTATCAAAGGATAGAGTTCTAGACATGGACGAATTGAAAATAGCAAGAGAACGATTCACTATGATAGCACCGGTTCTAGCATTTATGACAGATGAGCGTAAGCGGAGTTTAATGATAAATGAAGTGTCGCAAAATGTTAGCAAGCAGACCATAAGACGATATTTATGCCAATACCTTATTTACCAAAATATCGAGGTGTTAGCGCCGGTTGAAAAAGCAAAAAGAGAACTTACTAGAGAAGAAAAAGACATCCGTTGGGGGATAAATAAATTTTACTTAAGCCGAGATAAAAACAGTTTAAAAACAGCCTATACATTGATGCTGAAGGAGAAATATTGTGATGAGAATGGTCAGTTGCTGGAGCAATATCCTTCATTTCATCAGTTTCGCTACTATTACCGAACCCACCTTAAAGTAAGACAAAAGGTTATAATGCGGGAAGGAATTAATAGTTACGAGAGAGACCATCGACCGATTTTAGGAACCGTTCAGGAGTATGCGGGGCATCTGGGAGTGGGTTTTCTCGATTCGACCGTATGTGATATTTACATTGTAGATGATACGGGAAATCCTTCAAGTGTTCGACGTCCGGTTTTGACAGTTTGTATCGACGGGTATAGTAGCCTGTGTTTGGGGTATTCCATTACATGGCAAGGAGGAGTTTCAGCCCTCAGAAGTCTTATGGAAAATATAGTAACAGACAAAGTGGATTGGTGTAAACAACACGGAGTGTTAATTGATAAAAAAGATTGGAACACGACAAAATTTCCAGCCACACTTGTGACGGACAAAGGGCGGGAATACGTTTGTGATACTTTTTCGCAGATTGTTTCTTGTGGTGTAAAAGTTATAAATCTTCCACCATATGCGCCTCAACTCAAAGGCCCCGTTGAGAAATTTTTCCATCTTATTCAACAGGAATTCAAAAAGTTTCTGAAGGGGCATGGCGTAATTGAGATGGATTATCAGGAGCGAGGACGAAACTATAAAAGGGAGGCACATCTGAACAGGAAAATGTTCGAGCAGATTTTATTACGGGCTATCGTCTATTACAATTCAAAAAGAATTGTGGAGAATCATCCATATTCTTCCGACATGATAGGAAATATAAAACCATTTGCAAATGAAATCTTTGAATATGGGTTACGTCAGCCTGGAGCCAATTTGTTGGATATTACGGCAGATGAATTAAATCAGGTACTCTTGCCTAGAAAAAATGGAAAGTTTACAAGAAAAGGGTTAAAGGTTAATGGGCTACGATATAGAAATCCGTATTATGTGGAAGAGTATTTGAATGGAAAGGGAGCCGTTGTGGCGTATGACCCAGAAGATGTTTCAAAAGTATGGCTTGTTGAAAAAGGAAATTTTGTTTTGTTTGAATTAATCGAAACACGTTTTGAAGGCAAAACGATAGACGAGGTGCAGGAGATAAAAAAACAGCAAAACGAATGGCTACGCAGTGTGACACATGAGAATTTACAGGCTCGAGTTGAGTTGGCGGAACATATACAAGCGATTGCTAATATTCCGAAACATGATAATGCCACAAAGCAGAAGAACAAATAAATTCACATTAAGGCAGTCAAAGGAGGCGAGAAAATGAGTAGTATGAATTTAGTAAAACGAATACCACCAATGATGATGGGTGAAGAATTAGAAAAAGCGTTACAAATAATGCCAGACTATGATGAGAGTATTAGAGACGAGAGTGAGGCTGTACGATTAATGGCACTTTCTGATTTGCGTAATATATTTATACCAAACCAAATGGCTAAAAGTATTTATTGCCAACTATATTTATCAGTAGTCCGTTCTATGAAGAACAAGGAGTCGCAATTAGCAGTTAAGCAGATGAACGAGAATGCGAGGGCGATAAGGGGGCAACAATATTCAAGCCTTTTAAACGGTTCTAGTTTTACAATCATCGGAGCATCAGGGATTGGAAAGACGAGTGCTATTGGCAGAGCAATTGACCTTATGGGAGGAAACGATGTCATTGAGATAGAAAAGCCATATATGAAAATTATTCCGTGTATGTTAGTTCAGTGTCCTTTTGATAGTTCCATAAAGGGAATGTTGTTGGAAATTCTTAGAACAGTGGATGCCAAAATTGACACACATTATTATGAGCAGGCAATTCGGGCTCGCGCAAGTTGTGATGGATTACTTGGAGCCGTAAGTACTGTGTGTATCCGACATGTTTCGACACTAATTGTAGATGAGATTCAAAATGTTGTTAATTCAAAAAATGGAAAAAACTTGGTTGCTTCGCTGACACAGTTAATAAATAATTCCGGAATTTCAATTGCTATGATTGGCATGCCAGAGTGTAGAGTGTTTTTTGAACAGGGATTTCAGTTGGCACGTCGTTCACTAGGATTATATTTCGAAGCAATGGAATATGATGAAACATTTCAATCGTTTTGTGAGACAATGTTCCGATTTCAGTATGTAAAGAATAAGACAGAAATAAGTGAAGCAATTATTCAATGGCTTTTTGAACATAGTCAAGGCAATGTTTCTATTGTTACCGAGTTAATATATGATGCGCAGGAAATGAGTATATGTGATGGGCGTGAGATTTTAAATATCGAAACATTAAATGATGCATATAAAAAGCGATTAACATTGTTGCATTCTTACATCAATCCAAGTAAGAAGCCACAAATATCACGATTTAAAAAAGAAACTTTAGAATTAGGAGGTAGTACAGAAGTGACAGACGGCGACGAGAATTTAATAACAACCTTGGTTTCCCAAGCAAAATGGGAATGTATAGACGCATTTAAATTGTTAGAAAAATACATAGTGGTAGAAAGGGTGTCGCTATGATTTTCCTGCCCGCCCCAAATCCAGATGAAATGCTATATAGTTGGCTGGCTCGCTATGGAGTGCAAAGTGGGTACTTGTTGTACAAATCCGTGGTAGAGGATTTGTATGTTAATCCGTATGTTCGACCAAATCCAGAGTTTATGAATAAAATGACAAAGGATGCTATTGAGGGAATTCGCAAATATATGTCATTGGAAGAAATGATTTTTAATCACACAATGTACCCCTATTACGCTCGATTTTATCCAAAAGCAGTGAAAAAGACAGCATTTAATGAATTGATGGAAAATCCAGAAAACATACGTAATGTGTTAACGGATTCGTTAAGAAGATATGGAAAAAGTAGATATTTAAAATATTGTCCGATATGTTTAAAAGAAGACCGAGAGAGTGAAAGGGGCGAGACTTATTGGAGAAGAAGCCATCAACTGCCGGGCGTCACTGTTTGCCCGAAACATCAATGTTACCTATGTGATAGTAAGGTTTTAATTAACGGTACGAGAAGATGTTCATTAATTTCTGCTGAAGAGGCAATAGAGGTAGTTGGAGATGCAGTATATACAACCAATGATTTGGAAAAGAAAGTGTCTCGGTATATAGCAGAAGTATTTACTGCGGATTTTAATATGGAGTCGGATGGAAATATAGGGAGATTTCTTCACTCTAGATTGACAACAAAATACTTGTCCCCGAGAGGGCAGAACCGGAAAATGAAATTATTGGTGAATGATTTTAATGCATACTACGGTGGATTATGTGAAAAGGGATTTTGCGAAGAATGGCAGTTACAGAAAATCTTTAGTGGATTGAAATGGGATATGCATCAGGTTTGCCTTTTAAGTATTTTTCTAAATATTAGTGTAAAGGACTTGTTGCAGATGGATATTCCGAAACAACATCAAGGGGAATTGTTTGATGAAAAAGTTAAAGCATTGAAGGCGGAGGGAAAAACGTGTACTGAGATTGCAGAGATTCTGGATGTGTATCCTAAAATAGTTCAATTCATCTATTATGACAGATATTTTAATAAGAAGCCGAAGGTTAAAAAAGAAAAGGTTGTAGTAAGGCGAATTAGAGATTGGGATAGTGAGGATGAGCAAACTTTACCGCTAGTCAAAAATGCCATAGATATTTTGCGTGGAAACAATTTTGATAAACCGCAGAGAATAACATTTAACGCTATCGAGAAAATGCTAAACATTACATCTGGAGGAATAAAACAACATTTTCCGAAATGCGAGGAAGAAATTCGTAAACAACAAGAGCCATTAGAGGAGTATTGGGCGAGAAAAGTTATATGGGCGGTTAAGGAGATAGAGAGACAATGCAGGGTCTTAAACTGGTATCGCATTCAAGAGGTGGCTAGTGTTCGTAAGAAAGATTTTGTGTCGTGTCTTCCGTATTTAAAACAGATGGCGGATGAAGAAACAATGATTGTGCTTTCTGGTATCATAAATTCGATTTGTCCGAGTGTTGATGATACAGACTAATGAAGGAATTACTAGAGGAAGAACAACATTAGAAAAAAGAAAGGAAAAAACAGATATGTTTCAGATGCTAGTAAAACAGTTTCCGAAATATATTAAATAGACATGAGAGGAGAAGAAATATTATGGAAAACAAAAATCTTGAAGAAATGACGGCAAAAGAACTTTGCAGTTTGTTCTCGCAATTAGAAGATTTGCGACAAAACTGTAAATATGTATTCACTATGGTGGTTGATGGAAAGGAGTACGACGCTAACAATCAGCGTACAGAAACGCAGTATATGATTAATGGGGAGCCAGTAGACGCTAAGCGTTTCTTCTATTTACAAGACTTGGCAAAAATAGAACTTGCATGTCGGTATGGTCTTTCAATACAGGCCCGACCACGAAACAGGCGAAAACCGAAACAGATGGAGCCTGATGGAATAATTACGCTACCAGAGGGTTTGGCAGATGAAGTAAAGGAGAAACTATTTTAGGAGGATGATGAATAATGCATATAAATAAAGAAAAATCGGAGACTATAGATTTAATGAAGACCTTTTTGAAAATAGAGGAATTGAAGAAAGGTACTGAGGATGTGCTTGCCTTTGTCTATGAGGATGTTGTATATATGTGCAATGCACATGCAAACTCATATACAGTTGGAGGAAAACAAGGTACGCCGGAAGACTTTTGGAAAGTGCAGGAGGAAATCAGATGCGAGTTGGAGCGTAGGGGCATTAGTATTCAATTAAACTAAGATAACAAATACATAGCAGAGCAGTCAGGAAGGGATTATTGCAAAGAAAGCAATGTCCCTTTTTTGTATGGTTTTTTCGGCAGGAGATGTTTCAAAGCAAGTATATGGCATTATCTGATGAAAGCCTCTTATAAAGACTGTTCACACTCTATTACCATAAAAGCCTTAAACATTAGATTGTATGTTATATGGCTTGTATTATCTTCATAAGGAACAATAAAAAGGTGTGCCATTATTTATATATATATATATAATCTATAATTTTGGCACAGTTATCGACTGGAATCCAGTGTTCTAAATGTTGGTATATAGTTGCTAGAGGCATATAAAAGAGCCTCGTATTGCCATAATGCAAAAAAAAATCACCTCCGGCCCAAATTTTTTGCAAAAAAATCTCAAAATATAAAATGAGAGGATATTTTTTCTCAATATTTTATAGAAGGGATTAGATGTGAATGATGGAAATAGCAACAATTTATCAAGAGGAATTAAAAATAACGGATGAACTTTTAAGTCAGTGGTACGAGGCAAAGACTCCTGTGCTGATTGATGCACCGCCAGAGAGTGGGAAAACCTACAATATGCGTAAGATAAATGAATTTGCCGAAAAGAATCGGATTAGGATTTTGGCTACTGCACCGCGTAAAGAGGCGGTTGAGAATATTAAGAAGGAATGTTCTGAATGTAAGCGTGTACGAGCAACTACAATACAGGCACTGCAAAGTATGGACCCCGAGTCTATGATTCAATACATAAATGGGCATCAGATTTTAATATTGGATGAGATTCATACTATGGTATCTGACGAATTTATGGAAGACAATCATATTTTTATGCAAGCGCTTATGGAAGAGTATACGGGTCTAGTTATAGGTATGACGGGGACAAACTATTATGAGTTAGAAAATCTGTTTACGCGCAATTATGGGAAAGTTTGGAATATGCTCAAAGTCAAAGAAGATTTTGGTTTCTTGCAAGATAACACTGTTACGTTTTTTATGTCTGATGAAACTGCGTTACATATTATTCGAAAGGCATTGGCTAACGGAGAGAAAGTCTTCGTTGGTTGCGATTCTATTGAACAATTAGAAGTATATCGCCAAGGAAACGAGGATAATTCTTTTACTATTGTTTCGGAAGGCAATCGAAAGAAAAACAAGTTGTGCAAAAAGTCCGAAAAAAAACATCTTTTAGAAACAGGATTATATCCAAAGGGGAAAGGCATATTGTTTTGCTCACGCGCATATGAACTCGGCAATAATATAAATACGAAGGAGGATGTTACAACAATTTTAATAGACTCGGACGATTTGACATCAATTATGCAGTTTTGCAGACGTGTAAGAACCAAGTTGGATGGAAAGCATGTGAAACGGGTGAAAATCTATGTGCGTGCGTATAATGCGGCTGAACTTACGGATAAACATGACAAAGCAGAGCAGATGCTGGCTGCAAGCAAATTGTTTCAAGAGGATGAGAAAGCCTTTCGGGAGAAATATAAGCGAAAAATAGACGACCCATCAGACATTCTGTATACAGCCCCAGCCCAATACGGTGGGTATGAATTACGCGTGAATCCCTTAAAAGAAGCATATTGGAAAAAACGTCAGGCGGTTTTTTGTGTACAGGAGATGCGATATTGGATACACATGGTGTGTAGCATCTTTGGTGATTGTGCATTTAAGGTCTTATCTAAACCCCAGTTGGTAGATTTCATGGAACAGTATGAGGGGCAGATACTAACCAAAGAACAGAAGAAAGAGTTGAAGAGGATATCCGGACAGAAGACTATTGAAGGCATCAATGAGGCTTGCGAACGGGAAGGCATAAATCAAAGAATTGAGGTAATACGTGAAAGTGTTTATGTTAATGGGAAAAGAACACAGCCACGTGAATGGAAGGTCGTAAGAATATAGGTGACAGTGAATAGGAAAGTAAAAAAACCAAAAGTGGTGCATTTAATACATATTATATATATAGAAGAACTTGAGGCGTTTGAGTGTTTTCATTTTGATATCTTTGCTCCTTTTTTAAGATATAACATCAAGTTCTTCTATGGCACACCTAGAGAAGCGATGACACCTGGGCAACAAAAACATCAAATTAAGGAGGTTATTAGGCATGGCTAATGAAGGTTACAAATTTTCCAAGGAACAATTGAATATTGCGAGAAATGTAGATTTGGGTGCATTTTTGCTATTTATAGACCCGGATAGGTACTATACAGACAAAAATGGCTACGTACGGGACAAGCAATTCCCTAAATTCAAAGTCGATAAAAAGAAGAAGAATCAATATTATATGAATGACGATGTTGAAAAAAATTTCGGAAATAGTATTGACTATTTCGAGCAATTTGTTGGCTTTGTCAAGGCCGTAGACTGTCTGCTGGCCTTTGCTAACGGAACTGCAAGTAAGATGTCGATTAAGGAAACAAATGCAACAACATTAGTGTAAGGAGGTGAATGTCTTATGGTGACAAAGGAGATATTTAACGAAATTAGAATTTTAAGACAAGACCTGTTAAAACTAGAAGCAGTAAAAAGTGCCGGAGTAGATTCTTCAGTATGCAGGGCCTTAATACAACAAATGGAGAAAGATGTAGAATTGTTATGGGAAATGGTTTCTCTGAGTTTTGAAGGGTTAGACTACTGGGAGAAAAAAACGATTGAACTATATTATTTTGGGGCATTAAGTATAGATGATATTAGCATTTTTTTCTTTCGTAGAACTAAAAGTAAGGCAAAGGTCAAGAAAATACTTACGGATTTTTTAGAAGATTTAGAAACAAAAAACAAGAAAGGATTTCCGCTGCTGTACCGTAGTGACCCCGATAAATAATTTGGTATATGTGTGGTGTAAATTACATAATAAATATAGGTATGTGAATAAAGAAGGATTGGATGTTTTGAGTGTTCTAGTAGAACACAGAATTGAAAATTATGAAAGATTCACGTGCTTATCCTTATGAACAAGGTGTTTGTATGTGCCTTGGATGAAATTGTCGACGCAGCGTATTTTTCATATGTTTTTTCTCCGAGAGGAGGTCATGCACTTAGTATGGCCTCTTTTCAGTTTAGTTTTGTTATAGTACCTCAAAACTCATAATATATTTGTAAATATTAATATTAAAGAACAGTTGGAGGTTAAAACACCAACTGAATACAGGAGGAAATTATTATGAAAACACAAATGAAACAAGGAACAATGGAGTACGCTGAATTTCTTAAGGAAATTGCAAGAGGACTACGTGAAGACGAGCAACTGAATTTAAACGATGTTAGAATTGCACTATTTGTTGATGGCTGTGTGAGTAAATGTAAAGAAGATGATTTACTGATTCAAAGCATCAATTACAGATATTATCAGAATGAGTCTAAAATTGTTCGCGGGGACTGGATGGTTGTTTACAAACAAGATGGTACTGTATGCGAAATTCCGCTAAGACAACTATATCAATTACACCAACACTTAGACGGAGACATGAAACTTGTGTGGCACGAAATCTACTGCGCATTCAATGAATGTCAAGGAGATAAGAGATATCCTTGGTTAAAAGGTATCTGGGAGTATGAACGAATGAAAGAACATCTCGTTATGCGAATTGTTCCATTACGCAAGTCTACCTGTGATGGTTGCGTTGGATTTACGCATGGAGATATGGCGGTAGTTCTTTGCGATGTTTCGGAATTGGATGAAGAAAAAGCAAGAGTCCCACAAGAGTGTTTGGGATATTGGTGCAAGGATGAGACCGATGTTTTACGGGAAACATTTAATCATATGTCAGACAAATATGCTCCAGACATAGATATGTCATTGAATGGTGCCGCAAGTGATTTCGATTTTGCAAATCTTCAACAATATACGGACATTAATAGGCCTATCGTTATTTCCAATAAACAAGGTGCTGATGGTTCAATCGCGTTGTACTATCCTGGGGTGAAAGAAGCAGTTTCTGCTTTGTTAACTGGCGGTAATTATTATGCAATTATGCCAACCTTTGATAAAGCGTTGATTTTTCCGACATCCCGTGTTACGGAGCAACAGGTTCGAGAAAAATTACGACAAATCTTGCGTGAGACGCCTGAAGAAAAAACCTTATCTAGACAAGTTTGCTATTATGACAGTAAGCGTAATTCACTAGAAGTCATATAATCAGTTGGGAACAATGAGAGGTCACTCCGCTGCGGCGGGGTGGCTTTTCTTGCTTTGGAATATATGATTGAAAAATATTAGAAAATTTATAAAAAGGCCTTGATTAATACTTTAAAGCGCGCTATCATGCACATAACACATTCCTCCCTGCCTTGCAGCGATTTACTCACTGTAGCAGGAAAGTGTTTAAATGACGATAACAAGGATTTACAATTTTATAACATAGATGACAGGAGTCACAAAGAGAACACTATAGGTCAATGTCGTACTTAAGGGCATTGCATAACAAGTGTTTTTTTGTGACTTTTTATTTTGCAAAAAAGGAGGTGAAATTGAATAACTAAAATAAACAACGGAAGGAGGATGAGAAGAGAATGGAAGAAAGAATTGCAATTTTGGATTTGATTGTGAATAAGGAAATTATTGAATGGGAGGTGATGAGACTAGAGGCTTTGACAAAATTGGCGGAGTTAATTCGTATTGTTCGGCACAATGTTGAGAGTAACAATGCGACAATGGAAGAGTTAGTAAAAATTACAGGCTGTGATGAGGTGGCAATTCAATTAGTTCTGGCAGGTATTGAGGAACTGCCAGGTGTAAATCCAATCAAAATTGCAGCACTGGTATGGGATTCACTAGGGGAGTTAGAAGATACAAAATAAATCAGGAAAGGAAGGATGAAAAATGACAAGAAAAAAACGAGAAGAAAGGAAATTGCAGCAATGGAAGCAGATGAAACAACGGTTAGAGTATACCTTGACATATGTAAGGATGAACTATCCGCCTGAAAACATATGCTCTGAATTACGTCGTGCAGGACATCTGTGTACATTCGACGAAGTTATGTTCTATTTGGAATACTTAGAGGCTCATAATGGAGAAAAATTGTCCGACATCACAAATTCTATGTATCGCTTATTGTGGGAGGAAGAACCGCCACAGATACCAGCAGAGGAACTGATAGAAGCAATCAAACCGGAATACAAACCTGTTCAGGAATACCAGAGCCGTGCTTTGTTTCTGTATTTGCTTACATGTAGAATGGAAATGATGAGAGACCTTTGGGAGAAACATCCGGAAAGGTTCAAAAAAGCGGGGTGGGAACGAGAATGGGTCGAAGTTGGCTTTGACTCGGAATATGTTCGTGTAATGTATGGAGTTTTGACCGATGAAAACAACAAAGGGAAAACAATAACAGAACTGAGTGAAAAGGCATATCGCATTTTGTATGTTGGTAAGCGGAAAATTTATAATTCCGCCAATGGAACTGGAAAAATGTACAGTTGCGATGTGTTGGATTTAAAGGTGATACAGTTAGAATGCAAGGCATGGTGCGAAGAAAAAGTAAAGCAGTGGCTAAAAGATATCGAAACGGAAGAAGAAAACAGAAAGAAGAAGGAGGAAAACAATGACACCGGAAATTAAGAAGAAGTGGGATGCCCTGAAATATAGAATGGAACGAGAATCGTATTTATTAATACTTCTGGAACTTAGATTTGCCAGTTTGGAGCATGCAATTACGATGTCTTTCGGACATCGAGAGGTAGCGTTGGCTTTGGGGTTATCGGACCGTTATGTGCGATTAATGAAGCAGATACGCGATACTACAGAAGGAACTATCGAGGACTACGCACTCTCTATGCTTGAGTATGTATATGAAGAAAACGGGAATGACAAAAGAAATTTCACGCATTTCCGCATGTTCGATACAGATGCATTAGACAGATGGTGGAAAAACAAATGTAGGGAAGAAGAGTTAGATATTCGAGAAGTTGATAAAGAGACTTTAATTTGTGATTTCAAGCACGATTTTTGGCGTAAGTTCAAGGTCGATATAGAAATTACGGAACTTGAAGCAAAAGAGATAAGAGACCCAGAAGAATCGGATGAAGATGGCTTTCAGCAGGATGCAGAGCAAGAGCCAGAAGATGATGATTCAAAAGAGATGCTACAGGCGTTCAATAAGCAGTTAGCGGAAGAGAGCCTGCTGACGCGAATGTTTATTTCAGGCGATATCGACGAAACGCTTTGTAGAAAATATATGAATGCCGAGGAATTGTCACAAGAGGCTTTCCAACGCATTTTACAAATTCACCGAGAGGAATCACAAGAGGAGTTAGTCCAGAGTATGGCACATACACAAAAACTGGAGCATCAAATGGAACTTATTGCAAAACTGGTGAATGGTGAAGACATTACAAGAAATCGTGCGTTTGAAATTATGAATATAAATAACGATTTTCATGATTTTGTAGAGTTTTTGAAGATTTTGGAAATATGGGAGGACAAATTACATGAGTAAAATTATGGAAGAAATGCTTGCGGAA
>JAEIGA010013699.1_pt1 | contig 12341 bp, 9 predicted proteins | sample 9270691 | NCBI WGS metagenome assembly JAEIGA01 (sample SAMN17057246, study PRJNA624740) | gut metagenome | biome: biome; isolation source: fecal sample | host: Bos grunniens | place: China: Xizang | collected 2019
AATTTAAATAACTAATAATATAGGCGGGTGAGAGTAATCTCGCCTGCCTTTTCTTTTTTTAAGTATATACTATGACCCTTGATCGTATAGTATCAGCTATATACGCTGATTTAATGTCTGGATTAGCTGGTTTTAACGCTAATCCTACTATTAGCATGGAACAGCTCGAAGACGAATGTGTCGAAAAACGTCAGGGTGTTATCCTCGATCTGTTTGCTAAAAATTTATTAAAGTTGGAAGATCTTGCAGTTTCATTAAACTGTGTTGAAGTAGAGTGTAAGAATATGGTAACATGTGAACAATGCGGGGATGATTGTGTGGAATGTACTCCTACGCCACTTGCTACTAAGAATCAATTACATTTTGAAATTCCACAACTTTTAATGGCAGCTGGAGAAGGCGCAATTATTTATGTAGGAAGTGCTGATGGAAGATATCCTTACAAAGTATACTTTTCATTAGAAGCTGCAAAATCTAATCAATATAGAAGAAGAGGAAATAAAGAACCTTATGTTTATATTGATCCTACTCCAAATGCAAATCGTACCCACGATTGTTGAATTTTTAATGCGCCTTTTGTAAAACAAATTAAAGTGTCAGGTGTATTTAAAGATCTTAGACAATTGGAAGACTTCTCTTGTTGTAGAGACTTCGAATATATGGATTTTGGAATTATTTCAGATGAAGTGAAGACTCGTGTAAAACAGGATAAATTTGCATTTTATAGACAAAATCTTTCACAACCTTATCCAACTAATACAACATATAGATAATGGAACTAATGAATATTAAAACCGCATTTTCTTATCTTAAGACTTTTTACGGAATTGACGTTAAAGAATCTGATTTTGAAGAAATTGCATTAAATGCTTGGGAGTTGATTGGCACCAAACATACTGAATTAAAACAATATATTGGCGATTCTTACAACGGAATTTTAGAACTTCCTTGCGATTGTGTTGATATTGAGACAGTTTCTCTTCCAATTATAGATGCAAATGCTACTGGAACGTTAACAGATGGATTTGATGGTACAGCTGTTGCAACAGAATTGTATATTGAATTTAAACCGGGGTTTAGTGATCCTAGATATACTGGAGAGAAATTTTTAAAATATAAGTATTCGGGAAACAAATTACAGTTTGACAAGGATTACACAAATATATTAGTTGTGTACCACGGTATTTTAATGGACGACAATGATTTACCGTTAATAAACGATAAAGAAATGCGAGCAATTGCTTCTTATGTAGCATATGCCGCAACTTATAAGGAAGGATTGATGAAAAAAGATGGAAATATCATCAATCTTGCAAATACCATGAAAGCAGATTGATTAAGAGCTTGTAATGCAGCAAGAGTTTCTGATCATTTAACTCAGAACGATATGGACGCTATTTTAGATGTTAAATATAGTTCTGATCGAAAACGATATGGTAAATCATACAAACCAATAAAATAATGGGATATAGAACAGATTATTGTTTTACGAGTATGGATCTTTTTGACTCGAAGTACAAAAAGAAGCTCGGTGTTAATATGAAGCATGTTAGAGCCTATAAGCAGGACATGATAAAAGAGCTTTGCTCTCAGATATTTACATATTTTTTCTATTTAGTAATTTTGGATATTATCGAAAATAATGTTACCTTTGTAATACCTGTAACATCTAATAAGATGGGCAGATTATCTGTTAAATGTTACGAAGGTGAGGCGTTTCAGAATATGTATCGCAAAGGCTGTTTTAATGGAATTGATTTTCTCGCATCCAATTTTAAAGGATATCGTTTAATGTTTCAATATGAAGCAAAAGGTGATATTCGTGAAAAATCAATTTATATTAATGATACATTAAAACAAAAATTTTATGAACATATAAATAATGGTAAAAAATATTACTAATGGAAATTAGAAAAGTAGAGGATTATATAGATAAAGTTGCAGAAAAGTATGATAAGATTCCAAAAGATGTTATTAAAAAAGTAATTGATTTTGGTTTACGTGCATATTATAGAATAAATTCTATGGGAGGAGATGTATTACTAAAATCTCCTTATTTTACAGCATATACAGGTAAGTTCTTTCATCCAGATAGAGTTTATGATTTTGGAAAGTATAGGATGACTAAACTAATGATTAAGAATAGAATACAGTATATACGTAAGAATAAAACCTATAGTGGATATTATTACTTTGGAATGACTGAGGATAGATTTGCAGAATATAAAGAGTATTTTGGCAAAACCGGTAGAAGACATGAAAAAGTAAAATTTGAGAAACTTTATATATATAAACTATTTGATGAGGTTTTTAATGTTCCGTATTTGACTAGATTTTTTAGAGTGGAAATTCCAGAAGAAGGACATTTTAAAGAATGAAAAGCCGAATTAATTACCTCAAAATTTGATTATATTGGTAAAAAAGTTGATAAAAAATTTATATCTGTAGATTATGAGAAAGGAAAGTAGTAATGAATTTACAGAAGGGTTAATTTGTGATTTAAATCCAATAAATACACCCAATACGGTGTTGACAGATGCATTAAATGCAACAATAATAACATATGATGGGAATGAATATAGTCTGCAGAATGATCGAGGTAATTATCCGCTTGAACACTGTAAACTAAAACCAAATTATATTCCTGTTGGTTTAAAAGAATATGGAGATATTCTATATATTGTTTCATATAATCCTTTGAATAATCATGTTGAAGTAGGTAGTTATCCCTCACCGATGGAAGTGATTGATTCTAAAAATGGAGATACAAGTATAGAAATACAATCTGTTTTTGATAAAGCAGCGAATGGTGCAAAATATTCGGATTTAGTAGAAGAATGTGAAATGAAAATTTGAACGTCTAATAATGAGGAGGATTCTAAATTATATCCAGGAGATAAATATCGAATTCAAGAATCAAATAAATCTACATTCAACTACGAACAATTAGAGTACTATATTATTGATGAAGATAGAAAGAAGCACAATATAAGCAATCTAATAAAGTTTGATGACTTTTATAATGTATCATGACAGGTTCCTGGTTGATTAGCAACACAATATAGATTAGCTACGTTTGATGATTTCACAATGAGCATCAGATCAATTGAAGCACCCTCGTTAAGTTTAGATGAAACAATTGATTGTAAAATCAAACTCAATTTTCAATTTAGAATTTCGGATAAATTATTTTTGCCATCAACAATAAACAATGAAGATTCAATTAAATCAGACATTGGAATAAGAGTTGAAATCAAAAACTCTACGGGGACAGATAAAATAGAAGATATTTTATTAAATGGTGGTAAATTTATTGATTGATATTCGGATTCAAAAATTCTTTGAATTGATTTTTCTACAGATATTTCTAATTTAAAATTAGGAGACACATTAATCATTAAAGCGACACCTTTTGTAAAAACATCCAAAACAATTTGATATGATAGTTTTGTAGAAGAACGTACCGTATTTTTGAATTCTGTAGGAAGTTATAATGATTTCAAAATAGGCTCTGAGTTATGAAAGTTCTATATCGATGATGTAGATACAGAATTATATTTAGAATATGATGTTTCAGGACCTTATGTAACAACATCAGAAGTTTATCTATATTATAGAATACTGGAACTTGAAGGAAGAGAATTACAGCCTTGAAAAACAATTGAAAATTATGCAGGAATCACAAATCAAGGTGTCGGAATTATTCCTTTTGAAAATGAGTTTAGTAAAGAGGGTATTTATGTAATTGAATTTGCATTTTATAAACAAGGTGCTACTACAGAGGATTTATCAAAGATCAAAACAACAAAGAAATTAATTGTTGCGAGCAAAATATTTTCAAATTTTGTTGGAGATTATACAGATTTTAGTCAAATTGATTTTGATATTTGAATTAATAAATATAAAGATAGTATTAAATCCAAAAACTGAACGATTGATTATACGAAAACAAATAGCAGCGATTATAGTAATTTTAAATATGACTCTGATTTAGTTTTAAATGGGAAAGTTCCAGAAACAGATGATTTGAAAAATTTATGAAATCAAAGCTATTTAGGAGATAATAAAGGTTTACTGTCAAATGATGAGTGATCTAATATTAAAAATAGGAAAGAGCAGTTTGTTAAGGGAATTAAGTATACCGCTAATATTAAACTAAATCCTTCTTTTGAATTGTTAGAAGGAAAACTATGAGATAACACTCCAGGTATAACTATTGAAACACATTCATATGTAGACGGTGAAATAAAAGATGTTAATAGAAGTTCTCTAAAAAATGATTCATTAGAAGCAATGATACAGATTGTACTTGGAGAAACAATGGAAGTATCATATCGAAGTGATGAGAAATTTGAATTTCTAAATAACATAAAAGAACTCTCTATGGAAGATGTACCTGTAATGCATGTGTATTTTGAAGGTGCCGATTATAATATGAACGATTATATTACATATAAATACTGAAGTCTTGGTAAATTAAGCAAACCAATATATAGCTCAACATATACTGGTTCACAAATGGAAGGATATCAGAACATTCCTAATAATTTATCAAAAGCCATCAATGGTATGCTTGGTACACAACAATTCGGTGTATTGTTAACAACAATTTGTTTGGATGAGAAAATTTCAGGCAGAATGGAATATCGTCATAATAAGACTGTATTATGAGATGATCATAATGGTTCAAGTACATATTTGTTTTCATATTTAGTTTTTAGGCAGAGTACTAGTACAAACAACATAGTTTTAGTTAGGATTGATGACAACAGTCTATGAAATATTTATATTGGACCTGCAAATATGGAAAAATTAACAAGTTCTTCTGCAGATTTTAATGTATTAGAGGTTCTACAAGCAAAAATACAATCGTTTTGTAATGGAGTAAAACTTTGTACGAAAAATTCTTCTGTTCAAACTGGTAATGTTGTCCACATTCAGTATGGAGAGCCAAAACCACTTCCTATATGCGGAGTAAATGTATATACTAAATCTTTCACATCGTGAATATATGAAACATCTGTTGGAAACTACAATCTTTTGTCCTCACATGTTAGAAATACTCTTATGCGAAATCTTAGTGAAGAAGTGTGTGGTAAACTACTTTCGGGAACAACTCAAGAAATAAAATCTATAAATTTTTTCAGTAAGGCTTTTGAAAATACAGAAGAATCTTCTGATCCTTTAAATTTTTCTGATTTGAAAAATAAAATAGATAAAAACAACGGAAGAATTGAGGCAAAGAAAGATGACACAGGTTTATTAAGTAGTGTTAAACGAATGGGTGCTAACACTAAAGGTGTTTATTGAGTAGGAGGAGCAGAACCAACAAAACTTATAGAGTTATTACACTCTCGTTATTCAAGTAACAATAGTGAATATTTAACTGCAGATGGCACTTTAGAGGATGTAAACATATATCTTACAAACGATGAAGATGGTATTGTGTTTGCGCGTGTTAACACTAACGTAGTATTATAATGACAAAAATAAATATTGCTATACAGAAATATCGTCAAGAAGGTGATTTGGATCATACTTATGCTCCGTTGAAAAATTTAGTCGAAGAAGATAACTCCATTGTAGATTTTAATACAGAGGAGTTATCTATCGACTTAAATAATCCATTAAATATAGAATGCCAACCATCGTATGACGGAACGGTTAATCTTATTATAAATGACGATAAAAATCCTCCTAGAATTATTAATTCTAGATTTACCAAAATAGAAGACGGAAGATATAGAATTATAAATAGAAATCAAAGGCAGCAAACTAATCTATATAAAAGAGGTAAAATTGATCAACAAACAAGGTTGTTTCGAAATGTAAATAACATACCAAGATTTGATTTAATCGATATACATCGATTTGGTCAATTAAAAGGGGGAAATTATACCTTTTATGCTAAGTTTGCTGATAATGATTATAATAAAACAGACATTGTTGCAGAATCAGGACAGATTTCTATATTTCATGGAGATGAAATGAAGATTTCTTCTATTTCTGGAACATTACAAGATGAACGAACCGATAAGTCTATCGTGTTGAATTTGACTAATGTGGATCAATCGTTTTCTAGTGTATACTTATATTATACGAGAGAATATAGTGACACAAATGGTTTTAGATTAACAGAAACTGTTTCTATTTTGAAGCCTTATCAGATTAAAGGAGATGTTCTTCAAATTACAATTACTGGCTTTGAACAAGAACAACTAATATCTGATTCCGAATTAAATATTCAATACAATTATGTAAATAATGTTAAAACTCAGACGCAGGTTCAGAATATGCTCTTTTTTGGTAATGTTGATACAAATATTGCCAATAACAAAGAATTGCAAAACTTATCTTATTTTATTGAAGTATCATTAAATAAATCATCGGAATCTATTGGATGAATAGAAAATGATTATAAAATATCTGAAAACAATAATCTTAGTCAGGTAGAATATTATAGTCCAAGAAATATTTATTATAAGGTAGGATATTGGCCGGATGAAATATATCGTTTAGGCGTTGTTTACATAATGAATGACGATTCTCTTAGTCCTGTTTATAATTTAAGGGGCTGTGAATTTAAAAAATTGGGAGAAACAAATATTCACGATCCATATCTATCTTTATACAAAATGGTAGATAATGAAAAAAAGATTGTTTATATAAACAAGGATGAATTTATTTTTAATGGTCAGTATTTAGATAACACGATGGGTGTATTTAAAAATTCAAATATAACTCAAACTGATACAATCTATGATCACGATAATAAAACAATTACACCTTGGTATTATAAAATAAGTTTTTCAACGGATATTTTGGCAGAATTAAAAAATCTCAAAGTTAAAGGTGCGTTTATAGTTCGGCAAAAAAGAATTCCCACTATCTTAGGACAAGGCTTATCAATTGGAGTTGATACAACGTCTTATATTCCAACCATTTGAGATAATAATTTTAAAAACGAAGACGGTAGTAAAGGAGCATATATTACTGAAGGGTTTTTAGCCGATAATAAATTATTGATAGACACATTTACTAGAAGACAACTTGAAACAAAATACAAACAATCATCTGGTTTGCTGTGTTTAGACGCATGTGTTTCGCCTATATTACAATCTACAATTGATGGTTCTGATTTTACATTACAGCCTATTTATGAAAATGGTAACTTAATTAAAAACGATAGACATTTTCAAGTTGAGTATAAAAATAATAATATTGGGACAAACGATGGGTCTGTTAAATCACAATTAATATTTGTAAATTCAGACGTTCCGTCTAAAGTAATTAACGATTTATGTTTTAGTACTAGAGCTGGATCAGAAGAAGATATAAAACAATTTGGTTTCTTTGGAAAAAAGAATTATGAAGCAGATGCCACCAATTATGTCAGGGGAATCTACTGTCCTTTCTTAGGAACAGATTCAATTTTAAAAGACAATTCTATTTATAATATAAAGCAGAAGGGATTCTCAGCAAGCTATTTAAAAGAATATTTTAAGGTAAGAGGTTACGACCAAGCTCCTTTCTATGCAATTAGTGATCGATACTCATTAGATGATTTGGAAACATTGAGTTTAAATGTGTATAGAGGAGACTGTTATACAAACACGGTTACTTTTAGAATCAATCGTAATTTTATAGATAGTTCCGTTCCAGTTAATGATATCATTGTAGATTCGAAAACATGAAAAGATAATTACGAAGGTTTTCTTAAAACCCCATCCGACAAATGGTTAAAAATAAATAAGGCTGATATAAACACAATGCCTTTAGGAACATGGGTGACTTATAAATGTTTATCTTCATATAATCTGGGATTAAGAGCGTTCGACCGCAGTTATGTTGATGAACAAGCTTTGATGGGAAACCCAAGAGGATTCTATCCTGTTACAGGAATGTCCACTAGACCTTCTAATAAAATAGAAGAAAGTTGGATTCTAAACGATGGATATAATGCGACTGTAGGTAGAAAAAATAATATTCCAGCAATCGATGTTCCTTATATTAAGGATCAATTTGATAATCGAATAATGTTTTCAAATGTTCAAGTAGATGATGATTTCAAGAATGCATATAGAATTTTTCAAGGATTATCATATCAAGATATTGATAGACAATATGGAGGTATTGTAAAATTATTACCATGAAGTAGTGGTGGAGAAGCAAATATTTTATGCATATTTGAACATGGTATCGGAGTTGTTCCTGTAAATCAAGAGGCATTGATGACAACGACTACGGGACAATCTATTCATTTGTATGGTGCTGGAGTGCTTCAAAGTAAAGTATCTGTAGTTACTCCTGATTTTGGAAGTATATGACCGGAGTCAATTGTTAGAACTCCAATTGGAGTATATGGAGTAGATACATATGCTAAGAAAATTTGAAGATACACACAATCTAATGGTTTTGAAACAATTTCGGACATGAAAATCCAAAGGTTCCTTAACGATAATATAAAATTAAAAGAAGAGGACAAATATCCCACAATTGGTTTGCGAAATGTTAAGACACATTATAATAATTATAAAGGAGATCTCATGTTCACGTTCTATAATTTTACAGAAGGAGAGGAATGAAATTTTTGTTTTAATGAACGAATGAATAAATGAATTACAAGATATTCTTGGACACCGTTATGTTCTGAGAATATTAATAATGTATTTTATTCATTGGACAAAAAGAGAGCAGAAATTCTATCTTATATTTATGATAATAGGACTACTTCATATGGGTTAAGAACTACAGAAAATGAGTGAAAATGTATTGAGAAAACAAACGAATTATCTGACACATTTAAAACAGAGTTGTATACTACAGGAAGTCAATTAACAGATGATTTTACATTGATGGTAAATAAAGTAACATCATCATATATTAGAAACGGAGAAGAAGTGAGTTTAATCTTATACGAACAATCTTCAGGAGAACCTCCATTCTTTACATGAAATCCTGTAACCAAAGTTCTTCATTGGAATAAATCTGACATTGAATCTCAGTGGGATATTCATATTCCACTATATTATAAGTTTGATGTTACAGTGACTCCTAAACTGGGAGAAGATGTAACTCTAACTCCTTATGATGAAACACTTTGTTTTGTTGTAGATTATAATTACGATAAAGATTCTTATACAGAATTACTTGGAAACGGCTTCTATGTACACGGTAGAGCTGGTATATTTGACGAAATTGATTATGAGGATGATGATCCAGATAATCAAATAAAGCCAACTAAATGATACAATAAACAAGAACCATTTGAATTTGAGTTTGTTGCAAATGAACCGGTTGGCTTACATAAAATATTTGATAACTTAGTAATTATATCAAATAAAGTAGAACCTAAATCTATTGAATTTGAAGTTGTAGGGGATGTTTATAATTTCAAAAAAGCAGGATTATTCAAAACAGGAAAGGGATTTAAAAACACAAGAGTGAACTACGACCCTATTCTAAATCAATATACTTTGGTTACAGAACAAGAGTGTAAAAATATTGAAAATCCTGAATACGGACGTAGATTGGGTAATATACATTATAAAGAAGATTCTTGATATTTAACAGTGGAACCTATTAAATTTGATTCGGAATTTAAAGCAGATGAACAAAATCCACCTAGTCAATGAAATAGTACTCGAATTAGAGATAAATTTGTAAAGATTAGGATTAAGTATTCTGGAGATTCTCAAGTAATTATAACCGCAATCAAGAATCTCTATAGTTTAAGCAGAAGTTAATTATGGCAGAACAATTAACAGCGTCACAACAAACATATAGACAGTGAAGAAACGCTCAAAAAGTAGATGGTAAAATACCAGAAGGGGTTAATGCAAGACGACGTGATTATAGAAATGCGTGGAACGACGATTTTAAAGAGAGAAAAAAGAATGATCCTACATTAACTCGCTTCGGACAAAAAACTAATAACTTCATGAATAATGGAGTTAACACTTTTTTAGGTGGAGCATCGGGGCAAAAGGCCATGAAAGGAGTGAATTCTACTCTAGATATTGCAAAAGAATTTGTACCTACCCAAGAATCTAAAGGAAAAAACCCATCAGGATTTGAGTATCAGCAGTCTATTGGAGATGCGATGACAAAATCTCCAATTCCAATAGTACAAGCTGCGGGTTTAGCATATAAAGGAGTATCAATGCTTGCCGAAGCTACTAATAGTAATGTCAATACTATTACAAAAGAACAAGCAGATAATCTGGATATAAAAGGTGAAAGAATTGCAAATAACATTGTTGGTACATTATTTCCTTTTGCAGGAAGATTAAATGGAGATGCAGTGGAAGAAGGTCAGAAATCACATCTTATAGATGAGATGTCTAATGCTTATGCAGACACAGTTTCTGATATTAATCAAGCTGAGGTTCTGGGCGGAGGCAGGTATCTGTTTGGAAAAAAGAAAATAGCGAATGCTGTTTCAGAAGCGAATAGAAAAAATGAACTTCTTACAGATATAAATATGACCAATACTATGCGCAAACAATCTGATTACGGTAGAGATCTAGCACAACAGAATTTAAATCGTTATGCTGGTACCAATTATATGGACATGCGTATGGGTAGAAAAGGTATGAAAATTCAAAGTTTAGAAGAAATCCGAGAATTACTTAAGAATAGAGTTGTTGAGGAGTTAGATGTACAGAAGTTTGCTGAAGGAGGTAGTTTAATGCCAGCTGGTAAATTACACAAGGAACTTTCACATATCAATGAGTTAGGAGAACAATATGAGGATTTAACTCGTAAAGGAATTCCTGTTGTAACATTAGATGAAGGAGGCGCTCTACAGCAGGTTGCTGAAGTGGAAAGGGACGAGTGGATTTGAAATTTGGAATTTACACAGCAGATTGAAGCATTGTGAAAGGATGGATCCGAAGAAGCGATGATTGAAGCAGGAAAACTCCTAACCGAAGAATTGCTCCGAAACACAGATGATATATCTGGAATAATACATAAAGAAGATGAATAAATATGATAAACTTAGATGAGCGGCTTTTCTCCAGGATATTGAAGCGGTGATGAATCCTAATAGTGAACAACAGAAGATTCAAAGCATTACTTCTACTGGTTCTCAACTAATGGCAGACGTTAATGAAGACGGGTTTGATAATGAAGATCTTGCCCGTCTTACATTAAACCAATCTTTTGATATGAATTCTCAAGAAGGAAGGATGTTGAAAATACAGAATTTTCTTTCGTTACATGGTGAGGAATTAGCAAAAGCATTTAAAGAAGCAGGAGATGAAGCCGGTTTAGTTGCTCTACAAAATGGAGATTTGCTCGGAATATATGAAGCCCTTTTACGCCTTCTTTTCCCTAAAAAGAAAATGAAGGAAGGTGGTACTCTTGAAGAGGATGATGATATTGCTGTAGTTAGAATAGGTAAAAAGACATACAACTGTTTGATTGCGGAGTCGGATGAAGAGAAGGAAATTGGTTTACAAAACGTTGAAGATCTTGAAGGACAAGGAATGCTTTTCGTATATGACGAACCACAACATCTTGATTTCTGGATGAAAGATTGTGATCTTACTCTTTCTATCATTTTCATTGATGAGAATAAAACAGTTATTAGCAACCAGAAGGGATTGCCAAATACAGAAGATTTTATATCAGAAGATAACGCAAAATACGTTTTGGAAATTGATTATACAGAAGAAATTCAACCTGGTGATAAAGTCATTTTTAATCTTGGTGAGGAATTAGAAATGGAGCCAGATATGTTATACATTCTTGCAGAGGACGGTAGTATACAAGGTCGGTGTGAACCAGGTGTGAGAATATTTTCAAGACGCTCTAGTAGCGTGATGATTAAGAAGGCCAAGAAAGCAGATGAATCTAAATCAGATGTAGATTACAAGGATCTGGGCAGGTATGTATTTGGAGAGTTGGATAGACAGTCGGCACGTGAGCCAGAATATGTGGAGGAGTAGAATATGTTTGAAGATGTTTTAATTCTTAAGAAAGGTGGTATCCACATCAAGAAAAAGAATAGTGGAAAATTTACCGCTGCTGCTAAACGAGCCGGAATGGGAGTACAAGAGTTCGCGCGACATGTACTAGCAAATAAAGATAAATATTCTTCTACATTAGTCAAAAGAGCAAATTTTGCACGAAATAGTAAGAAGTTTAAACACGAGAATGGTGGAATTATAAAAGCCTTAGATTACGCAAATTACATAACAAAAAAGCCCGCCTATTAACTAGGACGGGCAGTAATCTTAAAAATTGTTTAATGTAGTAACCCTTGGGTTCGTTCACACTCTATATATCTGATTACAGATACAAAGATAAGTCAAAAATATTTAATCTACAACAAA
>JAEIGA010013700.1_pt1 | contig 12341 bp, 13 predicted proteins | sample 9270691 | NCBI WGS metagenome assembly JAEIGA01 (sample SAMN17057246, study PRJNA624740) | gut metagenome | biome: biome; isolation source: fecal sample | host: Bos grunniens | place: China: Xizang | collected 2019
ATTTCAACAAGTTTGTGCTAAACTTGTTGAGGTTTCAACAAGTGTTGCGGAGGTAGCAAAATGAAAGAACGATTTGAAACATTTACTGTGCTCATCAACAGAATTAGTCGCAACATTCGAAAGATTAAGAATCAGGAAATGGCAGAATACAACTTGAGAAGTGCTCATGTGTCCTGCTTGTATTATCTTTACACGAATAAGGGCGCAACGGCTACGGATCTTTGTGAACGCTGTGAGGAAGATAAAGCAACCATTTCCCGCGCCCTTGATTATCTTGAAACAAACGGATATTTGACTTGTGAGTCTAAAAGTATCAAGAGATATAAAAGTCTGCTTGTTTTGACCGACAAAGGAAACGAGGTTGGCAAAAAGATTGCAGATAAAATCAGCAGTGTTCTTGATGCAATCAGCGATGGTCTTACAGAGGAAGAAAGAGTAGCGTTTTATCGCAGTCTTTCCATTATTAGTGAAAGTTTAGATGCTGTTTCTAAAAACGGTGAAAGATAAGGAGTAGATATTTATGAAAACAAGAATTATTGTGGATTCCACAGCAGATTTAATGCCTGAATTTAAAAGCCGTGTACATACGGTTCCTCTTACCGTGAATTTCGGTACAGAGGAATATATTGACGGCGTTACCATTGATCACAAGACATTCTACGAAAAGCTCATAGAAAGTGATGTGCTTCCTACTACAAGTCAGGCATCACCCGATGCATTTATAAAAGAATTTGAAAAAGCAAAAGAAGCCAAAGAGAGTGTTGTTGTAATTACGCTTGCTTCTAAATTCTCGGGGACATACCAAAGCGCAACGATTGCAGCTGAGGACTTTGACAATATTTATATTGTTGATAGTGCCAGTGCAGCAATGGGTAGCGGTATATTAGTGGAATTGGCCTTTAGACTTCTGGACGAAGGAAAAGGCGCTGAGGAAATTGCGGCAACACTTGAGGAAGAAAAGAAAAAGATTGTTGTCGTTGCCTTGGTAGATACGCTTGAGTACCTCAAGAAAGGCGGTCGCATATCCAAAGCGGTCGCATTTGCTGGCGGTGTGTTGAATATTAAACCTGTTCTTTCTGTTATTGATGGTGAAATCAATATGCTTGGAAAAGCCCGTGGTTCTAAGATGGGCAATAACTTGCTTGTACAGGAAATAGATAAAGCCGGCGGTATTGATTTTAGTAAACCTGTTTTACTTGGATACAGCGGAATTTCCGATGCGCTTCTGTTAAAATATATCGAAGATAGCCGTCATATTTGGGAGGGTAATCTCGATGAGGTGCGTTATACAACTGTCGGCAGCGTTATTGGAACACATGCAGGACCAGGCGCTGTCGTGGTAGCTTTTTTCAAAAACGAATGGGTCCTAAGTTGACACAAGCAGAAGGTTTTATCCTCGGTGTCGGCACAAAGATGTACGCCTGTTGCGGTGCCCGGTGATCGTCTACGGTGTAAGTATTTTGTGATGGACTACCACGTTATTCTGTCCGTAGGGGAGGCGTTTCCCATCCCCTACAACGTCAAAGGCTTGACCGATTTGGTCAAGCCTTTGGCGTTAGTTCGTTTTTTCTAATGCTTTGTTAATGTGTTCTACCAAGCGTTCGCTAAGAATAGCCATAGATTCAATGTGTACTTTTTCACCCGCAACAAATAGTGTTAGCGAATCCTGATTTCGACGTAGTCCCTGAATGTCGGAAAAAGAATAAGTGTGCGTATTTCCGAACATTGTGGTGTATGTAAATTGCTCATTGGAAATCACATGGATAGCTTGGTTTTTCCAGCAAAGCAGGGCAAAGATGCCAAGCACAATTCCGAGAAAAGCGCAAACAACTGCCCATACTGCAAATTTAAAAATAGCAAAAAGAGTGCAGGCAGTGCCTCCTGCTAAAAAGACAAGCGCCATTGCCAAAAGTTTGTCCGGCAGAAACATGTCTGCACGAGGCTCTTCACCGCTATCTGCCATGCCGAGTAGTTTTTCGACAATTTTTACTAATATTTTGAGTTTCATACAATTACCTCCTATTTCTTTACATAGATTATACCATACAGCCATTTTGATGTAAATTCTAAAATCTGCGGTTATTTGCCGGAATTGCTTTTTCTTTTCTCCCGTACTATAATGACAAAAGAAATGAGTGGGGGGTGATGGAATGTACAAAACCGCCAATGAGTACTACAAGAAAAAATATGGGTGCAAGGTGTATAAGCTTTCTTTGGACGGAGGGTTTACCTGCCCTAACCGGGATGGCAGTGTGTCCACCGGGGGGTGTATTTTCTGTTCTGCCCTTGGGGGCGGTGAGTTTGCTGAGCACGGGTCGAATATAGCCGAGCAATTAGAAAAAGCAAAAAACCGGGTTGCAAGTAAAATAAAAGACGGGAAATACATCGCCTATTTCCAGTCCTTCACCAACACCTATGCCCCTGTCGAGCATCTAAAAACCCTATTCTATGAGGCGGTTGCCCCTGATTACATCGTGGGATTGAATATTGCTACCCGTCCGGACTGCTTGCCGGAGGCTACCATAGAGCTGTTGAAAGAACTAAACGCCATCAAGCCAGTGACGGTGGAATTGGGGTTACAGACCTGCGATGATGCGGTTGCAGAGTATGTAAACCGAGGATATAAAACAGCAGTCTATGCAGATGCGGTTTCACGCCTGAAAGGTGCGGGCCTCGAGGTTATCACCCATATTATTATCGGCCTTCCTGCCGATGACCCGGTTGTTACCACAAGATTTGCAGTAGCTTGTGGTACAGACGGTGTGAAATTTCATCTGTTGCATATCCTCAAAAATACTCGCCTTGCGGTTGAATATGAACAGGGGAGGGTGAGGGATTTGGCGTTGGAAGAATATGCTGAAATTTTAAGAAACTGCATTTGCGTTTTGCCACCGGAAACCGTTGTTCACAGAATTACCGGTGACGGCGCCAAAAAGGACCTAATTGCGCCCATGTGGTCGGCTGACAAGAAGAAAACCCTCAATTATCTAAACCGATATTTAAAACAGGCTTGACCGCTTAGGTCAAGCCTGTTTTAGATTCTTATCAAAATTGTGGATCCAATCTGCCTTTAGGAAGTAGATGAGGAAAATAATACTGCTAAGAGTCCATGTGATAGGATATGCCCAGGAAACGGTGGTCAGCTGATTGACAAGCTTTACCGCAACGGTGATGTAGGTCACCCGAATCACACACCAACATGCCAGCATAGTAAACATAGGGACGGTCGCCTTGCCTGCGCCCCGCATGACACCGGCAATACAATGGGAAAAGGCCAGCAGGAAGTAGAACAGGCAAATGGTACGCATATGCTGCGTGCCTAAGTCGATGGCCTCAGCTGTTTCGCTGAAAAAGCCGATGAGCTGTGGTGCAAACAAATAGGATAGTCCGCCGATAATCTCTGCCAGCACGCAGCTGCATACCACGCCAAAGGCCACACCCTTTTTTACCCGGCTGTGATGTCCTGCACCCAGATTCTGTCCAACAAAGGTGGAGAGGGCTTGGGAGAAGCAAGTGACCGGCAGAAAAGCAAAGCCTTCCAGTTTGGAATACGATCCGCAGCCTGCCATAGCTGCCTTGCCAAAGCTGTTGATATTGGTTTGTACCACCACATTGGCAAGGGCGATTACGCTGTTCTGCACACCGGAGGGAAGGCCGTAGCGGATAATCTCTATAAAGCTTTCCTTGTGGAAACGGATTTTGCGGATGCTGACCCGGTAAGGGGCATCAATACGGAGCATGTGCAGGAGGCATAGCAATGCGCTGACACCTTGGGATAGGGTGGTGGCGATGGCAGCAGAACCCACACCGAAACCAAGCGCAGCTACAAAAACCATATCCAGCACAATGTTGAGGAAGGTAGAGAAGATTAGATAATACAGGGGATGCTTACTGTCACCTACGGCGTGGAGGATGCCCACGAAAATATTGTACATCACCGTAAACAGAGCGCCGCAGAAGTAGTAGCGAAAATACAAAATGGACTGGGGAAGTACCTCGGCAGGTGTTCCCATCCAACGCAGAATGGTAGGGGTGAGGGCAACACCGGCGATGGTCAATGTCACACCGGTAACCAGACCGAAAGCAATGGCCGTATGGATGGCTTTGTCCATAGAGTCATACTGTTTTGCACCAAAAGACCGGGCGATAATCACACCGGCACCCATAGCAACACCGTTGAAAAAGCTAATCATCAGGAAGATTAGGCTGCCGGAGGAGCTTACCGCTGCCAGCGCATCGTCGCCGATATAATTGCCTACACACCAGGCGTCGAAGGCATTGTATAGCTGCTGAAAAACATTGCCGAGAAAGACCGGCAGGGCGAAAAGCAACATTGCCTTCCAAATAGACCCTTCGGTCAAAGAATGCTGTTTAGAATGCAAGATATGCCCCCCTCTCAAATAATTAATTCATTATATCACACTGCCGGATTGATGTAAATAAGTTGTTGCGATGATAGGCGACAACTGCTTCAACTCCCCAGATTACCCCTTGAAATTCCCCGAAGAAGTGCTATAATAAGACAAGATAAGCAATTACCGAAGAAGGTGTTCACTATGGCAACAAAGACAAGCGGTTCTGTGGTATTGGTGCGCAGAATTTGTGTAGCTTTTTTGCTGGTGTGCATCTTCTTTTCTGTTTTTCCCCACATGCATGCATGCGAGGAAAACGACTGTTTCCTGTGCGTGTTGAGAGAGTTGCTCTCTGAAAATATTTTTCTGGCCGGATTTTGTTTTATCTTGCCACTTTTGATTTCTCTTAATAGAAATTTGCATGTATTCTCAGCACAATCCATTTGCGGTACACTGGTACAGTTGAAGGTAAAACTTTCGGATTAAGATAACGGCATCTACCTGTAATATCTTAATTTAGAAAGGAAACAACTGAAAATGATACAAATTCAATCTCTCGGCAAGCAGTTTCAGAATGAAACGCAGATTGCTTACCGGGATATTACCTTTGAAACCGGACGCTCTTATATGCTTCTGGGCGCTTCCGGCTGCGGTAAATCTACCCTGCTGAACATGATTGCAGGGGTGCTTTCCCCCACAACGGGCACGATTCTTATCGACGGCAAGGATATGACTGCCGCCTCCCAAAAGGAAAAGGACCGTTTCCGTATTGAAAAAATCGGCTATATTTTCCAGGACTTCAAGCTGATCAATGAAATGACCACCGCTGACAATATCGGCATCCTCCGGCTGGAGGGTGTGGATATTTCCGGTATGGATGAAATGCTGGAGGCGCTGGACATTCTGGATAAGAAAAACGCAAAAATCAAGCACCTGTCCGGCGGACAGAAGCAACGTGTGGCCATCGCCCGGGCATTGGTGAAGAAACCGGACATTATTTTGGCGGACGAGCCCACTGGCAACCTGAACTTCGCCATCGGCGAGCAGGTAATCCGAAAACTGGCAGAGGTCTCCAAGGGAAAAACCTTGATTGCTGTAACCCATGATGAGCGTCTTGCCAAGTATTTCGATGAAGTCATCGATATGAATGAAATGACCGGTGGCATGCAGGATGTTCCTTCTGAAAAGGAGGGCTGCTGATATGCTGAAATTTGCGCTGAAAAATATGGCCATCAAGAAAATGCAGGTCATATTGATCATTCTCTCTATTGTGATCTCCGCAGGTATTGCGGTGCTGGCCTTCAACGTTGCCACTCAGGTAGACGAAGGCATTACCAGCAATGCCGGCTACTATTCCGCCATTGTAGGTCCTGCCGGCAGTAACACCCAGTTGGCAATGAATTCTATGTATTTTACCGACGAGCCTGTGGGAACGATTCCTTACAGTGTAGTTACTTCCTTGCAGCAGGATTCCCGGGTTACCCAGGTAATCCCCTTTGCTATGGCGGATAACTACAATGGGTATGGCGTTGTGGGCACCGCGCCCGCCTTTTTGGATGGCAAGGACATTGCTCAGGGCGAGATGTTTGCCGCCGACGGGGTAATGCAGGCGGTGGTAGGTGCCAATATCGCCAAATATAACCAGCTTCAGGTGGGTGACGTGATCTACACCAGCCACTCCGCTGCCAGCACGGAACACCATGCCCAGGGCATTACCGTGGTGGGTATTCTGGAAGCAAGCCATTCTTCCTACGACAATGTGGTCTTTACCCAGCTGAAAACCCTGTGGGATATGCATAATCACGGTGAGGAAGAAGAACACCAGGAAGAAGAGGGTGAGGAAGAACACCATCACTCCCATGGAACGGTTTGTGCAGTTCTGGTCAATACCAAGAATCCCGGCTATGCCATGCAGCTGGTAAACGAATACGACGGCAAGATCATTACCGCCGAGGATGGCGACAGCTTCACCCTGCAGGCCATTGAGCCTATGAGCGTGGTGCGGGATGTGCTGAACGATGCAGACGACACCAAGTACATTGTATTTGTCCTGTGCGCCGTCATTTTGGTGATGAATATTATGATCATCTCCATTATTACCCTGCTGAATATGTACCACAGCGCTAAGGAGATTTCTCTGATGCGGCTGATCGGTATCAGTATGAAGAAAATCAATCTGCTGTATATTATCCAGAACGGCATTATGGGTCTGTGCGCTGTGATTCTGGCCTTCGGTGTATCCAGAGGTTGTATGGTTCTTATGAACGATTATGTGGAGTCCATGGGTGTGGTGCTGAATATGACCAAGATCTATCCTGCGGAATTTATTATTCTGCTGGCGGTATTTGTCATCAGCATACTGCCCACCGCAATCTGGACCTTCTCTATGTCGAAAAAAGACAGCATTGCAGACTGAGGTTGACCTATGAAAAGAATTGTTTGTTTATTGATAGCGATTGTCCTGCTGTTTTCTTTGGCAGGCTGTAAGAAAAACTCTGGCGGTGAGGTTACCAAGCTGAGCTTTCAGGCTGCTTCCGGCTACGATTATCTGAAAACTTTGGATGGTCAGCAGGTCACCATCAACGGCTATATGGCTACCAGTTCCCCGGTGGACGGCTCCTTTATGTTCCTGATGAACCTGCCCTATCAGAGCTGTCCTTTCTGCGTACCCAATACCTCCCAGCTTTCCAATACCATGGAGGTTTATCCCAAGAAGGGCGATGCCTTTAGCTATACCAGCCAGGCCATCAAAATCGTTGGCACGCTTGTGGTGGCAGAAGACGAGAATAAGCCCTTTACGGATATGTATGGCTATGAATTTAACTACAAGATCGTGGACGCTACTTACACTATCATTCAGGCGGAGGAACTCTCCGCAGAAATGGCGCTTTGGCAGAAGATTGCAGAGGCGGATGTGGTCAGCGATATTTACAAAATGTACGACTACGTGAACTTCCTGTGTGCATGGAATACCTACTATATGAATTCCACCACCGACGAAAACGGTAACACCATTCCCGGATATTATCTATTCCCGGCAGATGCTACCTATCTGATCACCACGGAAGGCGCTCAGTATAACTACGGCTACCAGGAGGGCTATTTCGACAGCGTTGTTGCCAAGATTGAAAAGGTGGATCCCACAGCCTTCTCCGATCTGGTTGCCAATGTGCGGAAGGCAGAAGCCCTGGCAAAGAAGGCGTATGCCGAGCTGGAAAACGGAAACTATACCTCCGAGAAAAAGTATCTGGAGCAATTTGGCACAGAGGATTATGTCTTTACCTTGAATATCGGTGAAGAGCTCACGGCCGAAATGAATACCATCTACAAAGAATTTGCCAACTGGATAGGCAGTTGGGAGATGTAACAACCGGCAAAACATAAAAAGAGAGCCACATTGTGGCTCTCTTTTGCGTTATGAAGCGAATTTGTAAAATTATAAATCCAGCAGTTCTTTGCAATCGAAAATATAATAGTCGGTGGCGGCCTTCATCTGCTCCACCATATCCTTGGAGGAATCGTCATACACACCGCACACCTGCATACCTGCGGATTTTGCCACAGTATCTGCGTTGATGTTGTCATCTAAAAACAGGACGTTTTCTACGGCGGTATTCAGCTTCTCCGCAACCCGGACATAGATCTGGGGATCGGCCTTGGTGGTTTCAAAATCATCGCAGGACCAAACATTGTCAAACAGTTCCCAAAGTCCTACTCGCTTGGCGCAGACATCCAGCGTCATATGGGGACTTGCAGTAAGGATATTCAGGCTTGCGCCACGTTCTTTTAATACTTTTAATGTGGAAATTACATTGGATTTGGCAGGAATGGTGTGGAAATAGGCATCGGTCATATAGGCCATTATCAAATCCATCAGTTTTTCTTTGTCCATAGTTAGACCCAACGTGTTGATGAAATACTCTGCCGTACCATTCAAGCCCAAGGGGGTTATGATTTTGGTTATGTTTTCGGGATAACAGATATGGTTTTCGTCCAGAATGCGGAGCATGCAGGAACAGAAGGTGGGCATAGAATCCACCAGCGTTCCGTCAAAGTCAAATAAATAATATTTGTGTTCCATAGAGTCCTCTGTTTATTTCAGTTCATTTAAGTAGTAGGCACGGGTAGCGGCATAGGTGCCGTCGGGGGTGTTGACCGTCAGGTGAATGTACATAGCATCGCTATCGGCTTTCTCGAGGAATTGGGTCAAGTCAAATTCAGTTTCCCGGATGTATTTGCCGTCATCGTTGGCGACCCGACGAGCGAAACGGCCGTGACTTTCCAGAAGAATACTTGCGGCATCAGAACAGGTGACCTTCAGAAGGTTGCCCTCTATGGTCAGACTGGAAATCTCCGGTCCGCAAGACATATAAAAATCGCCCTTCTCCAGCGCATCAATTACACTGCTGTATTCCAGTTTTTCGGCGCCTACCATAATCCAGGAAAGACCTGCGGCTCTGGGGGTGTGCATATCGTCAGAGCCAACGGGATAAACCTTGTTACCCAGGGTTCTCAAATCCTTCAATACCCGGGGATTGTTCTCGTTGTTGCCCAGCATAATGCACTCAGCGTTCTGTAGCTCCATGCCCCACAGACCCTTCAGTGGCGCATAATCCTGATAACTGTGACAGGACCAGGTGGGGTGGTTGTACATTACCAGAAAACCCTTCTCGTTGGCCTTGGCAATCATCTCGTTGGTGATGTCTACCTCGTGACGCATATCCAGGTTTTCGCACTCCATCAGCTTTTCGTATTCCAGACCGCCGGCATACTGGCCCCTTGCTTTCCAGGGCGACCATACGTTGTGAGGTTCCTTGGCAATCAGGTTAAAATGGTAGCTCTTTCCGTCAAATCGGAGGCGGTAATTTGCATGGTTGTAATTCAGCTCCATGCCGGTGAGTATCAGAAAATCCGGCTCAGACATGGCTGTGTGATCGGCGATAATATTGTGGTCAGTAATGGCAAGGACCTGATAGCCTTTGGCCTTATAAAGTTCTTTTACCTCCTGAGGGGAGAGCTTGCCATCGGAGATGGTAGTGTGGGTGTGCAGATTTGTCTTGAAGTAACGGGGGACTTAAGGTAACAGATGCTTGATACCGTTCATAAATACAGCATCCTTTCCTGTTTTTTACATAATACCACAATCAAGAAGGCAAAGCAATCGTTTCGCCTGCTTTTTGCAACAAAAAGGCCTGCCCCGGTGGGACAGGCCTTGCAGTTATTCGCTATAAAAGAAACCGTCGTTGGTTGCGACATTCAAAATGCCGTAACAGGAGAGGGTGGTCTTGGGATTTGTTTGCTGCTCGTACCGATAGGGCCACCAGATCAGGAAGTCTTCCGGTACCTGGTCAATGGGGGTGTCCGGGAGATAAAGAATAAAGTCTTCACACATTTTCTTGTTTTCCTGGTCGTAGATACCAACCGGATCGGCGGCAATGTACCGAACATCATTTTTGATCCACTCTGTTCCTGTGGGTTTATGTGTGGTTACATCAAATAAACGCATCTTGTAACTATATTCGTTGATTTTCTCAATATCTGTAATGACACCTGAAAAATCACAAATATAGATGGTGCCGTTGGGATAACCTTCCCCGGAAGAGCCCATTTCCGAATCCGAATACCGTCCGGTAAGGGTGCCGTCCCGGTTGATGGACAGGACAGTACTCCAACCGCCTGCTCCGGAGAGATGGGAAAAATCTGCAGGCTCTACCGGAATGGGGAAATAACCAGGCTCTTCGATGTCAGCACCCGTGGACTCCGTGGGGGTGGTAGGATTGCTTTCCACCACAGAGGAACTGGTAGGCGTGGTATCGGTTGTGTCTTTGGGATTGGCGGGGGGAGCGCTGCAGGCAGAAAGACAAAGCGAAACTGCCAAAGCAGAGATAAACAGGATTTTTTTCATGTTTTTTTCCTCGTTGCAAAATGTATTTTTTTGATGACCAGATTTACTGATTTTTGATGTGTACATCCATCTGGGGGAAGGGAATGGAGATGCCATTCTGATCAAAAGCGGTCTTGACATTTTCCAGAACATCAAAATACACAGTCCAGTAGTCGGCATTCTTGACCCAAATCTTGGCGGCATATACCAATGCGCTGTCACCGTGCTGGGAGAGCCGGACAAAAGGTGCCGGATCTTTGAGCGCAAGAGGATGGGATGCAATGACGTTATTGATGATATTCTTTACCGCTTCGTCGCTGCTGTCGTAGGCAACGCTGAAGGTAAGGTCAACCCGGCGAAGCTCCTCGGTGGAATAGTTCTTGATGGTGGAGTTTGTAAGGGTGCCGTTGGGAATGGTGATACGCTTTTTGTCGGGGGTGAGCAGCTCGGTGTAGACCACAGAAATGCCTACAACCGTACCGGATTCGCCCTGGGCCTCAATATAATCGCCCACCTTGAAGGGTTTGAAGAAGAGAATCATCAGACCACCGGCAAAGTTGCTCAAAGAGCCTTGCAGAGCCAGACCTACGGCAACACCGCAGGAGGCAAGGATTGTGAGGAACGATGTGGCAGGTACGCCCAAAATCATTGCAACCGTGACAAACAGGATAAGATACAATGCGATTTTGACAAAGCTGTTTAGGAATGACTCCAGACTGTCGTCTAATTTCTGTACGCGGGAAGAATTGCGAATGGATTTGGAAATCCAGGAAATGAGCTTCAGGCCTACACAAAAAACAATGATTGCGCCTAAAAGCTTAATGCCAAAGGATGTTGCGAATTGAACCATAAGACTGAGAAAGGTTTGCCAAGTCATAAAAATACCTCCGTTTTTGTGTTGATTATTTCAGGGCAGCTTTTACTGCAGCAATGTGATCGGGTGTTGTGCCGCAGCAGCCACCGAGGATTTTTGCGCCCATAGCGGCGCAGTCGGCAACGATGTTGGAAAAATCCGCAGGATTCATGGGGTAGACCGGCAGATTGTCCGGACCGATTACCGGGTTGCCTGCGTTGGGCTTGCACACCAGCGGACCTTTTACATACCGCTTTAAGCGGCTGACAAGTCCCGGTGTCATAGAATCCGCCGCCACACAGTTAAAACCTACGGCACAGGCACCGGCCTCTTCCAGTTCCTTCAGAACAGGGGCAGCATCCCGCCCGGAGAACAGACTGCCGTCCGGCTGCATGGTGAAAGTATACATTACAGCGCTTGCGCCCTCCAATTCCGCAGCGGTAAAAATCGCCTCCGCCTCCTGGGGATACATCAGAGTTTCTGCCGCCAGCAAATCTGCGCCGCCTTCCAACAGACCGCCAATCTGCACCCGGTAGTTTTCTACTAACAGGTCGAAATTCTCCGGGTCAAAGCTATCGCAGTAGACAGCCAACGTGGTCAGGTTGCCTGCAACCAGTACGTCGGGCGAAACGGATTTGGTCAGCGCCACCAGATGGGCGTTGATTGCCTCCGCCTGTTTGGCAAGACCCACTTGCTCCAGGGCAATAGGTTGGGCCTGAAAGGTGGGGGCATAGAGGATATTACTTCCTGCGGTTACATACGCTCGCTGCAGGGCAACCAGCTTGTCCGGGTTGGCAAGAATCCACTCTTCGGTGCAGCAGCCGCGGGGCATACCGGCTTTCTGCAGATTGGAGCCGGTAGCACCGTCCAACAGGACGGTTTTTTGAAAGTACGCAGACAGTTCTGCTTTGCTGAGCATGGGATCACTTCCTTTGATTTTATTATACTCTACATTGAGAAAAATGCAACATAGATTGACGAACTTTGGGGAATCTGTTACAATGAAGAAAACAAACTGATAAGGAGTCAAAGCCCTATGAAAAAAACTGTCTTAAGAGACTATGCAAAGCTGATTGTCCGTTGCGGTGCCAATGTGCAGAAGGGGCAGGATGTGCTTGTCTATGCAGACCTTGACCAGCCGGAATTTGTGCAGATGGTGGTAGAGGAAGCCTATAAGGCAAAAGCCCGTGAAGTCACCGTGCTGTGGAACTACCAGCCTTTGGAAAAGGTGCATAACCGCTATCAGTCCGTC
>JAEIGA010013701.1_pt1 | contig 12340 bp, 7 predicted proteins | sample 9270691 | NCBI WGS metagenome assembly JAEIGA01 (sample SAMN17057246, study PRJNA624740) | gut metagenome | biome: biome; isolation source: fecal sample | host: Bos grunniens | place: China: Xizang | collected 2019
ATGTTGAGGATAACCCATTGGGTGAGGATTTGACAGGCTCAGAGGAGTATTTGGGCGCAGACCCCAACGCACCTAAGGGTGACGGTGGCATCAAGCTTATTTGCGCCGAGGGTCCAGCAGCTGATTTTATCACTTCATGGAACGAGGCAGCTCAGACAGAGAAGCCGGAGATTACAATATCTTCTGACATCTCAACTCTCAAATTTAACGCTGTAGTTCCTAATGAGGTTCATGAGTTCTATGTAGACATTATTTCAACCAATGATACATTTAATACTGCAGTACAGGCAATAACCGTTGCTGGCGATAATCGTATATACTTAACAAAGACAAGCCAAGAGCACCGAAATGTTATCGATGGTCTTAAAAGTTTTAAGATTGCATTCCCTTATCCCGAGGAAGTTATTGGTAAAGATATCGTGAACTTCGATTTGACAAATGCTCTTACACCATTGGCAGGTTTCCCTGGAAAGCATACATTCGCAATGTATGTAACAGATGCTACTGGCTGTAAACATCAGGATGAGAGCGGTAATGCATTACCCATTAATCTTACTGTTGTTATCGAATAATAAATAACCTACAACTGCCAAAAATTATGAAAAAATTAATATATACAGCTCTCTGTGCTGGATTGATGTTTAGCATCAGTTCATGCCAGAAGGATTACACCGAAGGCATTGAAGCCGAAGGTGGTGTAACAATCTCAGCAAATGTTGAGGATGTATTGGCATCGCGTGCAATTGATGCCGAGACATTGAAAAACAATGCACAAGTTAAGATTTACATGCCAGCTTATGCAGGTTTGGCTCGTGAATATACCTATCAAGATATGCCCGATGTGGTTTATTTGCCCGCAGGAAATGGCTATCGTGTAGATGTTGTAGCAGGTGAGCGTGTAAACACAGCCCCCGCTATCGCATCATTCGAGAATAAGAGCTACAAGGGCTCGGCTACATTCGATGTAACAGCTGGTGTGGTAAACTCATCTCCTATCACTGTAAAGGCTCAGATTTGCAATGCTATTACCAATGTAACACTTGGCGAGGGTATCGCAGAGGCTTTCAACGAGGGTTATAAGGCTACTATCGGTTTGGATGGTAACAACTTGGAGTATACTGCAGCAAACTCTGGAACAGATGGCTATTTTATCATCGACGATAACGCTTTGGCTCCTAAACTCGCATGGACTTTCAGTGCTACCACAAAGAAGGGCGAAGCCTTTACAAAGAGTGGAGAGTTTGAGGTTGCTCAGGGCAAGAAATATACAATGAATCTTATCTATGTTGAGAAGAATGGTACTTTGGAGGTAAGCATTTTGGTTGATAAGAGCACTAATAACTACAACGACCAGATTACTTTCGATCCTACATCGGTAGGTATCAGCGCATCAAAGAAGTATGAGTTCTGGGCTACACATGCTACCGTACATGCTGATGTAGACCTTACAACATATGATGCAAGCAAGATTTACTTCCAGTATCGCAAGTCAGGCGAAGAGGCATGGACACGATCTGCAGCTGCAACCGAGGTATCTGAGGATGGTGCAGCAGAGGTTGTTTTGAGTGGTCTTACTCCCGAAACCACTTATGAGTATCAGCTCGTCGTATACAACAATGAGACCCAGAAAGAGGAGATTGTTCCCGGTATAAGCACATTTACCACAACTGCAGCTACTACACTTCCTAATGCAAGTTTCGAGGACTACAATGATTCTGGAAATTTCGATATTTTCTATAACTCAACAGAGAAATGGTGGGATTGCGGTAATCAGCTTGCTCCAGTGATAAACACGCCTATTGAGGTCACAACATCAAGTACCGATATTCCAAATCCAGCATCTATCGAAGGCGGGTATGCAATACCATCCCCTAATACGCGCTCTGTAAGATTGAAATCACAAGTGCAAATGAATATTGCTTTGGCTGCCGGTAACTTGTATAGTGGACGATATGGAGGCACAAGTATCAGCCCGATGTATGGTTGGGTATATTTTGGTCGTCCATTTACGGGTCGTCCTACCGCCATTCGTATGTATGCAAAATACTCAACCGATGTTATTGACTATGTAGGTGACATCACTCCGTCAGGAGTCACAATTAAAGAAGGCGAGACAATGGATAGAGCCCAAATTAAAGTTGCTTTAGGAGATTGGAATCATACTATTTATGGAGGAGAAGATGCTATTAGCCCCGTTTGTGCTAACACAAAGGATCCTAATGCTATCGTAGATTTCGCAGTAGATGGTGCAGCTCGTAAGAAGGGTGATGATACTAAAGGTACTATCGCTTACGGTACAGCCATTATCGACGGTGCAGGTCCTGTAACAATCAATGGTGTTGAAGCCTCAAAGACTTATACCGACTATAATAGCTGGCAGGTCTTGACTATACCTATCGAGTATTACGACACAAAGAGCATTCCTACCCATATTATCGTATCATTCACAGCAGGTGCATGGGGTGACTACTTTACAGGTAGTACATATAGTGACCTATACATTGATGCCGTAGAGTTGGTATACGACCAGAATGTAATCGTAAAATAATTTGAAACATACGCATCCCCTCTTCGGAGGGGAGTGCGTCTTTTAGCGTTGTTATAATGCGAAAATTGATTTTAACTATTGTAATGTTGTGCATGGCGGGCGCCTCGGGCGTCCGCGCACAGCGTTATGACCGAGGTTTCGACCTCAACTCCACAACTTTTATAGAGAAAGGAACCTGGATGGTTGGCGGCCAGGTGTCATATTCGACACACACAAACGACAATTATCAATTCCTTATAATCGAGGGCATAAACTCAACCGGTTATAATTTCTCGGTGAGTCCTTTGGCATGCTATGCCATTAGCGACAACATGAGCATAGGTATGCGTTTCGCCTATGGCCGCAACAGGTTGCTTATAGAGGAGGCAAACCTCAGCATCATGGATACCGACATGGATTTCCGAGATTATTTCTCTTTGGGACATGATTTCATGGGTATGGTAGTTTATCGCAACTACATTCCTCTGGGCGACTCCAAGCGCTTTGCGTTATTCAACGAAACGCAGCTCGCATTGGGTTTTGGGGAGGCTAAGTTAATCAATGGACACGACATAAACAGCGTAAAGGGTACTTACGAAAAGTCGATGAGCATACGCCTGGGACTCAACCCGGGACTTATCGCTTTTGTTGATGACCATCTCGCCGTAGAGGTGAATGTTGGTATGTTGGGATTGCAGTACAACAGCGTAGACCAGATACACAACCAGGTCTACCAGGGCAGTCGAGATGCTACGCAGCTCAACTTCAAGGTAAATATTTTTTCTATCGGCTTCGGCATGGCTTACTACTTCTAATAAACGGGTATGATGAAAACTATATTTAAGACTATAATTCTCGGCATAGCCGTTTTCGCATTGAGCACTGCTGCTGCACAAGATACAGCAACAAACATCAAGCGAGTAAAGAAGGAGCAACCTACTATAGCCCTCGGAGCAGAGATTACACAAGACACCGTCGGCAAAAAGCATCATCGCGGGCTGAAACAGCACCTCATCATTCCCAAAGGCGAATGGCAGTTGGGTGCACAGCTTTCGCATGTCAGCCTCGCAAGCGACAACAGCGAATTCATGCTTTTGATAAACGGGCTCAATGCAAATGCTTCGATTACCAAAATTGCGCCATTCTTCGCCTACTCTTACCACAATAACCGCTCGATAGGTATGCGCCTACAATACACCTCGGCTTCGGGTTGTATAAATAGCGCAGAGCTGGATCTGTTGGGTAATCTGAATAAGAACATCGAGGACGAGGTTAGTGCCAACCTGACATCTCTTCAGGCTTCGGTATACCACCGTTCATACCTGGGACTTGACAACAAAGGTCGCATAGGCGTTTTCGCCGACCTGGCATTGAGCTATGCCAATCGTAAAAATGCTTTCAAGTTCGACAATAGCGCATCAAACCAGTATGCCCGTACTCATCAGGTGAAGTTGAGCCTTCACCCGGGTATCGTTGTCTTTGCAATGAATAACATAAGCACCCACCTCTCTATGGGTATCGGAGGCGTATCTTACAACCATACCGAACTTAAAGATGGTGGCAAAGTTATTGGCACACGAGATTATTCTCAGGCAAAGTTCAAGCTCGACATTATGGATATCAGCGTAGGTCTTTCAATACACCTCTAAACCTCAAAAGTACAGCATCATGAAGAGATTTATTATATTTTCACTCATCGCAACACTCCTCTCTGGATGTATCGATAATGACCTGCCGTTGCCCGTCATCAAACCTCGCATCATATCGATGCAGGTAGAGGGTGCTTCGGAGGTTAATATCAACTCCGAAAAGCAGACCGTCGAAATTATCCTCAACGAACAAGCCGACATTCAAAATGTAGAGATAACGAATGTTGTATTTGCGGATGAGCAGACGCGTGCATCATGGGAGATTACAGGTGTACATGACCTCTCGAAGAAGTTAGCCATTACACTCAGCATCCATCAAGATTATTTATGGACCATCAACACCAAGCAGCCTATTGAGCGTTATTTCACCGTTGCAGGCCAGGTTGGTGCCAGCGAAATCGATGATGTAAATCACCGTGCAATAGCATATGTCACCGATAAGCAGAATTTAAGCGACATAACCATTACATCGCTAAAGCTGGGTCCTGCCGACATTGCAACCTATTCGCCCGCCATCGAGGATATCAAGAACTTCAAGCATGGCGCTGAAGTTACGGTTTCGGCACATGGTCGCAGTCAGAAGTGGACACTCTATGTCGAGCAGACTTCTACCGTCGTAGAGCTTAAATCGGTAGATGCCTGGACAGCTGTAGCATGGTTGCGTGCTTCGGGTATTGCCGACATGGCCAACGGCTTCAAATATCGCAAGATGGGTGACCAGGTATGGATAGACTTAAGCGGCGACAAGCTGACTGTTGATGGAGGTGCATTCTCATGTTGCATTGAGGATCTGGAGCCCTCTACCGAGTATGAGTGCTATGCCTACTGCGGTGAGGACAAGACCGATATCTACACCTTCACAACCGAAGAGGCACGCCAGATGCCCAACTCAAGTTTCGACACTGTAAGCAACGCCGAAGAGAGCAACTTCTACTCGTTCTACGACCCTGCGTCAGCTATTTTGGAGAACCAAACCAAATGGTGGGATTCTGGAAACAAGGGTTCGACTATCGGTGGTGCGAAATATACTATCACTAATCCCGATGCCGACGACAAGAAGGATGGCCGCTACTCGGTACGCCTTGAGTCAAAGAATGTCGTAGGTATAAAATTTGCCGCAGGAAACATCTTCGTGGGAGAGTTTGCCGGAGTAATCGGAACAAGTGGCGGTAAGGTTAATTTCGGACGCCCCTTCACTCTTCGTCCTCGCAAATTGTCGGTATGGCTCAAATATGAGTGCGGCAAAATCGACTGTCTGGACCAAATGCCCGATAACGACAATGTTCAAGTAGGCGACAACGACCGAGGTCAGGTGTTTGTAGCGTTGGGAGATTGGGACTACCGCATCTATGGAGGTACACCCGAATCACCTGTATGTATCAACACTACCGACCGCAGCACCTTCTTCGACCCCAAGGGCGAAGCGGTGATAGGCTACGGAGCGCTTACTCTTGACAAGAGCACAGATGGATGGATTCATGTAGAAATTCCCATCGAGTATATCTCGACATCTCGCCGACCTACACACCTCATCGTATCGTGTGCGTCGAGCATGCTGGGAGATTATTTTACGGGAAGTTCCAGCAGTAAGATGTGGTTAGACAAGATGGAACTCATCTACTAAACATCGAACATAATGTCACATTAACCGCCAAACTTACATTTGGCGGTTATTTTTATGATATAACCAACCGGACATGTCAAAAAAGCCATAATTTACCATTTCCTTGTACAATAAGAGATATTTTTCATATCTTTGTGTAACAATCTATATAAAACCATAAAAATAAGCTATATGAGATTACGCTATTTAGTCGTGGCATTATCAATTTTTGCCATGACAGCATGTGTTGACAAGGAGTTCCGATTGGACAAAGTATCCACCGAGGTCATGGTCGGTAGCGGAACCACCACGATTCCTTTGGGTTACCTCGAAAAACAGAAGTTGGGAGACCTAATTACCGTAGAAGATGTTGAAGGCCTCACAGTAGATGCAATGGGCAACTACTCACTCTCTTTCGAGGGCGAGGGCGATGAATTTACTGTAGATGGTATCAACAACACCTTCGAAATTGAAAAGACCATAACAACATTCTCGACCAAATATCCATCTTTCGACCTTACGGGAGAGGCTCTATCGATAAATCGCCCGTTCTTTATCACTCCGAAATTTGGCAATTTGAACATCATCTACGATACCCCGATTCTCGTTCCGGCAGGATTGACTATCAGTGCCGAAGAGGAGGGCGGCTTCAGCGAGCTATTGGAATATAGTGTTCCTGAATATCTCTCTGCAATCAAGCGCATTTATCTGAAGCCCCAGAAAGAGGGCGACAAAGGCGCATGTATCGATATGAAGTTCAAGTTCCGCGACCTTGCTGCAATCAACGGTGGCGGCCACATCAACATGGAGTTGATAGCAAATGACGGATATGAATTGTATGACAAAAATGGCAAGGCTTTAGAGGTTGTGAAACACGATGGACACATGACCACATACCAAATTGCCAAAGATCAGACTTTTGCCGCAGGTACTGAGGAGATTGAATTTATTGTATATGTTGCCAGCATAGCAAATGACACTTCAGTAGAGAACAACATTCTATCTATCCCCATAGAGTTAGGCTATCATGTATCGTTCGACATCACCTCACGCGCCAACACGCTGAGGATGAAGGACCAGCCCGAGCTTCATATGAACGCAACAATGCAATATGAAGATGCCGATATTGTTCTTAACGAGGTTACGCTCCTGAAGCATGGTACATTGACCGATAATGTCTCGGCGATAACCATCGACGATATGCCCGAGGAGGTAAAGAGCATCAACAAGGTAACATTCTCTGACCATTCGCCCATGCACCTTATGGCCGAGGGTCTGGATTGGATTGAGGATACCACCGCCGAGCATATTATTATCGAGGCGCAGCTTCCCGACTATCTGACGCTGCACGACGACCAGCATCATGGTTACGATGCTGCGACACATACTCTGCGCACCAGCCTTAGCGATTTGCGCCACAAAATTGACATCAACCTTGATGCCCTCACATTTGCGGGCAATGGTTTGGAGCCGAAGAATGGTGCTTTATCATTGGACTTCACACCCGACATTGCAGCCTATATCGAAGCGGGTACCGAGGCTAAACTCTCGACAATCCTGCACGATGAGGATATTGTATTCTCGGCAGGTATCGATGCTACAACTCTTGAGTTGGTGTCTGTCGAGGGTAAAATCGGATATCAATACGAGGAGAGCACCTCGATTGAATTTGAGGATTTGAATAGCGATATCGACTTCTCGATTGACGATATAGGTCTATCGCCTATTATCAGAATTCAGGTCGAGAATCCGCTTACGATTGCAGCCAATGTGGCAGCATCGCTTATCCCTGTTGTTGATGGCGTAGAACAGAATGATAGGGCTATTAACATTGACAATATTACAATCCAGGCAGCTAATGTGATGGGTGGCGAGGTTGTAAAGGCCCGCACTACAATAACCATTGTCGATGAATCGTTCGAAGGCGTACTACCCGATGACGGAGAGCCAAAAATCGAGTGTAACATCTCAAATCTTTTGCAGGGTTCACTTCCCGATGAGATTCGTATTAGCATGACGCTTTCAACCGACGAGAACGAGGTGCAGACTATCTATATCGCCGACAGCTATACTGTAAACTACGACTATGATGTCAATATTCCTATCGTCTTCAACGATAAGCTCGACCTCACGATTGACGAGACAATTGATGGGCTTGCCGATAGTTTCGAGGATTTGGCCGATCAGGATATTGTTGTAGGAGATATCACGCTTATTATTGATATAGCCAACACCATGCCTCTTGACTTTGAGTTCGATGCCGAGTTTTTGAATGCCCAAGGCGAACCTACGGCCGTTCAGTTGGTTATTCCCGATTCAAACAATAAGATTTTAGGCTCGAAAGATGGAGTTAGCGAGGCTAAATCTACGCTGAAAATAGGTTTGAGAATCGGTAATGGCGGAAATCTGAATCAAATTGCTGAGGTGGATGCTATCCGTCTTTTCCTCCACACATCACGCTCTTCGGAGGGTAGCGCAGCGCTAAATGCCGAACAATATATCTCACTAAATACAAAATTGGAGATTAAGGGAGGTATAAAAGTAGATTTGGATAACCTCAATGAATAACCTGTAACACTAATAAAGATTATGAAAAGATTTATTTTTATCGTTATGTGCGTCGCAGGTACGATGATGGGAATCAATGCCTCAGCACAGTTGCGTTCATCATATTTTATGGAAGGTTCATACTTCCGTACCGAGCTCAACCCGGCTCTTGCGCCCACACGCGGCTATATAGCACTACCGGGCTTGGGTGGTATGGGCTTAAACATGAACAATAACTTCCTGTCGGTAAATAACTTCTTCTACAAAAACGGCAACGAAGTCGTAACGGCTCTGCACGAATCTATCTCGGCAGACAAGTTCCTCGGCAAATTGCCCAACACCGGAAGATTTGCCGGAAATGTCAATCTCAATGTACTCGGCGTAGGATTCCACACCAAGAAACACTTCTGGAATTTTGGTATCAATATGCGTTCCAACAACGAGATTGCTATATCGAAAGATATCTTCAAGGCGATGAAAACGCTCGGAAACGGATATTATGATTTGAATAAGACATCGTTCAGCAGCACATCATTTGCCGAGATATATGTAGGTCACTCTCGTAAGATTGTGGATTTGAAATTCGGAACTCTCTCGGCCGGTGCACGAGTAAAATTCCTTGTGGGTTTGATGAATGCATCATCAGAGATTGACCAGATGTATGCTAATGTGTCGTCTGAAAACATCACAGGACACCTTCAAGGTAAAATTCGCGCCAATGCCCCACTGTTCGACCCCTCAAAGGTTATTGCAGGCCAGGAGTTTTCGGATGATTTCATCTCCGACGATATAGAGTACATTTTGGGCAACTTCAACAATTTTGGTGCTGCCATCGACTTAGGTGCCGAGCTGTCGTTATTGGATGACCATCTGCGCGTTTCGGCTGCAGTTACCGACTTGGGATTCATCAAGTGGTCGAAGGATACTCATATCGAGGCCGAGGCTCGCGCCGACTTCTACTTCAAGGGTATGAATTTTGACACCGAAAAGGCAGATAGCGACGGAGATGGCGATATCTATATGACAAATGTCAAAGATGCAGGCTATGCAACACGCCTTAATTGTGGGTTGAATTTCGGTGCCGAGTATAATGTATTGAATGACCGCATCGGTTTTGGTCTGTTGTCACATACCGAATTCGGCTATACATCAAGTTTCTCGGAGCTCACCGCATCGGTAAACTTCCGCCCTGCAAATTGGTTCTCGGCGACGGTAAGTCACACACTTCTCAGCCGCAATCGCTTGGGCATTTTGGGTTTTGCGTTGAATCTTCACCCTACAGGTTTTAACTTCTATCTTGGTGCAGATTACATACCTCTGAAGATGGTAAAATACGAGAATGCCAATATTCCATATAACATGAAGTCGCTAAACTTCTATATGGGTATAGGATTCAACCTCGGAAGAGCAAAATATCTGAAATAGGCAATACACATATCACTCAGGAAGGGTTGTCGGCAGTAAAATGCCACAACCCTTTTTCTTTTTGCCATAACAATAAAAAACTATGGTAAAGAGTATTTTCGTGTGCTAAAGTTTGCGCATCTCACAAAAAATCCCCAATTTTGCTTAAATAAGATTTTTCAATCCAAAAACTATCGTTATGAAACTTAGAATACTACTACTTATTTGCCTATTATTTTGTGGCACCATGCCCAGCGCAGCCAAATCAAAGCAGAAATCTCCGGTTGATTATGTAGATATGTTTATCGGTACATCCAATTCGCGTTGGATGTTAGGCCCTTATGCCCAGGAGCCATTCGGCATGATTCAACTTGGTCCGGATAATCAAGGCGATGTTTGGATGGGAGGCTATGAGTATGCCATCGGTAGCGTTTCGGGATTCAGCCATATCCACGCATGGACAATGGGAGGTTTGATGATTATGCCTACTACGGCCGACCTCGCCCTGACAAACAAATCGGTAGATTCGCCATATAAGGGAGCCAATTCGGGTTATCATTCACGCATTTTGAAGGAGAGCGAAACAGCATCACCCGGATACTACTCGGTATACCTCTACGACCATGAGGTGAAAGCCGAGCTATCGGCCACCACGCGTTGCGGAGTACATCGCTACACCTTCCCCGAGCGCAAAGAGTCGCGCATCTTGATTGACCTGCTCTTCCCTACCGAGTGGGACTACGGCTTTAGCCTAAAACACGCCATCATCACCAAGGTTAGCGACACCGAACTGGAGGGTGTTGCCGACTGCAATTCGGGAAATTGGAGTAGCTGGAACGACTACCGTCTGCACTTTGTAATACGCTTCAGCAAACCTTTTCAGCAGCTAAACGGTTGGAACGAGGGCAAGGAACTGAACGACATAGAGCATATTTCAGGCAAGGGCGACACCGGAGTATATGCACTCTACACCACTACAGAAGGCGAGGAGATTACCGTATGCACCGCCCTATCGCTCGTGAGCATCAACCAGGCACGCCTGAATATGGAGGCTGAGCTTAAGCCACTCGACTACGACTTCGATAAAGTCGCAACCGCAACACGCGCAAAGTGGGAGGATTTGCTGGGTCGCATCGAAATTAAGGGCGGCAGCGAAGAGGATAAAGTGAAGTTCTATACAAACCTCTATCGTTCGTATGCCGGCAAGCAGACCTGGAGCGATGCCAACGGAAAATATGTGGATGCTTGCGAGAATATTCAGCAGCTCACCTCGGGCAAGATGTATGGTGGCGACGCATTTTGGAACAGTTTCTGGAATCTGAATGGCCTTTGGTCGATTATTTCGCCACGATATATGGATGATTGGGTAACCACCCAGCTCGAACTCTTCCGCCACAATGGCTGGACATGCAAAGGTCCTGCGGGATTGGAGTATTCGGGCATCATGGAGGGCTCACATGAAACGGCATTGATGGTTGCAGCCTACCAGAAGGGCATACGCACCGATGGCGAGGCTATCTACGAAGCGGTGAAGAAGAGTGTAACACAAACGGGAGGTTGGCATCCATGCCGAGGATGGATGGGCAACCCTCAACTTGACAGCTATATCCGCTATGGTTATATGCCGCGCGAAGATGGCGTGGTATCGAAGACTTTGGACTATGCCTACGACGATTGGTGCGTGGCACAGCTGGCTTTGGCCCTGGGCAAGACAGCCGAAGGTGAGGCTTTGGAAGAGCGCTCGATGAATTATAAAAATGTCTTCCACCCCGAGCTGAAATATGTCGTACAGCGCAACAAGCAGGGCGAGTGGGACCCCAACTTCGATGTATTCTCAAATCAGGGATTTATCGAGGGTAACAGCTGGCAGTATTCATGGTATGTACCACACGATATTGATGGTCTTATCGACCTTATCGGCAAGGATACCTTCAACGCTCGCCTTGAGGAGGGCTTTGCCAAGTCCGAGAAGCATCGCTTCGCAGCGCATGTATTTGACCGCACCATGGGACAGTCGGCAGAGTTCTATATCAACCACGGCAACGAGGTGAATATGTGTACTCCGTTCCTGTTTAACTACTCGGGCAAGCCCTGGTTGGCACAGAAGTGGTCACGCGCGATTTTGGACTCTTACTACGGCTCTACACCCTACCACGGCTGGGAGGGCGACGAGGACGAAGGTCAGATGTCGGCTTGGTATGTTATGAGTGCTATGGGTCTGTTCGAGATGGATGGTGGCGTGGCAGCAACTCCCGAGTTGGATATCACCTCGCCTCTGTTCCGCGAGATTACAATCCACCTCGACGGCGACTATTACCGCGGCAAGACCTTTACTATCAAGGCAAAAGGCAACTCCGACAAAAACATCTACATTCAGAAGATGTGGCTCAACGGTCGCGAGTGGCACTCAACGCGCATACCATTCTCGGCGATTGTCGATGGCGGAGAGCTCACCTACCAAATGGGCGCAGAGCCAAATTATGAGTGGTTCAAGAAGTAGGAGAGGGAAATTCAAAATTCAAAATTCAAAATTCAAAATTCAAAATTTTGTCATGCCACATTTTGGAGCGACAGCGAGAAAATGACTGGCATCCCTAACGGCAAACAAAA
>JAEIGA010013702.1_pt1 | contig 12340 bp, 9 predicted proteins | sample 9270691 | NCBI WGS metagenome assembly JAEIGA01 (sample SAMN17057246, study PRJNA624740) | gut metagenome | biome: biome; isolation source: fecal sample | host: Bos grunniens | place: China: Xizang | collected 2019
AAATGATGCTTCTTCTGGACGAGGTCGCTCATCGAGCTTGCCATATTGTCACGGAGGTAGTCGAAACCGAACTCGTTGTTTGTACCGAAGGTGATGTTACATGCATATGCCTTCTTTCTTCCGTCGCTGTTAGGCTGATGCTTGTCGATACAGTCCACTGAAAGTCCATGGAACATGTAAAGAGGTCCCATCCACTCCGAGTCTCGCTTAGAGAGGTAGTCGTTGACTGTCACGACGTGAACACCCTTTCCTGCCAATGCATTGAGGAAGACAGGGAGCGTAGCCACGAGAGTCTTACCCTCACCGGTAGCCATCTCGGCGATCTTACCCTGATGGAGCACGATACCTCCGATGAGCTGCACGTCGTAATGAACCATATCCCAGGTCATTTCATTACCACCTGCCATCCAATGGTTCTGCCAGATAGCGTAATCGCCGTCAATTGTGACAAATTCCTTTGTTGTGCTGAGAGTACGGTCGAAATCAGTAGCCTTCACTCTGATTTCCGGATTCTCCTTGAATCGACGGGCAGTCGATTTCATGATAGCGAAAGCATCGGGAAGAATCTCATTCAGTACATTCTCGATAATCTCATCCACCTTCTTCACAAGCTTGTCCTGCTCTGTAGCAAGAGCTTCCTTCTGTGAAAGTGCTATATCCTTCTCAAGTTCCACCTTGATTTCAGCTATACGTGCCTCATCTGCAGCAATAGCCGCCTGAATCTTGTCCTTCAGGCTCTGACATTTCTCACGGAGCTGATCGTCTGTGAGCTTATCTATCGATTCATAGGCTTCGAGGACCTTGTTGAGCATTGGCTTCAATGCCTTGAGGTCGCGCTCGGCCTTTGTTCCGAAAATTTTCTTGAAAACGTCTGTAAATGACATGTCTGTTGTATTAGTTTATGTATTAGAATCTTACACCGAGACCGAGATAGAATGTATTTCGGTTGGTGATAAGATAGTCTGCGATATTTCTGTTCTTGTTCTTATTGATAAGTCCCCAGTCAAGACCGAGCTTGACGGTGGCTATATCATAGATTTCCGCACCGATGGCAAAGCCCATATCCACATCGAATCTTCTGTATACAGAGCTTGGATTGCTTGCCTCAAAACCCGGAATTGTGCTTACCTTATTCTTCCCGCTGTAGTAATTATAGGTATACTTTCCAACCTGGTTGTCTGAGAGTCTTGCCCTGCACTGATACTTTGAAGAAAGACCGAAATCAAGGGTAGGACCTGCGTAAACAAAGGCCCTGAGATTAGGCATTACATCCATTGCGAACTTGATTCTCACCGGAATATCAAGATAATGCTCATTTCTGTCGCTCACGACCTGAAGACCAGCCTGCTGGAATCTGTTCGACGCATTCTGATATGCATAGGTAGCTCCTGTCTGGAAATAAAGAGTACGTCTGACGAGAGTGAAGTCCTTTGTCACTGAAACATAAAGTCCGTCAAGTCCCTTATCTCTGTCCACATCTTCAGCTGTGAAATCCTTGTGTCTGTAATTTGAATGGAGATATCCTACAGACAACTCTATTCCCGAACGGCCGTAATAACCGTGGTTCGGGCGACGATGATAGTCATGATATCTACCCTGTGCAAATGTGTCGGCAGCTCCCATCATAGAGAGAACAGCGACCAAAGCAATAAAATGTCTTTTCATATCTTTTAATTCTTTAGTTTATTCATTCATCATCATGCTGATGCATGAAGCAAGGGATTCCTTCCAATGAGGAATCCGTATTCCGAAGGCCTTCTTTACCCCTGTCTTGTCAAGGACCGAGAAGTGCGGGCGACGTGCCTTTCTCGGATATTCATCCGTATGACACGGGCTGATATCGCACTTATGCCCGCTCAAAGCGCATATCTCCATAGCGAAGTCATACCACGAGCAGACGCCTTCGTTGCTATAGTTGTATATGCCCTGTCGGTCGAGCATATCCCCGTCAATCACCTGTAATATCAGTCGCGCAAGATCATCAGCAAAGGTAGGCGTACCTATCTGGTCGAAAATCACATTGAGAACAGGGTTCTCAGATGATTTTTCAATGATCCTCTTCACAAAATTACTGCCTTCCACGGCATAAAGCCACGAAGTGCGGAATATGATATGGCGGCATCCCGACTCGAGCACCATCCTCTCCGCATCAGCCTTGCTGCGGCCGTAAACGTTGATCGGGCAGTGCGGAGCGTCATCAGCATATGGCACTGACGAGCTGCCGTCAAAGACATAATCCGTCGATATATGTATCAGCACTGCTCCGTTATCCTTGGCTACCTTCGCCATATTAGCTACAGCTCCAGCATTGACAAGCTGCGCCATCTCGGGCTCATCTTCAGCCCTGTCGACAGCAGTAAATGAGGCACAATTCACAATGACATCGGCCTGAAGCTCTGCAACAAAGCGGGCCACAGCATCAAAATCCGTGATGTCAAGCTGCCGGATGCCTCTTTCCTCATCCGGCATCCTTGCAGTGAATATGTATGTATTGCCGCCCCCGCGGACTATCCTCGCCAATGTACGGCCCAGCTGACCGTTGGCTCCGGTGACCAAAATCTTCATATATTCCCTTAAGCCTGTTCTGGATCATATCCTGGATCGGCCGGCAACTGCACTCCGCCTGCCACCGCTCCAGCTCCCGCCGCTACCGCCAATGCATCGCAGCGTTCATTCTCCGGATGTCCCGCATGTCCCTTGATCCAATGGAATGCCACCCTATGCTTCCTCAAAAGCGGAACGAGTCTCATCCACAGATCAGGATTCTTCACTTTAGCAAAAGCCTTTCTCTGCCAGTTCTCGAGCCATCCCTTGTTTATCGCGTTCACCACGTATGAAGAATCGCTCCACACATGAACGTCCGCATTGCTCCAATTGATAGCTTCAAGTCCCTTGATCACGGCGAGAAGTTCCATTCTATTGTTTGTCGTAAGACTGAAACCTCCCGAAAGTTCCTTGGCATATCCTCCGCATTTCAGGACCACTCCATATCCTCCGGGACCGGGATTACCGCTTGACGCCCCGTCGGTGTAAAGCAGGATGGGCGGACGCTGCTGTACCTCTGCCGCCATCCCTACTCGATAATTCTTCCGCCCTTAGGCTTGATCTCAGTATCAGGCATCTTGATAGTCATCCTGTTCTCCATGAGGTCATTATACTCCTCACGTCTATGCCAGATGTCGATGGCCTTATATATGGCCTCCTTCATCGAACGCGGATCGGCCTTGTCGCGGCCGGCCATCTCATAGGCAGTACCGTGGTCAGGAGAAGTCCTGACTACAGGCAGACCTGCCGTATAGTTGACGCCCTCCTCGAACGCAAGAGCCTTGAAAGGCGTAAGTCCCTGATCGTGATACATAGCGAGTACAGCGTCAAACTTGCTGTAATTGCCGAGACCGAAGAATCCGTCCGGCGAATACGGTCCGAAGGCCAGTATGCCCTCTTCATTGGCCGCCTGCACGGCAGGAAGGATAATACGCTGCTCCTCATCTCCAAGAAGACCGCCGTCACCGCAATGCGGATTGAGTCCGAGAACAGCGATCTTAGGAGCATCAACTCCGAAATCCTGCTGAAGCGAAGCCTTCACAAGTCTCAGTTTCTTGAGAATCTTCTCAGTACTTATGCTGCTGCATACATCCTTCAATGGGATATGTCCTGTCACAACCGCTACCTTGAGCTGGTCACAGACCATGATCATCGCCACTTCGTCAACGCCGAACTCCTTCTCAAGATACTCTGTATGGCCGGTATAGCCGAAGCCCTCGCCTACCATAGCCCTCTTGTTGATCGGAGCAGTCACAAGGACATCGATAAATCCGTCCTTGAGATCCTGCACCGCCTTCTCAAGCGATGTCATCGCAGACTTGGCCGACTCAGGAGTTGCCTGACCTGGCTCCACGAAGACATTCTCCGGAAGACAGTTCACGATGTTCACTCTCTTCTGATGCACATCCTTGGCAGAATTGATGACATTGGTATTTATCTGCTCGATATTATGTATCTGTTTCTTGTAAAAACCGAATATCTTTGATGATCCGTAGATTACAGGAGTGCAGAGATCCAGCATTCTCTCGTCAGCCAGTGCCTTGATAATCACCTCATAACCGATGCCGTTTCCATCACCCTGTGTGATACCTACCGTTAATTTCTTTGCCATAATCCAGTTAGTTTCCTTAAATAACTTACAAAAATAGTAATTTTTAGCGAATTATTATGAAACTCATTGGTTTTTATTACTTGTGACGGAGAATAATCTGTCCTGAAAGGACAAGTCTGAATATTTTTTATTAGATTTGCCAAATCATGGCACAGAACGCATTGGACACAGACATACAATTTCTTCCCGGAGTAGGCCCGAAGAGAGCCGCCCTGCTGAAGAAGGAACTGTCCGTCGAAACAGTCGGACAGCTGCTGCGCCTGTACCCGTTCAGATACATTGACAAAAGCTCATTCATACGCATCGCCGACCTCAGGCCCGACATGGCATACGTACAGGTAAAAGCCACGGTTCTCCGAGCAGAGATAATTGACAGAAAGAGACTTAGCGTATGGATAAGCGACGGGAGCGGAGAGCTTGAAACCGTATTCTTCAAAGGCGTAAAATGGATGTCGGAAAAACTTGTACCCGGTAAGGAATTCATCTTCTTCGGCAAGCCTGCCGCCTTCAATTCAAGAATAAACATGGTCCACCCTGAGGTCGACCCTTCCGGAGCGCAGCCTGTCCCGGAGGCAATGAATGCATATGGTCCTACGGGAGCGGGAGCTACGATGACCGGAGTCTACCCGAGCACGGAGAAGCTGAAGACCGGAGGCGTCACAGGAAAAGTGATGACCAGACTTATGGACGCAGCTCTCGGCAAAGGGCTTTCAAGCATGGAAGAAACGCTTCCGGAGTACATCATGAAGGAGTTCGGCCTCGTCCCCCTACGCTTTGCGATACGCAACATACACTTCCCGAAGGACATGATTTCCCTGGAAAAGGCGAAATACAGACTGAAGTTCGAAGAACTGTTCTATCTTCAGCTTTCTCTGCTGAAACAGAAATACATACGTAGCCGCGCAGAGCACGGAATCACCATGCCGAAGGTCGGAGAGGCTTTCAACAGATGCTATGAATCCCTCCCCTTTCCTCTGACCGGTGCCCAGAAGAGGGTCATAAAGGAAATCCGCGAGGACATGAAGAGCGGACATCAGATGAACCGCCTCCTTCAGGGAGACGTAGGCAGCGGCAAGACCATGGTAGCTGTGCTTACCGCCCTGATAGCCATAGGCAACGGATATCAGGCATGCATCATGGCCCCTACCGAAGTACTCGCCCAGCAGCATTTCAAGAACATACAGAAGTTCCTCGCCCCTACGGGCGTGAAGTCAGCGCTGCTGACCGGAAGCAGCAAGACAGCAGAACGCAGGGAGGTCCATGCCGGACTGGAGGACGGCTCTATCGGCATCATAGTGGGCACCCATGCACTGATAGAGGACAATGTGATATTCAGAAACCTGGGACTTGCCATCATAGACGAGCAGCACCGCTTCGGAGTGGAACAGAGATCAAAGCTTTGGAGGAAAGCCACTTGCGGCGCGCCACCTCACGTTCTGGTCATGACCGCCACCCCTATTCCGAGAACCCTTGCAATGACTCTTTACGGCGACCTTGACGTATCGGTGATAGACGAGCTTCCGCCGGGACGAAAACCGGTGCAGACCATACATGCAACAGACGGAAAGCGTCCTGCCATGTATCGTTTCATGAAGGAGCAGATAGCGATGGGAAGGCAGATTTTCATAGTTTACCCGCTCATAAATGAAACAGAAAAGCTTGACTACCAAAGCCTGGAAGCAGGAGCCGAGGAAATAATGAACAGATTCCCCTTCCCTGAATACAAGACAGCCGTGGTACACGGAAAGCAGCAGAACGACGTCAAGAAGTTCAACATGGACGCATTTGCCGCCGGTCGCGCCGACATACTCGTTGCGACATCCGTGATAGAGGTAGGCGTGGATGTGCCTAACGCCTCGGTCATGATCATAGAAAGCGCGGAAAGATTCGGACTCAGCCAGCTGCATCAGCTCAGAGGAAGAGTAGGCAGAGGAAGCGAAAAGTCATATTGCATACTCATGACAGGACATAAGCTGAGCAAGGAATCAAAACATCGCATAGAGCTGATGTGCGCGACTGAAAACGGCTTTGAACTCGCCGAAGAGGACATGAAGATGCGCGGACCGGGAGACCTCGAAGGCACGCAGCAGAGCGGGCTGTCCATAAGCCTGAACATCGCGTCACTCGCGAAGGACGGCATGATTCTCACCGCCGCCAGAACAGCAGCACAGTCGGTACTTGATGCCGACCCGACCCTGGGACTGGCAAAGAACGCCCTCCTGCTGAGGGAACTGCGCAAAGAAAAATATCAGATCAAGGATTATAGCAAGATAAGCTGATGGTAAGCGAATTATTACAGAAATACATCTGGCTGGTCAATACTTTCGTCCGTGCAGGAGACCGCGGACTTAGTCTTGACGAGATATGCAGCAGATGGGAAGACAGATTCGACTCTGATTATCCCCGAAGGACGTTCAACAATCACAGGCAGAACGTCGAGGATGTCTTCGGCATAAAAATAGCCTGCAACCGCAGCACCAACAGATACTTCATCGAGTATTCTGACGACGTTGCAGACGATAACGAAGAAGCCGCATGGCTAATCAACACATTCACAGTCAACAACATGCTTTCTCTCGGCAAAGAAAGACTGTCCGGCAGGATAGCTGTCGAAGACATCCCTTCCGGCCATAGGCACCTTACCAGTGTGATGGACGCCATGACAGAGGGTCTGGAACTGAGGATAGAGTATCAGAAATACACCAGTTCAGGAAGCGACATTTACACTGTCAGGCCATACGCAGTCAAGGAAGCCTCGAGAAGGTGGTATCTGATAGGATACTGCCTTGAAAGAAAGGGACTCAGGGTTTACGGTCTGGACAGGGTAAAGAGACTGGATGAGACAGGTAATACCTTCAGGATGGACAGGAAATTCAGCATTGACGAACTCTTTGCCACAAGTTTCGGCATCTACCTCCCTGACGGACCGGGACAGACCATCACATTCAGGACAGACGAGACTGATGCAAGATATCTGCGTGATCTGCCAGTACATCCGAGCCAGACCGAAATCGAAAGACGCGAAGGATCAGTGACCTTCAGTATCTTCGTCTGTCCGAACAAGGCTCTGATAATGGAATTCTGCAAATACGGCAGCAGCATAGAGGTGCTGTCTCCGGAATCCGTACGAGAGGAGGTCGCTTCCGAGCTCGATAAGGCAGCAAGACTGTACAAGTAAACATTTATCCCCCGACATATGAACAGAACAATAAAGATTTTCGTAAGACTGGCTATCCTGATAGGAGTAGCTGCAGGAATTATCACAATGATGAAAACGGAAAAGAAAGAAATCCCGACCGAGGGTTATATCGGCAGAAGCGAGATCACCGTTGAAAACGGACATATGAGCCCCGAGGCTCTTCTGGCATTCGGAAGACTGTCTGATCCGCAGGTTTCGCCGGATGGAAAGCACATCATCTATGGAGTCAGCTACACTTCCACTCCTGAAAACAGAAGCGTGCGCAATCTCTTCATCTGCAACATAGACGGCTCTGACAGTCAGCAGCTTACATTCTCCGGAAAAAGCATCAGCAACGCCCGCTGGCAAAATGACGGAAGCGGCATTTATCTCATGATGCAGGGTCAGGTATGGAGTTGTCAGTTAAAGAATGTCAAGGGCAGATGGGAGCTTGGCGACCTCAACCAGGTGACAGACATACCCGGAGGCATCAGCGAATTCAAGATGTCACCGGACGAGGCCAAGCTGATGTACTCGAAGTATATCAAGAGTTCAGTAAAATCTCCATCCGACTGCTACGCGGATCTCGACAAGGCAAATGCATATACGACTGACGACCTGATGTACCGCCATTGGGACCATACCGTAATGGAGATTCCTCATACATTCGTCGCCATGCGTAATTTCAAATCCGGCCCTATTACAGAAGGAAAGGATATACTCGAGGGAGAAAAGGAGCTCTACGAACTTCCTACCGAGCCTTGGAGCGGACTGGAGCAGCTTGCATGGAGCCCTGACGGAAATTACATAGCATATTCATGCCGCAAGCTTGCCGGAAAGAAATACGCCTTCTCGACAAATACAGAGATCTACCTCTACGTTGTAGACACAGGGGAAAGCCAGGTAATCGACATGAAGGGAGGTTACGACACAGATCCGGTATGGAGCCCTGACGGAACCAAGCTCTGCTGGGTGAGCATGGAACGCGACGGATATGAAGCTGACAAGCAGAGACTTATGGTAGCCGATATCAAGTTATCCGATGAATATGGCGTGATGCCTGTCGTATCTGGTATCAAGGACATAACAGCAGACTTCAAATACAACGTCGCAAGCCCTTCATGGTCAGCTGATTCGAAGTCAATCTACTTCGCCTCTCTCGCAGAAGGAATTGAAGGCATGTTCGTAGCTGAAGAGTCAGCTGATGGCTGGAAGATAGAGCGTATTACAGGCGACGACATGTGGTACGACTTCGGCTCACCTTTCCATGTAGCCGAAGCTGAGGACGGAAGCAGGACCTTCTATACCACCTGGTGCAGCATGGACTTCCCTACCGAACTCGTTGCAGTCAAGGTCGATCCCAAGGGAAAAAGAACTGCAAGCGGCAAAGCGGAGCTCAAGGCAGAGTGCCCGCTTATGGAAGCAGGAGTGGAATACACACAGCTGACTCACGAAAACGACCACATTCTTTCGCAGCTTGATGGCCACGAAACAGAGGCTCGCTACGTCAGGACAGTCGATGGCAAGGACATGCTGACATGGGTGCTCTACCCGCCGCAGTTCGATCCGTCAAAGGAATATCCTTCCATCCTCATCTGTCTCGGCGGCCCTCAGGGTACATTGAGCCAGGGATGGTCATACCGATGGAACTACCGCCTCATGGCATCACAGGGCTACGTCGTAGTCCTCCCGAACAGACGCGGAACTACAGCCTTCGGCCAGGAATGGACCGAGCAGATTTCAGGCGATTATCCGGGCCTCAACATGCAGGATTACCTCGCTGCCGCACGCGAGGTGAAGGCCGAGCCTTACGTAGGAAAGATGGCGGCATGCGGAGCAAGCTACGGCGGCTATTCGGTTTATTACCTTTGCGGCACACATGAGAACACTTTCGACGCCTTCATCGCGCACGCAGGCATATTCAACGAGGAGCACATGTACATGACCACAGAAGAGATGTGGTTCCCTAACTTCGACAACGGAGGCAATCATGAGACTGTCATAGACCCACGCGTCGGAACACCTGAGGCCCCTGTAGGCCCTGCAGGCGACGGAGTGACATTCGGCGGCATCAAGCAGGGAGGTTCGCCATGGAGCAACGACCCTAAGGCCATACGCCACTACGCCCTCTCGCCTCACAAGCTCGTCACAAAATGGCACACGCCTCTCATGGTCATCCACGGAGGCATGGACTACCGCGTTCCTGTAGACGAGGGAATGGCGGCATACAACGCAGCCCAGATGATGGGAGTACCATCGAGGCTCCTCATCTTCCCTGACGAGAACCATTGGATACTGCAGCCGCAGAACGCACTTATGTGGCACAGGGAATACTTCCGCTGGCTGGACCAGTGGTGCAAATAAAAGCACAGCATATAGCACTGATCTTCAGAGCATTAACACAAAACCCTGCTGCAGATTGCAGCAGGGTTTTATCGTATTGCATTATAGCTCTGATATTTACGTTGCGCCCTTATTTCAGCTCATCAATAGAAGCGGAGTAGAACACTGACTTTGCAAGGATGCAGTTCTTGAATGTAAGGACTTCACCATCACCGATTTCCAGTCTGACACTCTGACGTGGGCCCACAGTCACAGGGTGATATCCGACACTGAAATCAATACTGAACGGGATGTCAGATGAGTTGGTTATTGTATATATTGCATAGCCTTCCTTATCCTCCGACACCTTGAAATCAAGGCAGGCAGCAACGAGAGGTGCGACATATTCTTTCTTACCCATGAAGATACCGTCAAAAAGAGCGACAGTACGGCCTGCGAACATCGCTTCCTTTACACTTTCGAGAGTCTTTTCCTTTGCAAAGACCAGGGTAATAGGGCGAGTTGCCTTATAACGAGCCTCAACCGTTTCATGAATATCGGAATTAGCAAATGGATGAAGACCATATTTATCCATCCAGTCAAAGGCGATCGGATATGACTCGTACTCATTGAAGACCTCGACACCATGAATCTTTCCCTGCGCGATGAGTTCCTCATGAAGCGGATACATGGTGCACTTGTCGTCAGGCCATCCCGGATGATTCCAGAGAATATATGCGCCCTGCTTGAGCATTGCCTCGAGGGCATCCATCTGATCCTTAGTCTCGGCCTTATCAGCGTCTGAGACGAAGAGGGCGTTCATATGTCCGAAAGGCTTGCTGCGGGTGATCTCAGTGCCTGGAACGATGATCAGGTCCTTGTTTCCCTTAGCCGCCAGAGCAATCTCATAAGGAGTATTGAGAGAGACTTTCTTCGCGTAGTAGTCCTTCTTCGGACGATACTCGATGTGATCGGTTATGGCAATGACGTCAAGTCCGTTACGCCATGCTTCATCAACGCGGAATGAAGGCCATACATTTCCGTCAGAGAAGACAGTATGGATATGGAAATCACCCTTGAGTGTCTTGTAGCCCTCGATGTCAGGGATACGGATTTCAGTCCTTGCGTTTTCACCGATGATGTTGTGATGGATGTAGGTATCCTCACCGGGAACCTGTGCCTTGATTGAGGCCGCAGCCAGCATGAACGCTGCTGCCAGTAAAATTCTTCTCATGATATGTGGTTATTTTGGTAGTACCCCCATGCGGAATCGAACCGCAATCATCAGAACCGGAATCTGGCATTCTATCCATTGAACTATGGGGGCTTGCCGCTTTTTTTGCACTGCGGACCGCAAAGATAGTCAAATTTGAAGGAATTCGTAACGCATTTGACGGATAATTCTTATTTTTGTAAGATATGAAACAAGCATATATTTTTCCCGGCCAGGGCTCTCAGTTTCCGGGCATGGCCAAAGACCTTTACGAAAGCAACGAGACAGCTCGCGAAATGCTTGAAAAGGCAAATGACATCCTGGGATTCAGGATTACAGCCATAATGTTTGAAGGCACGGCAGAAGACCTGAAGCAGACCAAGGTGACCCAGCCGGCCATTTTCCTCCACTCTGTCGTACTCGCCAAGTGCATGCCGGATTTCCGTCCTGACATGGTTGCAGGCCATTCCCTGGGCGAATTCTCCGCACTTGTGGCAGCCGGCGCGATGGACTTCGAAGAAGGATTGAAACTCGTCTCAATCCGTGCTCAGGCTATGCAGAAAGCATGCGAGACTGTTCCCGGAGCGATGGCTGCTGTACTTGCGCTGCCGGCTGAGAAGATCGAGGAGATATGTGCCTCGTGCGAAGGAACCGTTGTCGCCGCCAACTACAACTGCGACGGTCAGATCGTCATCTCCGGCGAGAAAGAAGCGGTCGCCAAGGCATGTGCCTTGATGAAGGAGGCCGGAGCCAAGAGGGCGTTGCCGCTTCCGGTCGGAGGAGCCTTCCATTCGCCGCTCATGGAACCCGCGCGTGCCGAGCTCGCAGAAGGCATAGAGAAGGCTATTTTTCACACTCCGATATGTCCTGTATATCAGAATGTTACCGCCGCAGCAACAAGCGACCCCTCAGAAATCAAAGCCAACCTTCTCGCACAGCTGACATCGCCGGTAAGATGGACGCAGAGCGTAAGGAACATGCTGAAAGACGGAGCAAGCCACTTCATAGAAGTGGGTCCCGGAAAGGTTCTTCAGGGTCTTGTTGCAAAAATTTCCAACGAACCGGTAGATATTAAGGGAATTTCTTAAAATTTTGAGTAACTTTGCTCGGATGTTGCATAAAAGCATCATCAATGTCATGCGGCATTAAGAAAAATCTAAAAAAATTACATAAAACAACAGATTATGGCAAACGAGAAAAAATTCGTCACTTGTGACGGTAACTGGGCAGCCGCGCATATCGCTTATCTTTTCAGCGAGCATGCAGCGATCTACCCTATCACTCCTTCGTCAACTATGGCTGAATATGTTGACGAGTGGGCAGCTCAGGGCAAGAAGAACCTCTTCGGAGAGGTCGTAAAGGTAACTGAGATGCAGAGTGAGGGTGGTGCAGCCGGTGCCGTTCACGGTTCTCTTCAGGCTGGTGCCCTTACAACCACTTTCACAGCTTCACAGGGTCTCCTTCTGATGAT
>JAEIGA010013703.1_pt1 | contig 12339 bp, 15 predicted proteins | sample 9270691 | NCBI WGS metagenome assembly JAEIGA01 (sample SAMN17057246, study PRJNA624740) | gut metagenome | biome: biome; isolation source: fecal sample | host: Bos grunniens | place: China: Xizang | collected 2019
AAGTTCAGCATCAATTTTTCGCAAGGGATCGGCAACCAATTTCATTGGATATGACTTATTGCTACCACTTCGCGCCACCAACACAAACCAAAGTACTAAAGAGTTTTTGTACTTACCTTCATCTATTTTTATTTTCTTGCCAACGGCAGTAGAAGCAGTAGCAATGACGGCAGAAGTTACAAACTCGCGAGGACAATGGTATATCTCGCATACCGACTCGATATAGTTTCTGATAGATTCAGGAAGTCCATCAATGGGCAGTTCAGGAGTTCGCTTATTAAGCGACATCGGCTTATCACATTTAATTGTGATTTTGTCTTTAGGTGTTTCCATAGTTATGCATCCTTTCTATTTAAGGTTACAGCTTCGACATCAGAACGGCGATAACGACGATGACCACCCACCTCAATCTTTTTCAACACACCATTTTTATCCCAACGATGAAGAGTCATTTTTGACACTTTAAGCATTTCGCAAACTTCATCAATGGTGAGCAGTTCTTTTGAGATGTCAGCTCTTTGAATTTGGAGACGAGCAACCTCTGTTGCTGAATTGATAAGCTGGTTTGCGAACTCGCAAAGGTCGCCAGCTGAGATTTGGAGAATAGCATTCGGCATTTTCATAGCTATTTCCATAAGATCAAAGTTTTGTTTAGAATACATAATAAATAATCCCTCACGCAAAAACGATTGCTCTCTCGTCGCTTCGGGAGTGTCATCTTATAACTTTGGCTCTCGGTCGTTGAGCATCGCCAGTCCATTGTTATCAGATGCACTGCAAAGTTATCTCAACACGTATCATCTCTAAAAGACAAAAAATGTGTTAAATTTGACTTTTAAAAAGATGTTTGGCTTAGTAAATTGATTAAAAGGAAGTTATCATTATTGCTTATGTAGAATTATTCTAAACAATGAGGTTTTGATTGTTAAATTGTGTTGAATTTTAGAATTTAAGTGGTTCCGTATAAAATTCAAACAGCTTGTTTTATAGCCTTTTTCATCAGTTTCTTCATTTGCGGACATTTCGGACATTGTCATTTTTTTTCTTGAAGTCGTGAAGATTTTTACATATTGTTTATCAAAGAAACATATCTAAAAAAACAACAACGAAAAGTTAATCTAAAATTGTAAAGCCTTGCGATACTTCGAGAGTGGTTTCGTATGGCTTTTTGTCATATAGTGCGATTTCAAAGAATATCGTAAAAATGGCAAGATGCAAAAGAAATGATTTTCGATTTATAACATCTTCCGAAAGGAAGATAACGCCGAATAACACAAACTAATCGTTTATTTGGCATCAATGTTATAAGTTAAAAATGTACATTTCAAGACCTTACGAATAGTAAAGGCTTGAAAATATAAATTGCTCGATATGAGCTGTTTATTGGGATTGTTAAGGGCTTGCCTTTAACCACTCTCTGTGAAGAGCCCCCGACTGCCCTCGTATATTTGCACAAAATTACAATTTGATACTTTATCGTAATATGTAACGGCACATTGTATGGTAGTAGACTCGGCGTGCGTAGGTATAGGAGAAGCCGTACTGCAAGAGTAAGTGTTTTGTGTCAAGATTATCGAAGCGTGGTGAGGAGATTAACGCAATGGAGTAATGAAACCGAAGCAATGCGAAGGTTGATTTACGGAATGGAGTGCAATCGTGCAAACCTATGCCGTCGAGAAGTGGAGCAATGAAGACCGAAGCGAGCGTAGGTTTCACTGCGTAACGGAATAGAGGCATAAGCCTTGATGATTGCAGGCAAACAAACCGTCAAGGAACGCAACTCCTAAAGTAAGTAGCGATACCCAGCCGTTCGTTAGTGCCGAGTCTGCCGACAATGCCCCCATTTGTTAAGACAAAGTGTGGTGGCTTGTCGTGCGTGGAGACCTCGAGGTGTAAAGACTAAAGCATGTTATCAAGCGTATTGTGCGGTCAACACCTTTGAGCGAGGCTATTGTTTGAATAAAACGGAATGTAGTTATGAAGACCGAGCTTGTGAGGTTTCAAAACGGAGTGAAGAGCATTGACAAACACAAATAGATGGAAGCCGTAACGGAATGCAACCTTGAAGTCCGTAGGTTTCAAAGAGGAATGAGTGTAGGCAAAAGAGGGAAAAGGTTGCAGACCAAACACAAGGTATTGCTTGATAGCGTGAAAGACTACACCCCGAACTCATTGCGTTAGTGTCAATCTAGTCTCTACAATATTCAGCTCCAATAGCGTAGCAGTATAATCATGTTGCAGTGTGTCGTCAACGGAACGACTTACTGCTTTCTTTTTACTCTTGACCGAGCCTCTATTGGCTTTGATGTTATCGCAAATGCAACAACAACAATGCGAATGGAGGTCTCATTAGGGCAAGGGAAATGTTATGTTGTGATGAAGATTCATCAACTTAGGACTTCGCAAAAGCGTTGCTTGCAACACTATTTAGAAATAGAACAGCAAAAAAGGCCTCCGAAGAAGCCTTTTGAGAGATATTTGCGACAGATTTATCTGAGGAAAACATATCCATTATCGAAGTAGTAATCGCTAATAAACAAATCGCGAGCGTAAGCATCATAATCGAAGTAGTATGAAAGACTGCCCATTATCTTATCAAGATCATAACATTCGTCAACAATATGTCGAGCGAAATCTTCTTCACTGTCAAATTCGCCTTGATAAGCATCCTCGAACTTGTCAAGCTCGTAAACATCGAAACAGCAGAGGAATGCATCTACGGCATCACGGTCAGCAAAACTTGCGTACTTGATGATTGTGTCGAAGTCATCTTCATCGAAGCAACTTTCCGAATACAACTCGCTTGGGAAATTCTCGTAATCCTGAAACATAAGCTCGGGATCTTCTTCATCGGCATGCAAATCATAGCAGAACTCGATGAACTCATCATAATCGCAGAAAGTGGTCAAATCAATCCACATTCCGTCAAGCGAACCGTCATTGTACTTGCCGTATGTACCACAATAAACGGCAGGATTATCGCTATCAAGAGTGTGCTTGTGATAAGCAATATCTTCCTTTGTAGGAAAAGAGCGACCAGAGATTTCATTCACGAAAGCGACATTGTTGTTATCGCTATTAGCTGATTGGGGAGAAAATTCTTTACACATAGGTATATTGAATTAAATGATTAAACACTATGCTCCGTAAAGGAGCGACTTTTACACTGCCCACAAAGTACCGAGACTCAACATTATGCAAGATTCGTGGCTTAAATACTACCCGAAATGAGGTGTGGAGATTTCAGCCCCGACACCTGTTGCTTGACCTTGCAGTTGAAAGTATCGGTAATAACTTTGCGGCGTAAAAGTGCCCGACGAAGCATTGTTTATTTAATTCCCTATGTGGAGAATTTACAATCAGCAAGCGAACAAACAAAAATAGCCGAGCAAGAAATCCTCGCTCGACTACAAATTATGGAAGAAGAACAAATCTCTTAGAAGCGATACTGTCTAAATTGCACAAGGTATAGGCGAAGCAATGGCAGTCCAACGGACTTCGTAGGAAATGGCTTTTGATTCTCCTGAGGGAGAGCCACTGCTCGTATATGACTTGATGACCGGGTACGGTCGTTCACGAGAGCCGATGATAAAGGAAGTTCCCGACACATCAGTGATTACAAAAGCGAGGTGTTTATTCATTGGAATGTTGTCATTCGTCACAAAAGTCAGCGAAGTTCTTTTCCATATTATTCTTTATTATTCAAAAACGCGGTTTTGATGTTAAATAGATAGCACATATATTGTTAGTAAATAGATTATACGAGTTTTTTTCACGGGAAATGAAAGATAATTTGTGCGTTTTTTGCTATTTTAATGCATAAGTCGTATTTTTGCGGTCAAATTACAGCTGATATGATAGAAACATTCATTTTAAAGAATTATCGAAGCTATCGTGATAGGACAGAATTATCTTTTGTGGCTTCAAATAAGGAAGGTGGGAAAAAAAAAGATTTGCCTCCAGTTTGGTACAAAGAGATAAATGGTAAGCGTATATTGCGTTTACTCTTGTGTGTAGGTTTAAATGGCACTGGAAAATCTAAGATGTTTTCGGCCTTGAACTATTTGCAAATGATTGCGACATCAAAACCGCAAAAGCCATCAGACAAACCTGAATATAGACCATTTTTATTAGATACCTATTCTTCAAACATACCAACGGAACTTACATTAGTGTATTACATTGGTGATACATGTTTTAGTTATAATCTAAAAGTTTCGTCTGAGTGTATTGAAGAAGAGGAACTTAAGCTAGTACAATCTCGGAGTTCCCGTATATTTCATCGTTATCATAATAAGGAACTTGACAAGGTTGTAATAAGTTTTGGCAATGCTTGTGATTTAACAAAGGCTGACCAGCATGACTTGGAAGTTAATACACTAGCTAATGCCAGTGTACTTTCAACATTTGGCGCACTTAATTTAGACAGTCAGCTATTATCTAAAAATTTCGATTATTTCGAGAATCATATAAGCATGGTTCACAAGTCGGATAAAAGTTTGGCAGATAAACTGCAAACTGGAAATATAGATAGAGACAGGGCTTTAAAGAAATTACTTTTGCGATTATTAGATGACGTTGGAACTAATATTTGCGACTATGTTATTGAAGATGCTAGTTTAAATATTTCAGAACTTAAAGCAAATGGGGCTCCAGATATTGTCATCAAGGCAATGATGGAACAATACCCATCAGGAATAATAACCCATAAGAATTTACGCTTCATCCATTCTACAAAAGAAGGAAGAAGCGGATTAGATTTCGAGCTTGAGTCTTTAGGTACGAAAAATATTATTAGACTATTAGTAGTTCTATATGACGTTATATTAGGAGAAAAATCCACTTGTATCGATGAAATAGAATATGGAATACATACTAAAGCACTAGCTTTTATTTTAAAGATGTACTTAACTATAGCAGAGAATTGCCAACTTATAGTTGCAACACACGATTTATCTTTGCTAAATGCTGATTTCTTGAGGAGAGATGCCGTAAGGCTTTTTGAAAAGGATGAATATGGAGCAACTAATGTTAAGCGTAGAGATTATTTACATAATACAATAAGCTTTTATAAAACATACGAGAAGGAGGTTTCTCCACAAATAGACGAACTGATGAGAAAAATAGAAATGTTCATCAAATATAAAGAAGATATTGGACATAGTTTATAAATGAAGAGGAAAGAGCCAAAAATTGGCTCTTTTTTTTATGCACGTACTCTTGAATTCACGCTATGAGACGCATTTACAACTTATTTATTAAGAATATACGGCTTGTTGCGTGTTTTTTTAACGGAATATTTCTTTAATTAAAACAAAATACATATTTTTGCATTGTGGATTCGAAATTAAAACCCTTGCGAAGGACCAGAGAGTTCACAGTTTAATTTATGTATAGAATTTTTATATCACATTCATGGGCATATTCTTCGGATTATGACAAAATTGAATCTTTCTTACATCAAGAAGGAATTTATTTTTACAACCATTCTGTACCCAAAAGCGATCCTATTCATACCAATGGTACAGATAAGCAACTCTCTGACGCAATCGAAGCCAAAATTAAAGGATGTAGTTGTGTCATTATACTTGCTGGAGTCTACTCTACCTATAGCAAGTGGATTAACAAAGAGATTGAAATGGCTAAAAAATATAATAAGCCAATTATAGCCGTTCAACCGTGGGGTGCAGAACGAACATCCACAGTTGTAAAAAATGCAGCAACTATTATTGTAGGATGGAATGCAAAATCTGTTGCAAACGCAGTTCGTAACTATGCTATTTATCAACTAAATTAACGTTTGCAATATGAAAAAGGCTTTACTAATAGGAATTAATGATTATCCTGCAGGCAATGAATTGACTGGTTGTATTGAGGACATCAATAACGTTAAGGCCGTCATTGAGCGGCACGGTGATGGTACACCTAACTTTGGTGTGAAGATGATGCCGAATGTAAGAACTTCAAGAGAAGTAATGATGGCAATTGATAAACTTTTTGCAGGGGATGGAGAAACTGCCCTATTATACTTCTCAGGCCATGGTTATATGAATAGTACTGGTGCAGAGATTGTGATGCCACAGGATATAGAAACACCAGGACAATATTATACTGGTATCCAGATGTCAACAATAATGAATATTGTGAATAAATCAAAAATTCGCAATAAAATTGTAATATTGGATTGCTGTCATTCAGGCAATATGGGGAAGTATCAACTTGAAGATGCAGGAAGTGTTCTGAATACAGGAGTTTCCATATTAACAGCATGTCGCGAAGATGAGGTGGCTATGGAGGCTGGTGGTCATGGTCTTTTCACAGAGTTACTATGTACAGCACTTAATGGTGGTGCTTCTGATTATTGTGGCAATATTACTATTGGCGGTGTATATGCGTATATTGATCGTTCATTTGGACCATGGGATCAACGACCTGTGTTCAAAACTAATGTAACGGAATTTGCTCCCCTACGCAAAGTTAATCCACATGTACCAGTACATGTAATCCGTGAACTTACGACTTTATTTGATGACCAGAATTGCATATTACCTTTAGATCCGTCCTTTGAAGACACGAATGACCCCTCTATAAAGCATAATTATGTTGCACCTTATGCAAATGCGAATAATGTAAAAAGGTTTAAATCTCTTCAAAAGTTACAAAGCATTGGATTTGTAGAGCCGGTAAACGAGGAGTTTATGTATTTTGCAGCAATGCATAGCACAGGGTGTAAATTAACGGAGTTAGGTAAATATTATTGGCGATTAGTAAATGAAGGACGAATATAATATATTTATTATGTGACAAATTCATGATATATTCATTATAAAATACAATTTCGAGAGTCCTTTTGCTACTTGATACAAAAAAAGTTTGTATCAGTTTTGTATCACGGTGTTTGTATCATTGTATCAACAAAAAAACGAGACATAATTAAAGGCAATCCAGGGGACTGCCTTTAATAAGGAAGAAAGGCTTGGCTATTCGCCAAGCTCTTTCTGCATTTGCTTTCGGATAAGAGCAAAGAAACATCTTTGTTCAAATAGGTGAAGCATTCTAATGTCTTCAATCGGACTTGCCAATCCAAATTCATCGGGATAAACTTTATTAACGATGTTGATAATCTCCCATGAAAGCATGAACATCTTGTACAATTCTTCTTCTGTAAACATTTCGTAATCCATAACTTAAACTATTGCGATTCGTAATTCGTATTTTGCAAAACTATCTTCTCTAATGATGTGATGAAACTTTTCGTCATCTCTCCAGCAGTAGAACAATGCCAATCTCATTGCATCGTAGTCATCAAGGGCTTCGATACCCCAACTACCTTTGTCGGTAAAAACTTTGTACTTTTTCATTTTTTTTGCGATTTATATAGTTCGACATATTGTTATTTGCCCGAGGGCAAAGGAGGCTTATGCCTCCTTGCTTGCCTCGTATTGTAAGCGTTCGTAAATATTAGTGGAAATCACTGCACCATAGCGATGTTTAAGGAGCTGCATGTAACGGATAGCCGATTTTGCTGTCTTACAGCCACAGCCTACATTTTCTTCAGGGCGAACGCCTTTGAAATAGACATACCAACGGTCAAAGCGACGCTGAGCGATAATGAGCTTCGGAGTGACAGTAGGAGCAGTGCTGACTTCTTCCTGCACTTGAACAACTTGCTTTGGCTTGCGAGTGCGAGAAGCACTTTTCTTGTTAGCCACTGATTGAGAATTAGAAACCGAATTTTTAGCTATCTTTGCCATAATTAAAATGATTTAGATGATTATTAAAATGATTATGTGCAACCAAGTGGGTATGCAAGAGAATGAGCATATCAAGGATTTATCAAAGAAATACTCTCTGCAAGAGGAAGATTTGTTTAGTAAACAGACAGTCTGTCCTTGTATAATGAACGATACCCTAACTTTGCACTTTAATCATTATAATCATTCTAAATCTCCTCGATTTTAATGGCAAAGAAGCGTCAAGAAAATTGGGTATTCTCAATGTGGTGACAAGAGATAGAAGTGCCGTATGGGAAAGCGTAAGCAAGTAAGTGCAGGAACAAGGACTGCGATGTCGCTCTGTTGCTCTGCTCAGCAAGTGTAGATAAGTGTTCGGTATGTCCTAAAGGCAGTACGACCGAAATGTGAGTGCTGTGTAAGATGGAAAACTATCCGAAGTGTTGCTACTATCGTGGTGTAGTGTTCACTATCGGAGAATGCTGAAAGTAGAGTGAGCAAAGCGAAAAGACCGGGCAATAACTTGTCGATCTATAAGCAGAAAAATGGTACGAAGTTAGACAAAGGTGTGGGTGGAGTTCCGTAAGATGACAGCAAGAGTATGGCTTTGTGAGGTGGAGAGAGAAAAGTACATCGTCAGTGTAGATAGCAAACCACGAATACCGAAAATAGTGTTATGGTTACGGAATGTGAAGGAGAATTGGCGTGTTCTGCTATGGGAGTTGGCATATCACATACCCGATGAATGATTGGTAAACGATAAATTAGATTAACCGATATGAAAAGTATTGCTTATCCACAAGCAAGCAGAAAGGCATACGACATCGGGCAACAACACGGAGCAGTGAACAAAAAGAAAAGGCACTTGCCGAAGCAAGCACCTTTTAGAAGGTGTAAATGTCTATCTTTTACATTAGATAGACATACATTGTATAGATGTCGCCATTGAACATTTGTTCGGCTATTTCAGCTGCTTCTGAATCATTGTGAGCTTCGACTTCGTAAGAGTAAACTTCATTGTCAAAATCTTCAATATCTACTTGGTAAAACTTCATCGCACGAGGATTAAAGCGAGAACGATTATTAACTGAATTGTTATCGAAACCAAGATTCATTACCGATGTTTGAACTGAATGTGTCATATTATTTTACGATTTAATGATTTAACAATTATGTGCTTTCGCACTTGATTTTTACGAGCAACCAAGTGGGTATGCAAGTTCACAGGCAGGTTGCCGTTAAACATCAAGGATTATCTCAGATAATTTACTACCCGAAAGGCTGGAGAAATTTCGGATAACTCGCAGTGTCCTTGTGTAGTGAATGATACCCTAACTTTGCGTAGTGAAATATCATAGTGTGACGAAAAGCGACAGCGATTGTATCATCAAATCAGAGTGTAAAATAAGGCACAGTACAGGAACATCGAGCAGTAATGAATTGCCCGATAACCATAAAAGAGAAAACCACTCGGCTCGCTCCTTGTGAGGAGAAAACCAAGTGGTCTATTATTGGAAATATTCGAGTGAGAGCGAGCAGTGTATGTCGGCATAGCCGGTACACGATTGGCGATAGCCAAGCGAGTCTCGCCTCAAATATGTAGATTAAAATGGAATTTACCAAAGTCGGTTGCGACCGAGGAGAACAGCCAAGCCGATCAAACAACGGCACATCAATGTATGTCTATCGAAAAAGATAACTATTTCAACAATTTGGTCATTTTGTCAATGCATCGCTTTTTCTGTTCAAGGTTTGGATGAACATATAAGTTTAGGGTGGTACTTATATTTGCATGACCTAAAATCACGCTTACCGTTTTATAGTCACATTGGCTTTCAATGCAGCGTGTGGCAAAACTATGTCGTAAACCATGAAATTTTAATAAGGGGATTTTTAGATTGAGCAAAACCGATTTGTAATAATTACGATAAGTTCGAGGCTCTGTTGGGCTACTTTCGTTAGTAAGTACATAAAATGAATTGTTAACTACCTTTTTAAGCGGTTTTAATAAGCGTATCAATTCTTTTGAAAGAGGAATTTCTCTTATTGAATTCTGAGTTTTTGGAGTTGATATTATTAGTTCGGTACGCTTTATATCTCCGTCAATAATATAAATACGCTCTATTGTACGACTAATATTTATAACACCCTGAGCGATATCTATATCGTCCCATTTCAAAGCACACACTTCGCCAATTCTCATTCCTGTATGCAAACAAAGCATTATCCCGAGATTGCGAAAAGAGAAATTTTCGGTAAGGAAAGAAATAAGTTTTCGTTGGTTTGCAATGCTCAACACTTCAATGTCATTTCGTTCTTGTGATACTGGGTATTTAATATCCCAATCACAATGTGCAAATGCACCAATTTTCACTCCATAGCGATACACCATTTTAAGCACAATAAGAAAATCTTTCACTGTTTTTTGGCTTAAGCCTTTGTTTAGCTTATTAAAAACAAAATCTTGAACTTTAGATTCATCAATTGCTTGAGTATAATCGCCAAAAGCCGGTAAAAGGTGATTCTCAAGAATGATTGCATAGGCTGAAATGGTCGAAAGTTTCACATACTTTCGTTTCTCCTCTTTCCAAAGAGCAGAAATTTCTCTAAATGATTTTATTTCCGTCATATTGTAAATGTTTATAGTACATTTATAATTTACGGATTGGTAGTCTTTAATTTTTCGGGAAAGCGAGTGCAAAACGAATTTTTTTACGATTTGCCGAGCGTATGAAAATTCAAGGAATAAATTTCCTTAATGTACCCAATTTGAGATTTCCTGAGTTTTCTGACGAATGGGAACTTCATGCTACAACTGATTATTTTGAGTTCAAAAATGGGCTCAATCCAGAGGCTAAACGTTTTGGTCTTGGGACGAAGTTTATTTCTGTCATGGATATTCTGAATAATCGTTATATAACTTATGATAAAGTGATTGCTTCTGTCCAGCCCAAGGAAGATGATTTGAATGAGTTTGGTGTTAATTATGGTGACATTCTTTTTCAAAGAAGTTCTGAAACATTGGAAGACGTCGGAAGAGCTAATGTATATCTAGATGATAGGACGGCTTTATTTGGTGGGTTTGTAATTAGAGGAAAGAAAATTGGAAATTACAATCCTTTATTCTTTCGTTATTTATTATCTAGTCCAAATGCTAGAAAAAGTATTATAGTTAAGGGCGCTGGGGCACAACATTTCAATATTAGTCAAGATGGTTTAAGTAAGGTCTTACTAAATGTTCCGTCTATATATGAACAAGAGAAAATAAGCCAATTTATAAACTATATAGATGAAAGAATTGAAACTCAAAGCAAGATAATACAACAACTACAATCCTTAATTAAAGGGATAAGGCATAATATCTACACCAACTTAAATTGCGAATGGTTTCAGTTGAATAATCTTGTTGCACAGGGTTTTGTTTCATTAAAAAGAGGGAATGTGATACCTAAATATGAGTATTCTGAAGAATATTGTTATCCCGTTTATTCTTCATCAACTCAAAAGGGTGGATTGATGGGTTATTACAATGCTTATATGTTTGATAAACCTCTAATTTCATGGTCTATTGACGGAGGTGGGAATTTCTTTTATAGGAATAAACATAAATTTAATGTAACGAATGTTTGTGGATACTTAGAAGCTGATGAAAGTAAATTTGATTATCGCTTCATATCAGAATTATTAATCTACCAACATTCAAGAATGGTTTTTGATTATCAAACAAAAGCACACCCAAGTGTAATAGAGGCTATGTATAATTTGCCTATCTTGGATTTAGAAAAGCAACAATGCTATTCTAAATTATTCGAACATATATATGATAAACTTGATAGAGAAATATCATTGCTCAAAAAATATGAAGAGCAGAAAAAATTCCTGCTCTCCAATATGTTTATATAAATAAGTTTTTCAAAAGATATGCTTTCTGTTTTTGATAGGCTGAAAGTATATCTTTTTCTTGTTTGAGTTTTGTTTCAATTTTGTTGATACCGTCAACTATGCCTATTTGCATTTCTAATGGTAAAATCGGAACAATAAATTTTTCAAGATCTTTCTTTTGTATATTAGGCAATCCACTACCTATTCTTAATGCCATTATTTCTTTCTCTTTGGCTTTAAGGTAGTGATATAAAAATAAATTGTTATATCCCTCTTTAATGTTTTGTAAAGTATAGCAATGCCCACCACTCCAAAAAGGGATATTGTTATATTGAACATAGCCACAAGAGTTTCCGCCCTCACTTATAGAGATTGTGTTTGCATTTGTATTATATCTATCGTAGTAACCTGACGGCTCAATCCCACCATTCATCACATAATAATCTCCCAATTCAGACAGTTCTTCGCTATTTACTTGTTGACCTTTTTGTATCGTACAAATAGATGAAAGTTTTTGATAATTTGAAATATCCTCAAAAACTTTATCATATATCCCTTTAATTAAGGATTTATATTCCCATTCGGTCGCAATTATAGAAAATGCTTTTTGTGAAAAGCATTATAACTACAAAATTGGCGATATAATTACCCAAATTTCAAATCGCAATAAATCAAATAAAGAGACTAATGTTCTTTCTGTTAGTAACAAATTGGGATTCGTTGA
>JAEIGA010013704.1_pt1 | contig 12339 bp, 8 predicted proteins | sample 9270691 | NCBI WGS metagenome assembly JAEIGA01 (sample SAMN17057246, study PRJNA624740) | gut metagenome | biome: biome; isolation source: fecal sample | host: Bos grunniens | place: China: Xizang | collected 2019
AATATCATCGTACGCTGTTCCTCTGCCAACTCGGTCAATCTGGTCTGACGACCTTTCTTTTGAGGAAGAAAGCCTTCAAAACAGAATCGGTCACATGGATATCCAGAGCTGACAAGAGCCGGCACAAATGCAGTCGCACCCGGGAGTGTCTGCACCTCGATACCTTCCTGAACACATGTGCGGACCAGAAGAAAACCCGGGTCAGAAATTCCGGGAGTGCCGGCATCGCTTATCAATGCCACATTCAGACCAGCCAGGATCCTTTCCTTGATCATCGATGCAGTCTTGTGCTCATTGAATTTATGATGAGACTCAAGACGTCCCTTGATCTCGAAATGCTTGAGCAGTACAGAACTTGTCCTTGTATCCTCAGCAAGAATGAGATCTGCCTCCTTGAGTACACGGATGGCTCTGAAGGTCATATCCTCCAGGTTTCCGACCGGGGTCGGCACTATGTAAAGAATTCCTGCCATTACTTCACTCTGCGGCGTACTGCCATCATGAAACGATATACCAGTTCTGAATTGAGATCCCATTCAGGGAATTCTGTCTTGACGTAGTCCACGACCTGGTCAAGAGTCGTCATTGTATTGATCTGGGTGATTGTGTTCTGGAATGTGAGCGGATCCTCACCGAAGAGATAGTTGATGAAGATGATCCTGTCATTGAGGGAAATGGCGCTCCTTACATCCTTTACAGGGGTGCCAGGCATGTCTGTGCGCCATGCCTGCATCTCAGCTACCATTACGTCGGCTACCGAAGGCTTGAGCTTAGGGGAATTCTGGGCAGCCTCGAATACCGACAAAGGCTGGTCAAAGACTCCGGGAAGATCGTCGTCATCGTCTTCTTCAACTGATGCTGGCGCAGGCTCTGGTTCCGGCTCCGGCTCGGGCTCCGGTTCCGGCTCTGGCTCGGGCTCCGGCTCTGGCTCCGGTTCCGGCTGCACATCCGGCTGCACATCCGGCTGTGCCTCTGGCACATCATCGAAAGGAAGATCGTCATCCGCCTCCAGGATTTCCGGCTGCAGAACGACTGTTTCCTCCACTGCTATATCTTCGAGTTCAAGCTCTATTGGATTGTTATCAAAATCCTCCGGATCCACGCACTGCTGAAGCTCAGCCATCTTGGCATCCAGGAGTTCGAGCTGGGTCCTTATCGTTCCCATCATGCTTTTGATTTCAGATAAAATTTGCTGCTCTCTATTTTCCATAAGGCAATATTTAGTATATTTGCATCCCCTTGAGGGGACTCCTCTAACCAGTGTTTGAAGTTAACTTACAAAAATAATCAAATGTTTTTTGAAATCGCAAAAAAAGCAGGTTCTATTGAAGTAATCTGTGGTTCAATGTTCTCAGGAAAGACAGAAGAGCTTATCAGAAGGATGAAAAGGGCTCAGTTCGCCAACCAGAAGGTCGAGATATACAAGCCTTGCATAGATGTAAGGTATTCTGACGATCAGGTTGTATCCCATGACGCCCACAGCATTCCTTCCACTCCTATCGACTCACCTGCGAGCATGCTCCTGCTTTCAAGCGATGTGGAGGTAGTAGGAATCGATGAGGCACAGTTCTTCGACGACACTATCGTCGAGGTCGTGCAGACTCTTGCGAACAGAGGTGTAAGAGTGATCATAGCAGGTCTTGATACCGACTACATGGGCAAGCCTTTCGGCCCTATGCCTGCCCTCATGGCCGTAGCCGAGGATGTGCAGAAGGTTCATGCGATCTGTATGAAATGCGGAAGCCCGGCGAATCATTCGCACAGGCTTTCCGAAAGTGATCAGCTTGTAGTTCTCGGCGAGAAGGACATCTATGAGCCTCTCTGCCGTCACTGCTTCAACGAGGCCAGGGGCAAGGAGAAGGCCTAAATCTCCCCCACTGCCTTTTCGAGGCGCAGCAAGGCTTCCTCAAGCACTGCCCTGCGCGTTCCGACATTCATTCTCATGAACCCATCCCCTCCGGGGCCGAACATGGCACCGTCATTGAGGGCAAGTCCCGCCTTGTTCCTGAAGAGCGAGTCGAGTTCGTCATGTCCCAGTCCGAGTCCTCTGCAGTCCAGCCATACGAGGAAGGATGCATGCGGGCGCATAGGCTTGAGGGCCGGTATCCTCTCGCGACAGAAATTCTCCACAAAGCGGACATTTCCTTCCACATATGCAAGCATCTGCCTGAGCCATTCCTCGCCATGACGGTAAGCCGCGACTGTCGCTATAGGCGGGAAGATGCCCTTCGCATCCATTTCGCTGGCGTGGAGCCATCCGAAGAAGCGCGCCCTCAGGTCGTCATCAGGTACGACACAGTATGAGGTCACGACTCCCGCGATATTGAAGGTCTTGGATGGCGCGGCGAAGGTCACGCTGATTCTGCGCGCCGTATCAGAGACCGTCGCGAACGGCACATGCTTATGGCCGAAAAGGTACATATCCGAGTGGATTTCGTCCGATACGACAATGACGTTGTGACGGGCGCAGATGTCCGCGAGGCGCACCAGAGTCTCTACCGGCCATGCGATTCCGGCCGGATTGTGCGGATTCGAGAGGATAAGGAGCTTGCATCGCTCATCCATGATGCTTTCCAGATGCTCGAGGTCCATATGATAGCCGTCATCGGTGAGGACGAGAGGGTTCCATACGATCTCACGGCCGTTTTCCTCCGGCACGATACGGAAAGGATGATATACGGGAGGCTGGATTATGACCTTATCTCCCGGCTTTGTGAAGACGTTGACCGCCATGCCTATACCTTTGACTATGCCTGGTATGAAAGCCACATGGGCGGGGTCGATTTCCCATCCGTTACGGTTCTTCTGCCAGTCGAGGACGGCAGGCCAGTAGTCGGGATGCTCGCTTGCATATCCGAGCACAGGGTGCTCCAGACGCTTCCTCAAGGCATCCAGGATGAAATCCGGGGTTTCGAAGTCCATGTCCGCAACCCAGAGAGGAATCATATCCGAACTTCCGTAAACTTTTTCAAGTGCATCGTATTTCACGCAGTCCGTACCTCTGCGCTCCACTATCTTGTCAAAATCGTATGTCATATCGTTTAATGTTAGAGAGGACAAATATAAGAAAAAGGCCCCGGTTTCCCGAGGCCTTCATCCTAGAACACTGAAAATTCGTAGATTCTCACTGTCATTCCTTCACTCTGGTCAGGCTTGGTTACGTTAAGTCTGACATATCGGGCCTTGACCGGCTCCTTGAGCATGCGTTCTGTATCAAGTTCAAGATTGTCATAAACAGTATCTACTGTCTTCCATTCCTCATCAGGGGTATTTCTTACCTGGAGGCTGTACTCCTTGGTGATATAGTCAAGCTTCTCCATGCCGGCATGAAGGACATACCATCCTCTGACAGTAGTCTCCTTCTGGAGATCGACCTCTATGAACTTAGGCTTTGCTCCGCTTACATCGCACCACTTGGTCTCTACATTGTCATCGATTGCGAACTCGGCAAGTTCACGTCGGTTGACCTCACCCGACCTGCCGGTCACCGGCTTGCCGAGGCAGAGGTTGACATATGACTCCACCACCTCACCTTCCGCTGTCGGCTCCATACCGATACGGAGAAGGTCAGAACATGGTACAGCAACATTATTCTCATCAGCTACCGCTGTCGCAGCAAAGAGGACTATCTGCTGGTTCGCAGGAACCACGAAGTACTCCGCACCCGCAGGGATATCGAGAGGAATGCAGAACATATACGCATAGTCATATGCCAGATCCTTATTATATACCATGCTGTGCTTATGTGTTCCCACGAATGCAATGTCCGCTGCCTTGAGGAATTCTTCTGTGTGCCCTGTATGGCCCCACTGGCCGATGAAACCGCCATAATAAGGCACTACTACATCCTGGGACTTGCCGCCCACTGTAAATGTGCACTGCGTATCGTGACGTGTAGCTGCAGCAAGGAGATAGAGTTTGTTGTAATTGCCAGCCGGAAGAGCTATGGTATCCTGACGGCACTTCATTCCGTTGGCAAGGGCAGGATCGTTGAGTTTGAAATCCACGCCCTTGAAGGTAAGGGTCTCAGGAAGCAGTTCAGCCGCATACGCATTACCCTTTCCGTCAAAGTTGACCTCAGCCTTGAATGCATTGAATGACGCTGTCTTCATGTTGTAAGGAAGCTTGACCGGAGCCGAAGCGAGCGCTGCAGGTGCCTGAGGCTTCGCCAGACGTACGAGATAGGTCTTCATGCTGTATGGAGCGATCTCGAACTCCAATGTATTGCCATTTGCGGATGCGGCGCCTATTTCCTCCTCATTTCCATTGAGTTCCTTCGCTTCCACGATATCCGCAGCGAACTTCACCTTTGCCTTCTGCGGCTCGAGTCCGGCTGTCTCATAGAAGCGTACGACGTATGCATCAGAGTCTTCCGCCTGCTTGAGGGCCCTCAAGGCCACGTTGCTGTTGAGCGACTCCACGAAAGAGAAGCTGCGTCCGTATGTACCTTTGTGCTTAGGGACAAGGTATGCCTGCAGCGGCTGGTTGAGGACCTCCGCCTTTCTTGTAACGTCCCCCTTGCGATAGTCTCCGTCGTGGCCTACGATAGAATATGTAAACACATGCTTGCCGAAGTCCTGACGGTTCTGATATGAATATCCTCCTGCTGTTGACGGAGTATGAAGAAGCGTAAGGCGGATGGTATTGTCAGAAGGCTTGTCCCAGCCATACTTGCTGTCGTTCATCACTGCGACGCCGTAGCTTCCGTCCTCAGCGGTAAGATCCGCCCACTGCTGCGCATACACCTCATATGCTGTCTCGGTATTGTTTCCTCTCGAAACTGTACCTACACCAAGGTCGTAGACAGCTTTTTCATTAGAGAATGAAAGCGGGAACTCTGCCTTGAGAAGGGCGTCTGTAGTCTGCCAGTCCACATCATTAGCTATGTCTATCCTGTCATCCTGGGCACCGTCAGTAAGACTTACATACTGCCTGAACTGCGAATCACCATATGTACGTTCTATGCAGACCGTCGCTCTTACAGGACCATTCTCCACTACCGATATCTTCACATCGTCGGTTATGGATACGGCTTCCTTATCGAGAGTGCTCTTTATGATTTCCCATGCAGGCCATCTGTGGGACTTGTTCTCTGTGAAAAGAGCAAGTCTTACTGCCTTGCCGGACTCGACGAGTTCGCGTCCGCTCCTCTTGTCAACAATAGAGCAGATATCACCGTTCGCATCGAAAGCAAGCTTATAGACAGCGTTCTCGATGCCCTTGTCCGATGCCTTGAGAACCGCTGAAGTCTTGGTGCCGCCTCCCTTGCGTACATCATATACAGCATATCCTACAGGAGCAACGGTAGCGCGCACGAGAAGTTTCCTTACGCCATTGTCAACAACGACCTGGCTTGGCACACGGTTGCCGTTACTATCATATACGCTGACCTTCTCCGGCATGCCTTCATACGCGATCTCCGCCAGAGCGGTAACCTCAAAAGCAGCAGGATTGTAGATGACTACCGGAGTACCCTTCACCTGGGTATCGAGCATACGGCTGAAACCGCCCACCGATGAAGTGAGTACATTGGCGAACTGTTTCATGGAGATGAGCTCATCATTCCAGGAGAATTCATATGCCCTCGGGATGCTTGTACCGGTAAGGTCATCGTGGAACTGATGCCAGATGACGCGTTTCCATGCCTCTGTAAGGAAAGCCTTAGGATATGCGGCAGTTCCTGCCCAATCGGCCATCACCGCACTGCGCTCCGCAGCATCCGCGAGAAGTTCATTACGTCTGTTGAAGAGCTTCATGGCTGCCTGCGAGGTATAACATCCTGTCGCATGAACGTCCATAAGAAGCTCGCCGTCCCATACCGGAAGCTCCGGATGCGACTCGAACGGGAGATAATCCTTATACAGCCTGTCGCTCTCCGCGCTGATGATCTTTACCGGACCTTCGCCATGGATGCTGTTCTGTACGGCCCTTACAGACTCGATGGTCGGCGAGCCGCCTGTATCACCTGTTCCGTAATAATGATATACTGTCTTGTTGACATTCTTTGCAGCTATGTTCTGGAGCTGTCTGCTGTTGCTCAGATCCTCATCCCTCCACTTTGTAGTGTAGTTGTGCGCATCAGCGACGATCATGATACGGGAACCGTCGACGCCCTCCCAGAGGCCGATCTCGAACGGAATCTTGCTGTTGCCATAGAACGGCTTCTGGCGCCACATCAGTTTCTGGGTAGAGAAACCTATGATGCCGGAATGCGCCGTAACTGTCGGAAGGGTCCAGCCGAAACCGAAGCAGTCCGGAAGGAAGATATCTGTACCCTGTACTCCCAGCTCATCACGATAGAAATGCTGTCCGTAAAGGATATTACGTGTAAATGACTCTATAGACGGGATATTAGGGTCTGTTGCATCCCAGGTGCTTCCGGTCACATGCCATCTGCCCTCGGCTACATACTTCTTGATCTGCTCCCAGTACTGCGGATAATACTCCTTCATCCAGGCGTACTTGATACCTCCCTCAAAGTTGAAGATATAGTCAGGATACCTCTCGAGAAGGAAAAGGTTTCTTTCGATGGTCTTAGGAATGTACTCGTTGATTGATTTCTGTACATCCCAGTTCCACTGCGAGTCGAAATGGGCATTTGATACCATATACACGGTAGGCTGTTCCTGTGCAGAAACAGCACCGGCAAAGGCCATGCACATGAGTAAGATTATGATTCGTTTCATGGTTATAGTATTAATGATTATTTACGCTTCCTGATATATTTCAAAAGCAGGATATGGGCCGGATCGGCCATATCACCGTGGCCGAAACCGTCAACTTCGTAGAATGTCACATCCTTATGGCCGTTCAGGCGAAGCATGCGTGTAAAATATGCATTTTCCTCATACCTGCCGACCATCTCCATTTCACGGTCTCCGGAAATGATGAGCATAGGGGCTGCGTCTCCGCGCACATGGAAAAGCGGTGCCATCTCATCGATGATAGGCTTCTCCTGAGCTATACCCATCTTCTTTCTATGGGCGAAGTGGGTTATGGACTGACCGCTGTAAGGAACGACAGCGGTGATTTCCTTATCCGGATCTATCTCATATTTTGCCAGATACTGCTTGTCCAGACCGAGCATAGCGACTATGTATCCTCCTGCCGAATGGCCTGCCAGATATATCTTTGCCTTGCTTCCGCCGTACTTTTCTATGTTCTCCATGACCCATGCGACAGACGCAGCGGCATCATCAAGTATCTGAGACACTTCCACTTCCGTAGCGAAGCGGTATCCGACTCCTACGACAACTGCGCCATCCTTGAGCAGGGCCTCCGGGATATGTCTCCATCCTCCGGTAAGTCCTCCGCCATGGAACCAGACAATCACCGGCCTGTCTTCGCCACCTTTTTCATAAGCGACATCAAGACGGCACATCTTTTCCATATAGGCATCTGCAGGGAGCCTGTAGGCAATTTCCTTATCATACTCGTATTCACGGGCCGAAGCAGCCACTGAAAGCAGCAGGGCTGCAATTACAAAGAGAATCTTCTTCATATTCCTACTATAAATAAAATGTATGCACAATTAATTCCGCAAGATACGGAAAAAATTGCACATACAATGTAAAATAAGTCTATATCTATTTTATCTTACTGATCTTAAAAGGCTTTCGTACTGCTGCATGAGCTGCCTTCTGGGCGAGTCTGCATTCTTCAGCTGTCATTCCTTCCGGACAATAAGGGTTTCCTTTGACATTGCATCCGAGGATCTTCTCCACCCATGTGCATGCAACGAGATATCTGCCATGCGGCTTGCTCATATGGTAGCCGTCTCGGGTCATCTTGTCTACAAGTACTGTAGTACGTGCATTCTGTACAGAGGTTCCCGCCGGAATGACAGTCCTGATGCCTATCCTTGCAGTCTGCTGTCTGACAGTCTTAAGTATTGCATTGTACATTGTCAGCTGGTCGTAACCATAAGTCGCAAATTTCTTATGGTCATAATCCTTATCATAAGCCCAAGTCATATGAAAGACAATTTCTGCATCGGGTACGAAGGACTCGACATAAGCAACAAGTTCATCAAGCCATGGATCATAAGATTCCGGCTGTCCTGAAACAGGACTTGCCTGCTGGACGCTGACATAATCCCAGTTATCGTCCTTGAGCGCATGGCTCAGGCTGAACTCCTTTACCTGCTGCATCTTTCCGTCTGCGGATATCTTTCGATAACGATATGCCGGTGCATCATTACGTGCATTATTGACATGACGCTCGAGCGAGCATCCGCCGATATACATGTTTCCGATGATGACTGGAACGCCCTCTTCTTTTGCAAGATCGAACAGATGCTGTTCCACCGCATCCTCGCTGAAGCTGTTGCCGATAGCGAGAATCCTTATAGTGTCCCTCTGAGATGCTGCGGATGCGACAATGCATAGAAACAAAGCAGCAAAGGCCATTACTAGTCTTTTCATATCCCTTTCTATTTTTTTACACGTTCAGGCATGAGATAGAGGTCCGCGAGCGGAATCAGCACCATAAGATCGAAGAATGCGAGCATCGCCACGACGCCAAAAGCTCCGATGGTAAGGGCCATCGCAAGTACGAACAGGAACGAGAAGGCATGAAGCAGTATGATGACGACAGCCGCCAGCAGCCATACCTTCAGATTGGTGACACGCCACATCAGAAGAGCGATGGAAGCGACCGCAAACGGTACCAGAAGCATAAAGTTCTCCCCGAATGTAAAGACAAGAGCCGCACAGAAGACAAACATCAGCGCCAATGTTCCGTAAAGCTGATGCAGCACATATTTTGATGCCGCATTGGATGCCGCACTTGCCCTCATCGAACCCGAAGTCTGCCTTACAGCATTATTCCTGGCCGACCAATATACCAATACCATTGAAAGAACAAGGAAGATAATCGAAACAAGCATGACGGCATTATCGAAGAAAATGCCCTGTATTATTCCGAAAGGCTTGAATGTCGCACCTGAAATCACCGCGCAAAGATATGCGATCAACTCGCCTACTGCAAGAACGCCGATGGCGATGAAAAGAGTGATACATGAGCTTTTGAAGACCTTCATGGCCTTGATTCTTCCCCTTAACCCCTCGAAACCGAAGAGTACAAAGAAAAGAAGGAAGATCGCGATATTGATTATGAGATATACGGTCTTGCTGACATTGAAGATGCCGAGTAGAGGTATTGTGAAGTTAACGGTATCCTTCTCTCCGCGAAGGGCATTCTTGTCAGCATACTCGGGATCAGTCAGATATCTTTGAGCAAAAGGAAGGATCTGCGCTCCGAAGTGCTGGATGGATCTTTCGCTCACGTTTGCAAAGTTATCCTCGTCCGTATGGTATGTATTTATGTCCGCGATAGTCGAGAAATTGACTCCCGGAAGCACGTCCTTGCAGATCGTGAAGTCGCTGCGGTTCGGCATGTATTCATATACAACGTCAGTCAAGGAATAGGTATATGGCGATCTGGCAGCAGAAGCATACAGATCCATCACTTTCTCATTACCCTTTCCGGTCTCAAACATCAATGCAGGTCCCCATGTACCTCTTGCCTCGACATTTATGACCAGACCGACATTATCAAATACATGATGGTCGCGATCCCAGATATATTTCATTCCCTGCATGCCGGATTCCTCGCCATCAGTGAAGAGCACCTTTACACCCTGGCTCCATGAACCTCTGTCCTTGAGGAGCTGCGAAACGGTCTCGAGTGTGACGCCGAGTCCATATCCATCATCAGCCGCTCCGAAAGAAAGTACGGTATCCTTAGGCATGCAGAGGATGTGACGTGAATCATAGTGGGCTATGAACATGAGATATGCAGTATCATCGGAAGGATTGAGCGGCGGATACTCCGCTACGATATCCACAGCCTCGAATACGAAAGAGTCTCCGAGAATCCATGCGCCCGGTACGGAATCATATTTATACAGAGTCACATCTCCACCCATTTCCTCCAGTCTGCCGACCAGATGCTCACGCACCTTAGCCAATTCCTCAGGATGTGCAACAGAATGAGGGGCACGGGATATTATTTCAATATCTTCAAGGACTCTGGCAGACGAGAACCCATCATGATCTGCAGGCCTTGGTTTAGGCATTGTCAGGAATCCATATGCGAGCAGAGCCGCAGCGACTACCGAGAATGCAAGAATTATAGGTCTGAATTTATTCATCTTCAACGGTTTTAGTTCACGATAAAATCACTATTCTGCAAATGCATGTCTATATCCCTTAACCTTGTTCCATGAGCCACGTGTAAAGTCAGGGACAGCTACAGGCATATTGCCATTCTCGAGCGAGATGCGGGTAAGCTCAGGAAGGCAGCACCACTCAGCAAGGTCATATACATCCATATCGAGAGGAAGACCATTGCGCAGGCAGTACACAAGGCGATAGTCCATGATGAAGTCCATTCCGCCGTGGCCGCCGACTGTCTTTGCCTTTTCCTCGAGTTCCCTGTGGATCGGATGCTTGTATTCGGTCATAAGCTGATTCATAACCTCCTCAGATACAGCCCTATGGGCATTAAGGTTCTCGAAATCGACATTTCCCTCAACAGGAGAGGTAGGACGGAGACAGTACTGCTGTATAGGGTATTTGTTGGCGAATCCCTCGGTTCCTGTCAACTGATACATTCTGCTGTATGGGCGCGGAGTCATTACATTATGCTCGATAAGGATTGTCTTGCCGTTCTCAGTAGAGAGCATTGTAAGAGTATGATCTGCATTCTGAAAATCGTCGCATTTCTCACCGGTGTACTTCTCGACAAGCTTTGGTCCACTGACAGACTTGGTATCCATCGACACAAGAGTCTTCAGTCTGTCACCGCGATGAATATCGAGAAGCTGGCAAGCCGGTCCGAATCCATGGGTAGGATATACATCTCCGCGGAACTTGCGGTTGTAGTCCAGTCGCCAGTTGCTCCAGTAATCTCCCCAGAACTCTTCAAGGTTATGGATATAAGATCCTTCAACATGGAGGATCTCACCGAACAGGCCGTGCTGGGCCATGTTCAATGTTGTAAGCTCGAAGAAATCATATACGCAGTTCTCGAGCTGCATACAATGCTTTCTAGTGCGCTCTGACGTATTGACAAGCTGCCAGATCTCATCAAGGGTCATTGCTGCAGGAACCTCAATAGCCACATGCTTGCCATGTTCCATTGCGTATACACCGACAGGTGCATGATGGATCCAGTCAGTCGCTACATATACAAGATCGATATCATCGCGCTCGCACAGTTCCTTGTAAGCCTCTGTCGAGCCGCTGTATCCGGCTGCATCAGGAAGACCGGCCCTGCGGAGAATATTCTGCGCACTCTCTACCCTGTCAGGCTCAACGTCGCAAAGGGCGACAACTTTCACTCCAGGGATATGGGTAAACCTGTTGACGGCTCCTGGGCCGCGCATTCCTAATCCGACGAATCCTACGCGAACGGTGTCGATAGGGTCAGACGTCATAGCTATTGCATCCTGCTGGCCTGCGGGTCTTGCAGGAGTATCCATTACAATAAGGCCACTCTGGCGTGAGCAAGAGCACACTGCCAGAATGGACACTAATAAAATAACGATTCTTTTCATATCTATTATTCTTCCATGAGTTTCTTATACTTGAATCTCTTAGGCTCATCATTACCGAGACGACGCTTTTTGTTCTCCTCGTACTCAGTATATGTTCCCTCGAAGAAGTATACCTGCGAATCACCCTCGAAAGCAAGTATATGAGTCGCGATACGGTCAAGGAACCAACGGTCATGTGATATGACGACTGCACATCCGGCGAAGTTCTCAAGACCTTCCTCGAGGGCACGGATAGTGTTTACATCCACATCATTTGTAGGCTCGTCGAGAAGAAGCACGTTTCCTTCGTCCTTGAGGGTAAGAGCAAGATGGAGACGGTTTCTCTCACCTCCCGAAAGGATGCCGCAGAGCTTTTCCTGATCCGCTCCCGAGAAGTTGAAACGTGATACATATGCTCTCGCATTCACTTCCCTCTTGCCGAGCTTCACAAACTCAGAATTCTCCGCAATTGTCTCATATACAGTCTTTTCAGGGTCTATGCTCCTATGCTGCTGATCGACATACGCGAGCTTGACAGTCTCTCCCACAGTAATCTCACCGGTATCAGGGGTATCAAGTCCCATGATAAGGCGGAAGAGAGTTGTCTTACCCGCACCGTTAGGTCCGATGACACCGACGATGCCGGCAGGCGGAAGCACGAAGTTAAGATTTTCATAAAGAAGCTTGTCACCGTATCCCTTGGAAACATTCTTGAATTCGATGACCTTGTTACCGAGTCTCGGTCCGTTAGGAATGAAGATTTCGAGATTAGCCTCCTTCTCACGTCCGTCATCAGCGGC
>JAEIGA010013705.1_pt1 | contig 12338 bp, 8 predicted proteins | sample 9270691 | NCBI WGS metagenome assembly JAEIGA01 (sample SAMN17057246, study PRJNA624740) | gut metagenome | biome: biome; isolation source: fecal sample | host: Bos grunniens | place: China: Xizang | collected 2019
TATTTTTTCGATGAGTTTTTTCTGGCCTTTCCTTAGCATAACTTCTTTAATTAAAGAGTCTGCTTTAGGGCTGATGGAGAACGTCATGCCATATTCTGAGTATCTGCGCAATACAGATATGCTTGGTTTCACTTCTTCATAAAGCTTCAACAGCTCTTCTTCATCTTCTAAATCATATTTTAATAAATCATCAATGTTTTCATCAAAGTATTTTTTTAATTTTAGCTGCATTTTGGTCATTTCAACCAAATGCCATAAATTTGCAATCATTGCCTTTTCTTCTTTACACAATGATCTTGTTTCAGCGATTTCCTCCTTTAGAACTTTGATTTCTTCTAAGGTTTCAATCTCTTTCTCTGTATATTTAAACACATCATCTTCAATCAATATTTTGTTTCTTGCATTTTTAAACAATATTTTACTGTTTACACTATAAAATTCAAATTTTTTTGTCAGCTTTATTGATTTGAATTTGTTTTTGCAAAAAATTTCCCATTTTTTCACGGCTTGATTCAATATATCGTTATATGGAATTTCAAAATTTATGGAATATCCTTCCTTATCCTTTTTATTAGATATTACGGAGTATTCATATCTTTTGAAATTCAATAGGTTTTCAATATAGATCTTGTCTATTTCATTATTGGATTTTCCATAAAATACGAAAGTTCTGTTTTTAAAATCTATTTTGTTGATTTCAACTACTGTATCGTCAGTTTCTCTCAAGTCAATTAATAAATGCTTATTTTTACCTATGCCTATTTGAATATCAAAATTCTTCAATTCCAAATTTTCTCTTATAGGATTTTTCAAAAAGCCAGATTTTTTGAATTTATCGCATTCATATTCAATTTTTATTTTTGAATGTTTTTTATTAAAAATAAGGTCAATTGGCACTATGATTTGATTTTTTTCATTCAATTTCACTGAATATTCATTATTATCACTATCCACTAATGCAGCATGATTTTTATGAGGATAATTTCCCATATATTTGATTTTTTCACTGAAGTCTATGAAAATATTTTTTTCATCGTGGCTGATTTTTTCCTTTTTTACAATCAATTCCTCATTACTTGCATCCTTTATGAAATCAATATATTTTATGTATCTTTCATCAAGAGTTTCAGGTATATGGGGATTGTCCATCAGTTCAGTGTAATAATGTGAAAAATTATATAATCCTTCAATATCCTCCTCATCAACCATTTTATAGATTACCCTTTGGAATGAATTCAACCTGTCCATCAAGTGTTCAGGAATTATGCTGATGATTTCCTTAGTTTTTTCAACCAATTCCCCATATGCTTTTTCATTGTATTTGTGGAAATTTCTATAAAATGCATTTAAATCATGGTATAGCCATTTAAAATATACTTCTTCTTTTGTTTTCTCATCAAAATCAGATTGATCCAATATTTCCTTTGAGATTGATAAATTTTTTAATCGGTCTTTGAAGTTTTTTAGCTTATATCGTTTTTGGCCAATAGGCAAATCATCGTTTTCACGGATTCTCCAATAATAAAAAGTCTCTTTGGAAACAGAGATTCTGTCTGTTAGGGTGTATGCTTTCAATGCAAATGGACCATCGGAATAGGAAATATTTTCCTCATTAAATCTTAAATTGTTTTTTTCTATAAATTCTTTTTTATAGATTTTGTTTCCTAATGTAATGTCCCATAGAAGTTCAGGATAATCCTTTATTTTAATGCAATCCAGGTCTTCATCAATATTTTCGTAGCCTTTTTGGAAGTATAGGCTATCTGTAATGTTATATCTTCTAAGTCTTACAGCATATGAAGTGACAATGTCTGAATCATTCCTTTCTCCTAATCTGTATAATCTTTCACAATATTGTGAATCTATATAGTCTTCACACTTGAAAAAATGGATGTACTCTCCATTAGCCAAATCCACAGCAAAATTTTTAGTTTTTGATAATTCCTTATTTTCATTAAGAATCTCATGAAAGTTGTCAAAATTCGCAGCATATTTTCTAATGATTTTTCTTGAATGGTCTGTTGAGCCCCTATCAATCATTAATATTTCCATGTTGTCTATGAATGTTTGATTCAATAAGCAATTTAATGATTCTTCAAGAATTTTCTCTGCATTGTAAATGGGGACAATCACTGAAATTTTAGGAATTTCCATTTTATCACTATCACTTTTTTAGCAGTGGAATACAGGATAAAAAATGATTTTATTAAAAAAATTATATATTTTTCAAATTATAATCCTATTCTACAAAGTATTGTTTTTTAGCTATTTCTTCTATTCTTTCAACAAGCTTTTCCCTTTCAGTCTTTATCAATACCTCTTTAATTAATTCATCTGCTTCAGGGCTTATGGAAAATGTCATTCCATGCTTTGAATATCGTCTTAATGGTGAAATTGCTGGCTTCAATTCTTCGTAAAGCTCCAATAACTGCTCTTCATCATCCAAGTCATATTTTTGGAAATTATCTAGATTTTCATCAAAGAATTGTCTCAATTCAATTTGTTTGTTTGTCATTTTGACCAAACGCCATAGATTGGCCACAACTGCCTTTTCCTTTTTAGCCTTTCGTCTTGTCCAAACAATCTCTTCATGAGCACATCTCATTTCTTCCAAAATGTCTTTTGTCTCTTCATAGATTTCCTCGTATGACCTTTCTGTATCTTCCACTACACGCATTTTTTGTTTTTTAGCCTTTATAGGAATCTCTTTAAAGTTTTCACCATATACTTCAGTAAAGAAGGCATCTTGGTTTTTTGGCATATATAACTTTATACCATCAACATCTGTTTTTTCCAATTCTTTAAAATGTGTTGATGAAATTTGTTTTTTGCTGATTCTGACCATTTCATAGTCTTGAATATCTTCCCATTTATCAATAAAAATATTTCTTTTGACATTTTTATAATATCTCTTTGATCCCCCAGTAACTGAATATGCACCATTCAATACATTCAATCCGGTTTTCATATACCAGTATTTTGGATTGTCAATTCTTTTATTGATTAACTTACGGAATTTTCTTTCTTTTGACAATCTTCTTGTCCATCCTTTTATCGGAGTTCCATCTTTTTTCATGGACCTTATAATCGGATATATTCTGATACGGATTCCATAATATTTGTTTCTTTTTAGATTGACCATATGGAAGTTGGCAGTATTCTTATTTCCGTAGGTCACATAAAATGGAATGAAATGGGGGTTATTGAAGATGCCTTCAACATAGCGGTCTTTGCTGTATTTCTCTTCAATGATTTTACAGAAGCGGTCAATATCCCCTTGTGTCATTGCAATACCGACTAATCTAGGGCCTTCCTTAATTGTGTGATTATGATAAACATTTAAGGCATTTCTTCCAATCAAAATATATTTTAAGCCATTTTGTGAGGAAATTTCATCTATTTCCTGAAGCAATTCCAGTTGTATATCCTGCTTAGTCTTCATTTTTCATCTCCTCTATCAAATCACGTTCAATATCAATTCGACTTATGCCTGTTTCATCTTCAACTTTTTGCCAAATCAGACCGTTTCTAGTATTGAATATCGCTTTTTTGTATAGTTCCATAGCTTCTTCTTTTTCTCCACATTCTAATTTTGCTTTAGCATATATTGCCATGGATTCTCCATCAAAAGGATACATTTCCAATACTTTTTGGCATAATTCATCTATTTCTTTATAATCATCAATGGATTTAGCGTTCCGGTCTTTAATCCATAATTTAGCCCGTTTGATATCTAATAAATCAGGGTATTTACTTTCATTTTTATCTATCATGGATTGCACCAATTCTTCATCCTTCTTATCATAACGAGCTATAGATATTTCTTTACAGAGGTTCATAATGTTTTCAATTTCAATTAATTCATCACTCATTTGCTTTTCTTGTGATTTACGAATGTTCAAGTATTTGTTTGCATCATAATATTTTCCTTGTTCAATTGAATTTAGCAATAGTGTTGCAATATTCTTATCGGAAATCGGAACTATTATGTTATACTTTCTCACGCTTTTGTTTAGTTGCAATGCACGATAATCATTAAATTCATTTGATAATGTTTCATAATCTTTATTTTCTAGTAAGGAACGTAAATAATCCTCTTTTTCTTCCAAATCTTTAGAAACATATTTTGATTCGATAATCACTTTCTCTTTAGCAACTAGCATGTCAACTTTCCTTCTATTGTAGAACACGCTTGCATTGCTACGTTTATTTTTCTTAAATTTCTTGAATACGGATTCTCTGTTGACTTTTGGAAGATATTCATCTGTATATACGTGGAATGGAATTTCGATATCTTGCAATGCATTATGGACAATCTGTTCTTCATATTCTGGGATATACATCCAACTGTCGCCATAAGCAACTCTAAAAATTTCTTCTGCATTTTCTGCAACTGGGAATTCTCTACCTTCAAATTTTTCGAGTCTGCCGTTTCCATAAAACTCTTTTTTATACATTAGAATCTGTATTCCCCAACGCATGCAGTAAGTGTCACATTCTTCAGTTGGGAAATGCTGCAATTTATCTTCCAATTCCTTCAAGACCTTTTCTTCCCCTTCCTTGTCAACTCTATTGCAGTATTCTACATATAACTTATAGTGTCTTTGCCATTCCTCTAAGGATAAATTTTTATTTACTACAAAATAAGGTGATAAGAGTTCCGTATATACTCTCAACAGATCAATGTATTCCTGCCTTTCTGCTTCATCATTAGGCATGGGATCCATAATTAAAAATTCTATATGTTGTCCACATGCCTTTCCTGCCAGTGCTTGGGATTTGTATATTGCAGTTGTTGTATTATCTACATATCTTGGGATTGGATTGCAGTAATATTTGGTATTTTCATTATAAATCAGAGAACGCCCTTCCGGGAGAACATCTTCCTCATTTTCCACAACATGCCTTAACTTGTTCCAATTGTCCCTTGTTATGTATAGGTCTATATCATCATCCCAAGGTAGGAAGCAATGATTCCTAACGGTACCTAAAGCGGTACCTCCCGCCAAATAATACTCTATATCATACCTTTTACAAATTTCATCTATTTCTTTTGCCAATTCAAATAGATTTTTTTGTAAAGCGTTCATTCTTGTCAAGTAAATTCACCTTATTCATTGATAAATAATAATTTATTGTTAAATTTTTTGTAATAATTTTTTCATGTTAAAAATTATGGAATAGTTGATTATTCAATAATTATTTTTTTCATAATCTTTTCTTCAATTAAATAAAAATTAATATATCGGATTAATATTTTATTTGTTGATAAGCTCATCAATTGCACAGATTAATTCTTCAACCTTTTCTATGGATTGATTACCTACATGTGAAACACGGAACATTGATTTTGCATTGTCTCCTCCACTTGGATTTACAGTAAATCCATATTTGTCAATCAGTTCTCTGTAGATTACATCTGCATTCTTTTCAGGAAATATAACTGGAGTAACAGCATTTGACAATGGGTATGAAGGATAATCCAATCCAATTTCCTTAACTCTTTTTCTAAAGTAAGCAGCTATTGCACCGGTTTCCTCTATGATGTTTTCAATTCCTTTTTCTTCAAAGCGTTTCACTATATCTTCAAGTTCAATGATAACCCTTACAGCAGGAGTGAAAGGAGTTTGCCCTCTCTCTCCATTTTTCAAATAATCTTTAAAGTCGAAGTAGATGGATTTAGGATTAATTTCTTCAATCCTATTTAACATTCTTTCACTTAATGCTACAACAGATAATCCAGGAGCTAAAGACAATGCTTTTTGAGAACTTAAGATTATAGCATCTATTCCGTACTTATCCATATTCACTTCATCAGCTAAAAAAGCACTGATGGCATCCACAACAAGTATCAAATCATTTTCCTTGCATATTTCTGAAATCATTTGAATGTCATACAATTGACCTATTGAAGTTTCATCCAAATTGACAAGGAATCCTGTGAATTCTTCATTATCCATAACCTCTTCAATCATGGATCTTGTCAATATTTCTCCCTGTTCCACTTTAACGGATTTGTAAGGAATTTCATGGGTGTCACAGATTTGGGTGAAACGGTGACCAAAGGAACCTCCATCAATGACTATCAAATTATCTTCTTTGCTAAAGCAATTCATAATGGTTGCTTCCATAGCTCCTGTTCCTGAACAGGTCAATAGAATGATTTCCCCATTTTCATTAAACAACAATCTTTTTAATCCTTCGCTTGCAGAAAAGACAATTTCTGAAAATTCATCATTTCTGAAATAAGGGACTTGCTTTCCTCCGATTTCCAATGTTTCAGGGAACATTTCAACTGGTCCAATAGTAAACAAATGACTCATAAATATCTATTCTCCTTTTTTATCTTTAATTCTCTTTAAGAAATTTTCTATCATTTTCTTAGAATTTTTTCATTTTTGATTATCTTTAAGAAATTTATTCACGTTTACATGAAGAATTTTTCTTTGCAGTATTCGTAATTGATTTCTCTTTCTTCATCCAATGAATTTTCGTAAAATTGATGAGCAAAATACAAATCATGAATTGCTAAACCATAATTGTAAACCAATATTCTTTCTTTGTCATTGGTTCTACCTTCTGCTTCACCTAACAATACATCAGTGGTATTTGCAATTGATTTGAATTCATTAAAGTATTTGAAGCCGCGAATTTGATCTATTTCATCTGTAAATACCTTGTCAAAGAATAAATCGCAATTTTGGAATCCTAATGTCATGATAGGAATGATTGTGACCCCTTCCTTATAGCATTCATCTGCAGCGAAATCTTCTGTAGCTCTAGTAATGGCTGAAATGATTAAATCACTATCTCTGACAGTTTCTTCATAAGTGTCACACAACTCAAATTTGATGTTGTCATATTTGCTGAATCGTTCCATAAATCTTTCTTCATGATTATGATATTTGTACAGTTTAAAGGTGAGTTCCCTATCTGTAATCTGTGACATTAAAACTTCTATGCAAGCAAACATGATGTTTCCTAAACCGAAAAGTCCAACAGTTTTAAAATCTTTTTTTGCATACATGATTGCTGAATGAGCGGCTGCAGCACCTGTTCTTAAGGTTGTGATGTATTCTACATCCATTACAGCTTTCAATACACCGGTATCCGCTTCGTATAGTAATAGGTCACTCATCATAACGGTACGATTTTCACCTGGCTTTAATGCATGGCGACCTATCATCTTATTGCATACAAGGTTTTCTTCCTCATACATGCATGGCATGCATGCATAATAATCCCCATTATCTTGGCCTATACGAGTTTTTGTCGGCATGACAAATTTTGCCTTGTTCTTTAATGCAAAATCAACCCATTCATAAAAATCTTCTGCAGGCAATTTGGTACCTATTCTTTTACAAGTTTCAAAATCAAATATTTTAATCATTTTAAACCCTCTTTTAGAAAATTATGGAATAATCATGATCGTATTTTTTTATCTTATTTTCATCAAAGTGTAATTATTATGATTCAGTATTTTTTACCTCTTCCAATATTTCTACAATCTTCAATGATTCGTCTTCAAACACACCCATTGAATCAATACGGTTGTTGTTCAACATTGTTGACATTGCTTTGATCAAATATTTAAAACCATTTCCTTCAAAGTTTGTGTTGTATAATTCTGCATCACTTATACCTGGCTTATGGAGAGAGAAGTTTTTGCTTCTCCACCAGTTCCCTCTCATTCTAATTGTTCCTTTTGTTCCAATAATCTCCAATTGGTTATCAACACGAACAACATTTCCAACATTGATTACAGCTCTGCCATTCGGATAAACAAAGTTCATTGATGCAAATTCTATATCATCACCATCTTTGCTTACTTTAAAATCGGCCTTTTCATAATTTTGGCCCATTATCTTAAGCATAGGCAATAATGCTAAAGCACTTAAGTCGTAGAATAGGTTAATTCTATTCTCATCATCTTTGGAAATGGAACAGTTGAAACTGAGAATGTCCCCAATCAATCCACCTTGTGTCATCCAAAGCAATTGATTGAATACATAAATATGAACCATTTTAATGTTTTCCATTAAAATGAGATTTTTTTCTTTAGCCAATGCTATGAGCTCTTCCAATTCATAAGACTTAAATGTAGAAGGAGAGTCATATATTACATGTTTTCCAGCCTTTAACGCTTGACGGATATAATTGACTCTTTTTTCAATGGCACAATGGACATAGATGATGTCTGATCTTTCAAGCATCTCCTCATAATCGTCACAGACATTTTCCACCTTGTATTTTCTTTGGAATTCATCTAATATCTTTTTGTCTCCACAACAGACATTTTTTACTTCAAAGCCATTGACCAATTTCGCTTCCTTTACCAATTCATTGTCGTCATGTTCGTCAGTAATAATGCCTATATCGTACTGTTCAAAGTTTTCCTGTCTTAACTGTGTGCTTGAGATTCCTTTGGTTCTCTCTAGGTAAATCATATTGCAGTATCTTGACAGGTGATCGAATTTTCCAACCCAATCGTCACCTATTACAAAAGCATCAATATCATATTTGATTATATCTCCAATTTTCTGACCGAGATATTCTTCAACAATGATTTCATCCACCAATCCGGTGTTTTTTACATTTTCAATTCTTGTTGCAAGTGTGTCGTGAACACTTAATTTTCCACGGCCAATATCGTAGTTTTCTCCAGTGACTCCTACGATTAGGTAATCTCCATATTCCTTTGCCCTTTTAAGAATATTGTAATGTCCTTTGTGAAATAAATCAAATGTTCCATATGTGATAATTTTTTTCATAATCAAACCTCTTAATCTTCAATTCTTTCCCATAAATTTTTGAATGCAATTTTTGGAGGGATTTGCTTTATTATGACATCATAAACAAAATCAACTATTATACTTTCAGTGCCTGTTTTTTCACAAATGTCTCGTGTTGCCATAATTGAATTTTTACCTTCAAAAACAATTCCACTTGCCTTTTCATCTACAATGATTCTTTGACCATATAGCATACCTAATGTGTGATTTCTGCTTTCACTTGAAGTTGAAGTAAGCACCAAATCTCCAAATCCACAATATTCATCAACTGTGGAGGAATTTCCACCTACACCTTTGATTATTTTTTTTGTTTCTTCAAATCCTTTTGTCAAAATGGCATACCTTGCATTTTCATTGATGTTCATTCCTTCACATATCCCATTTGCTATTGCATTGATATTCTTAATGACACCACAAATTTCAAGGCCAACAACATCATCCAAAATCTTTATTTTAAATTGTGGAGTTGACAGGACTTTTTTGACCTCTATGGCATTTTCTTTGTTTTTTGATGCAATGTTTGAAACGGTTGCAAGATTCAAGACCATTTCTGATGCAAAGTTCGGACCAGACAATGATACGTATTCATCGTTAAAATATTCTTCAATCAAGTCTCCCATGGTCTTTAGGGAAGGATATTCAATGCCTTTTGCAGTTGTGACAAGTATTGCATCATCATCAATATATTTTTTAAGAGCGGATAATGTAAATCTGAATGCAGAGGATGGAACGGATATGAATATTATTTTGCAATCCTTTAAATCATTGTAATCAGTGGTGGCTATAATATTCTCCAGCAGTTTAGTGTTAGGGTAGTATTCGTTGTTGATGTGAGTTTCATTAATGGTTTTAGCCAATTCCTCTCTTCTTAAATGTAGGTACACTTCATCTACATTTTGGGCTACTATTTGAGCTAAAGCTGTTCCTAAACTCCCCGCTCCTATAATACCTACCTTAGTCATCATCTCACCTCTATTCCATATTGAATTGTTTTTTTTAAATGAAAATAATTTTTTATTAAATATTATTCGCTAAAGCTCACTCTTTCGAATTTTTCAGGTGCCAATATTGATTTGGTAGCATCTACACCTACTTTAGTGGTTGTTCCATCAATTTCAGAAGCTTTAGGATCTAAAGAAGAACCTCTTGCTTTAGGCACAATGATTATGTCATCATCACCCTTTACCCTTGTTGCTATTGCATATTCAATATCCTGTGGGTCGAATATGTTCACATCCTCGTCAACTACAACCACATGCTTTAATGATGGATGTGCAGCAAGTGCAGCCATTATGATATTTTTGCCGTCTCCTTCGGTTTGCTTTTTGATTGAAACTGCTGCATGCAACCAACAGCAACCGCCTTCTGTAAGCACAACATTCTGTACGGTTGGAACGGTATTTTTCACAGCACTGAATATTCTTGGTTCCTGTGGCATTCCCTGAAGTAACTTATGTTCAAAACCTGCAGGTAAGATTGCATGATACATAGGATTTTCCTTTTTGATGTACATTTTGCTTAGTTTTATTACAGGCTCTTCCCTCACATAATCGTAAGTATCAGTTAAATCCACGAATGGGCCTTCCGGTGCAGTTTCGTCAATCAATATTTTTCCTTCAAAAATGATGTCCGCTTCCGGAACCTTGATTCCATTTTTGCAGCTTACCAATTCTAGCTCTCCATTTTTAAATCTGTTGGCAACTTCCATCTCATCAGCATCTATTGGAATTGAAGTTGTACATGCAAGCAGAATGGACGGCTCCATTCCAATAGCTATTGAAATATCCAAGTCCTTGCCCATGTCTTTTGCCTTTTGGAAGTAGGTATAAAGGTTTCTTGGCACGATACGAATTGCCAATTTATTCTTTTCAAGAACCAGCATCCTGTGAATTGAAGCGTTTTGAATTCCGGTTTCTGGATCTTTTGCAAATACAACTCCTGCAGTGATATATGCACCACCATCACGTTTATAATGAGTCAAGATAGGTATTTTGCCTAAATCAACTCTTTTGCTATTGTATTCATCTTTCAAATCAATGAATTTTGTAATTGGAGTTGGATTGTTCATTCCATCAATAATCTTATAGAGTATTTCATCAACTTGACAGCCAAGGGATTGGGCTATTTTTTCCCTTGTATTGCATATTCCAGAGACAACAGGAATATCATATCCCTTTACATTGTTTAACATCACGGTTTCTTTGGGATATTCACGAAGTATTTTTGCTGCTTCGTACTCTGCATCTACCTCTTTATCAATCTGAATCACATTAATAATGTCTTTAGTCATAAAAATCACTTCATCATTTCTCTATCTTTATCTATTAAAGCAGTATCTCAATTATCATAAATCAGCATTTTTGTATTTAATCCATTTAAGGTTTTTTTCAATCTTTTCATCGGATATTGCAAGGATTTCTGCAGCTACTATTGCTGCATTTCTTCCATTATCTATTCCAACTGTTCCAACAGGTACTCCTGGAGGCATGTTTGCCATAGTTAAAAGGGCATCATTACCATCTAATTTTTTAGAGCATGGAACTCCAATAACCGGTTTTTCAGTCAATGCAACAACTGATCCTGCTACAAGTGCAGACAAACCGCTTATTGCAATAAACAATTTGGCGTTATTTCTTTTACTCATATAGGATTCAAAGTCTTTTGCATGTCTTATTGGAGATATATAATCTAATTTATATTTTATTTGCATCCTTTCAAGTAAAATAGCCACATTTTTAGCTATTTCCATATCTGAATAACTTCCTGCAAGTATCATTACATCTGGGGTGTCATCCAATTCTTCAAATATAATTTTTTCATAAGACTCTTCAGACAAGAAGTCTTTTTGGAAGAATTCTCCATCAATGCTTTCAAGTAGTTCCTTTTCTCCAGCTTCAACTTTTTCCTGATATTCTACACGTAACTCAGATATCCTATTTGCAACATCATCATCATAACTTGCAATTATCTCTCCTGCAATTATTGCAGCATTGTCCCCTCTATTGATACCAACGGTTGTCACAGCAGTAGGGAAAGGCATTTGTACACAGGCATATAATGCATCAAGACCTCCAATTGCCCCATCAACAGGAACTCCAATAACTGGTCTGTGTGTGTAAGCAGCTATTGCACCAGGCAAGTGAGCTGCCAATCCAGCAATTCCTATGAAAACTTCGACACCTAAATTAGTTGCATCCATAACTAGTTTTTTAACCTTATCATGGGTTCTGTGAGCAGAGGCCACTTTTAAACTGTATGGAATTTGAAGCTTTTCCAATATCTTTATTGATTTTAGTGCTATTTCTTTATCAGAAGCACTTCCAAGGATTATCATTACTTTTGGAATCATTTAATTCCCTCTTATTATTTTATTTTGAAAATACTGATTTATATCATTCAACAATATATTTTTATATTTATAAATACTATTATATAATAGTTAGTTTAAACTTTTTTGAAACCTTTAAGTATTATTCAGTTCCAATAAATACAATGGTTTCAACCATCAAGTAAATTAATTCATGTGATTCTATGGCGGAAATTTCA